>Ga0187846_10000899_pt1 | contig 17057 bp, 13 predicted proteins | sample TC_taG_FD_161473 | JGI IMG/M metagenome (GOLD analysis project Ga0187846, IMG submission 161473) | Biofilm microbial communities from the roof of an iron ore cave, State of Minas Gerais, Brazil - TC_06 Biofilm (v2) | ecosystem: Environmental > Terrestrial > Deep subsurface > Cave > Wall biofilm...
ATTCGCGGTAATCAATGGCATAGCTTTTGCCCAGGCAATCAAGTCCTGTGCCGTCGGCAAACCGGAAGATGTTCCACACCTTCGCGGATTACTCCTCCCCTGTCGCCGAGAGCTTACCGGTCGACACATTCCAGACACACTACACAGTTTCTGGCTACCAATTGGACGCCTCCGAGCGCGAATGCAAATAAACTTTCTTGGGCATATGAAGCCGCCGGTGATTGCCTATTGGTCCAGGTGAAGCATTTGGGGTTGCCGGTCCAGCTTCCTGCGCCGAACTCTCGCGCTGTGGCGTGATCCTGAACCAACGTCGTACGTGACGGGACTTGAGACAAGGAACGGGTGGCTGCCATCAGCAAGCACTGAGGTCATCCGTCGACCAGCCGCCACCGATTTCCTTGTCGCGCCACAGCCTTCAAGAGCAAGGCTGCGCTGACGGGCCGATTTGACGGTGTAAGCCTTTTCGTTTACAGTCGAAGAGTGGTCGCCAGTTTCAGACACAAGGGGCTGGAAGAGCTCTACCTCACTGGCAAAACACGCCGGATCGGCGCCGAATACGTCAGGAAGTGCGTGCGCATCCTGCAGTCCCTGGAGGTGGCGACGCAACCGGGAGACATGAACGTGGCGGGGTACAGGTTCCACGCTTTGCGCGGCAGCTCGCAGCGGTGGTCGGTGCGCGTCAGCGCAAACCATCGCGTCACCTTCGGCTGGTCCGGCGAAAACGCGGAAGAGGTCGATTTTGAAGACTACCACTAGGGAGGAAGGGATGGAACGAAAGAACCGATTGCCGCCCGTACATCCAGGCGAGATCATCCGGGAAGATGTTCTTCCTGAGGTCGGCCTCTCCGTAACCGCCGCGGCCAAGGCCCTGGGCGTGTCGCGCCAGATGTTGCATGACATTCTGGCGGAACGGAAGCCCCTCTCTGCTGTCATGTGCCTCAGGATTTCCCGTCTGCTGGGCAGCACCCCGGAATTCTGGATGCGCCTGCAGGCCGACTATGATCTGAAGAAGGCCGTTCAGGACAAGGAGGTTATGAAACGTGTCGGTCGAATCGTGCCGGTAAATCGCCACGAGGTGCACGCTTGAGATCTCCTCGGAAGGTAGCGCGAGAGTCGGCCTTTCTTCTCTTGGCGCTCTGAGTCAGTAGACGCTCGACCCCACCTATTCCAAACTATCACCGCCTATGACGCAGCCCATTGTCATTGCGATCGACGGTCCCGCCGGGGCCGGCAAAAGCACCGTGGCGCGCAGGCTCGCTGAGCGCCTCGGACTGGGCTATGTGGACAGTGGAGCGACTTATCGGGCCGCGGCTCTCTGCGTTCTGGAGCGAGGGATTTCCCTGGATGACGAGCGCGCCTTGGTTGAGGCTGTGAGCGAGGCGGGTATTGGGCTCACGACCGACGGTACGGATTCACGGGTGCTCCTGAACGGACGAGATGTCACAGCGCAAATTCGGACGCCAGAAGTGACCCTGGCCGCGGCCAGGATCTCGCGGCTGCCGGCGGTGCGGCAGAAGCTTATCGCCTTCCAGCGTACCCTCGCGCGGGGGCGTGGTTTGGTGATGGAAGGCCGCGACATCGGCACGGTCGTCTTCCCGGACGCGCCGCTTAAAGTCTTCCTGAAAGCTGAGCCGGGGGAGCGAGCGCGCCGGCGGTTAGCCCAAGAGAGGGAGGCAGGAAGAGGCGCAACCTTCGAGCAGACTGCGACCGAGATCGACTGCCGCGACCGGCTGGACGCGGAAAGGAAGGTCTCTCCCCTGGTGGCTGCGCCGGACGCTTACGCGATTGATTCCACCTACCTCACGGCTGAGCAGGTGGTGGGCAGAATTATGGAGCTCGCTCGAAATGAACTGCAGATTCGAGATTGAAGATTCCAGAGTACCACGCTATGTTGCGGTCGTCGGATGAGGACCAGTCCTCAGCCCCTTCCCTCGACATGCCGGTTTGAGGGAGCGGACGTTGTTCCCTGACCCCTGATCCTTAATCCCTAATCTAACCCCTAACCCCGGTCTTACTACCGGCCGCCGTTACTCATCGACGCCAGGAACTGGGCGTTGTGGTTGGTCTTATTGAGCTTGTCGATGATCAGTTCCATGCTCTCGACGGGCGAAAGCGGACTCAAGACCTTGCGTAATACCCAGATCCGGTTCAGCTCATCCTTGGGTACCAGCAACTCCTCCTTGCGGGTGGCCGAGCGGTTAATGTCCATGGCCGGGAAGACGCGTTTATCGACCAGTTTCCGGTCGAGGTTGATCTCCATGTTGCCTGTGCCCTTGAACTCCTCAAAGATGACGTCATCCATGCGACTTCCGGTGTCGATAAGGGCGGTGGCGATGATGGTCAAACTGCCGCCCTCCTCAATGTTGCGGGCCGCTCCGAAGAAGCGCTTGGGGCGCTGCAAGGCGTTGGAATCCACGCCACCGGAGAGGACTTTTCCGGAAGGAGGAACGACGGTGTTGTAGGCCCGCGCCAGGCGGGTGATCGAATCGAGCAGGATCACCACATCGCGCTTGTGCTCTACCAGACGCTTGGCCTTCTCGATCACCATTTCGGCGACCTGGACGTGCCGGGCTGCCGGCTCGTCAAAGGTTGAGCTGATCACCTCACCTTTGACGGTGCGCTGCATATCGGTGACTTCTTCCGGGCGCTCGTCGATGAGCAAAACAATGAGAGTGACCTCGGGGTGGTTGGTGCTCACCGAATTGGCGATCGTCTGCAGAAGCATGGTCTTACCGGTACGGGGAGGCGCGACGATCAGACCGCGTTGGCCCTTCCCAATGGGCGTCAGCAGGTCCAGAACGCGTGCCGAAATGTTATCCTTGATCGTCTCCAGGCGAATGCGCTCCTGCGGGTAGAGCGGCGTCAGGTTGTCGAAGAAGATCTTGTTGCGCGATTCGTCCGGCGGCTCGAAGTTGATGGCCTCAACCTTGATCAGAGCGAAATAGCGCTCGCCTTCTTTGGGCGGGCGAATTTGCCCGGAAATGGTGTCCCCGGTGCGCAGGTCAAACTTACGAATCTGGGAAGGGGAGACGTAGATATCGTCGGGGCCGGGCAGGTAATTGTAATCGGGAGCTCGCAGGAAGCCGAAGCCGTCAGGCAGGCACTCCAGTACGCCTTCCGAGAAGATTAAGCCGCTCTTTTCCGTCTGCGCCTGAAGGATTTTGAAGATCAGCTCCTGCTTGCGCATGGCGGTGGCGCCTACCACGCCCAGGTCCTTGGCGACCTGGGTGAGGGTGGTGATATTCATTTCCTTCAGCTTGGCGATATCGAGGACCTCGCCTTCTTTCAGGTCGATGATCTTCTCTTCCTGCAATTCCTCTTGCTTCCTGGGCATGTTGGTATCTCTTTTCCTGTTGCGTTCTGAAGGCTTCGTCGGCGCACCGGTCTTGGAAACGGCGCGGGGGGCCTGTAGGTCGTCCTTCTCTTCCGGGTCGTTCAGCACGGTTGACGGCACGTTGAGGTTCCAGGCTGTGTGAGGTAGCGGTAAAATCCCCTACTTTGCGGTTTGGCTTGGGTCGGCGCGCGCCCGAACACGGCATCTACCGAGCCGGGTTCGTTCGACGTCTTCTTCGATGCACCATCCGGGGATCGGGTTTCAATCTAGGAATCTCAGTTGGCTAAGGGTTCGCGGTCGGCGTCGTGCGAAGGGGTCTCTAACCTCGGTGGAGCTTGGGTCTGGGGAGCCAAGGCTTCACGGCCCTGGATTTTTTGCCCCAGGGCTAGGTCCAGCACTTCGTCCATATCATCGACGAAGCGAATCGCGACCTCCTGTTGAATGTTCGCCGGGATCTCCGACAGGTCTTTCTCGTTGTCGCGGGGTAGGATGACGATTTCCGCTCCCGCTCGGTGAGCGGCGAGGATTTTCTCCTTGACGCCACCGATGGGCAACACTTTGCCGCGTAGAGTGATCTCGCCCGTCATGGCCATGCTCCGCCGCACGGGAATCTTGGTGAGGGCGCTGACCACGGCCGTCGCCAGGGTGATCCCGGCCGAGGGACCGTCCTTGGGAATGGCGCCCTCGGGAATATGGATATGAATATCGAGGCGACGGTAGAAGTCCGGATCCAAACCGAGTCGCGCCCCTCGCGAGCGCACGTAGCTCATGGCGGCCTGGCCTGACTCCTGCATGACATCGCCCAGCTTGCCGGTCAGCATCAGCTTGCCCTTACCCTGCATAACGGTTGCTTCGATGTGCAGGACCTGGCCTCCGACCTCGGTCCAGGCCAATCCGGTGGCCAATCCCACCTCATTCTTCTCTTCGGACTTTGTATCGCGAAACTTGATGACGCCGAGGTACTCCTGTATATCTTCCTTCTTCGCCGTAACTTGGAGCGTCTTGCCATCCTTGACCACCTTGCGCGCAACCTTACGGGCGATGTTGGCGATCTCCCGTTCTAGGCTGCGGACGCCGGCCTCGCGCGTATAGCCACGAATGATTTGGGCCAGGGCATCATCAGTGAGGGTCAGGTTGTCCGGTTTCAGCCCGCAAGCCTCGCGTTGTTTGGCCAGAAGAAAGCGCTTGGCGATCTCCATCTTCTCCGGTTCAGTGTAGCCGGAGAGCCTCAGGATCTCCATGCGGTCCTGAAGGGGCTGGGGGATGGTGTGGATCACGTTAGCGGTCGTAATAAAGAAGACCTTGGAAAGGTCGTATTCCACGTCCAGGTAGTGGTCCATGAACATGTGGTTCTGCTCGGGGTCCAGCACCTCGAGCAATGCCGCCGACGGGTCGCCGCGGAAGTCCATGCTCATTTTGTCTACTTCGTCGAGCAGGAAGACAGGGTTCACGGTGCCCGCCTTCTTCATCATCTGAATGATCTGGCCGGGCAGCGCGCCAATATAAGTGCGCCGGTGACCGCGAATCTCCGCCTCGTCCCGCACCCCGCCGAGCGACAGGCGCACGAACTTGCGGCCCGTGGCGCGGGCAATGGAGCGACCCAGGGAAGTCTTGCCCACGCCCGGGGGCCCCACAAAACAGAGAATAGACCCTTTGGGAGTCTTCACCAGTTGGCGGACCGCCAAAAACTCCAGGATCCTTTCCTTAATCTTTTCCAACCCGTAGTGGTCTTCTTCGAGGATCTTCTCCGCGTGCCGGATCTCCCTTATCTCCTTGGACTTCTTCTTCCAGGGCACCGCCAGTAGCCAGTCGAGATAGTTGCGTGAGACCGTCGATTCCGCCGACATGGGCGGCATCATCTCCAGCCGCTTCAGCTCCGCCACGGCCTTCTCGTGAGCATCCTTGGTCATCCCGGAGCTTTCGATCTTCTTCTTCATCTCGTCGATTTCGCTCTTCTCGTTGCGCCCCAGTTCCTTTTGGATGGCTTTGATCTTCTCATTCAAGTAGTACTCGCGCTGGGCGCGTTCCATCTGGCGCTTGACGCGTCCCTGGATACTGCGGTCTACATTGAGTTTTTCGATTTCCACGTCGAGGATGTCTGCCAGACGGGTGAGACGGTCCACGGGGTCAAAAATCTCCAGCAGTTCCTGCTTTTCCTCGATACTGATGTTGAGGTTGGCCGCTACGGTGTCGGTAAACTTGCCGATCTCATCAACCTTCACCGCGGCGATCATGGTCTCGTAGTTCAAGCTCTGGGAAAGCTTGACGTACTGCTCGAAGAGGGCAACGATCTTTTGCACGAGCTGTTCCAGGCTGGGGGTCGTGACGGCGCGATAAGCCGCTGTCTTCACGTTGACACGAAAGTAGCCTTCGTCGTCCGAAATCTTAAGGATTTTGCCGCGTTCGACCCCCTCCACGAGCACCTTGATGTTGCCGTCCGGCAGCTTCAGGCTTTGCACGATGTTGGCGATGGTGCCGACCTGGTAGATCTCGTTGGGCTTGGGATCATCCACCGAGGCGTCGTGCTGCGTCGCCAGGAAGATCTTCTTGTCACCCGCCAGCGCATCTTCCAGGGCCGAGATCGAGCTCTCCCGGCCTACGACGAAAGGAGTCATCATGTAGGGGAAGATGACCACGTCTCGAATCGGCATCATGGGGAGGGTGCGGGTGTCGCTCTTTTCGCGTCCTGAGAATAAGGAAGAACTCATCCTGCTTTCTCCAGAGCCACGGAGCTGAAGTTAATCCGATGGCTTCTGACCATTTCATCCGTCACCACGAACTCGCGGATCTTGCGCTGGCTGGGTAGATGATACATGAGGTCGAGCATCAGGTCTTCCAGAATCATCCGCAAGCCACGAGCCCCTACCTTACGTTCCAGCGCCTCCTTGGCAATCGCTTTCAGCGATTCGTCCGTAAACCGCAGTCGAACGTTTTCAAACTCAAACAGCCGCTGGTACTGCCGGATTAACGCGTTTTTGGGCTTGGTGAGGATCTCAATGAGCGCGGTCTCGTCGAGGTCGTTCAGCACACTCACCACCGGCAGGCGGCCGACAAATTCCGGAATCATCCCGTACTTTATAAGATCTATCGGCTGAACTTGCTCCAAGATTGCAATGTTTCGCCGGTTGGGAGAAGCAACCGTGCCCTGGACGTCTGTATGAAATCCCATTGACTTCCGACCGACACGGCGCTCGATGATGCGCTCCAAACCCACGAACGCCCCGCCGCACACGAACAGGATGTTGGTGGTGTCCACGGGAGTGAACTCCTGGTGCGGATGTTTGCGCCCACCCTGGGGGGGGACATTCGCGACGGTGCCCTCCAGGATTTTGAGCAGCGCCTGCTGCACACCCTCCCCGGACACGTCGCGGGTGATCGAGGGATTCTCATCCTTGCGGGCGATCTTATCGATTTCGTCGATATAGATAATGCCCTGCTGGGTGGCTGGCACATCGCCGTTGGCATTCTGCAACAGTTTCAGAATAATGTTTTCGACATCCTCACCCACATATCCCGCTTCGGTCAGCGTGGTTGCGTCGACGATGGCGAAGGGAACCTCCAGTAAGCGCGCCAGCGTCTGGGCTAAAAGCGTCTTGCCCGTCCCGGTTGGCCCGATCAAGAGGATGTTGGACTTTGTCAGTTCCACATCACCGCGCAGGCGAGTGAGCAAGATGCGTTTATAGTGGTTGTACACTGCAACGGCGAGCTTTTTCTTGCTGTTTTCCTGGCCTACTACGTACTGCTCGAGGAATGCCTTCACCTCTGCGGGGCGGGGCAATTTGGTTTGCGAACCTGCCGTGCGGTCACTCGAATCGTCCTCCAGAATGGTGTTGCAGACCGCCACGCACTCATCACAGATGTAGGCGCGTGCCCGCTCATCCGGCGAGGAGATCAGCTTCCTCACCGCGTCCTGGCTCTTGTGGCAGAACGAGCAACGTAAGGGTTCGTCTGTCACCACGTGTTTCAAGATTTCGCCTCCGCCCTCATTGCAGGTGCTAGGTGTTCGCTGTCAGGTGTTTGGTTTCGGATCGCGCCCTAACACCTGGCACCTAACGCCTAAGACCTCTACTTGTGCTTGTAAATAATCTCATCGATCATGCCGTATTCCTTGGCCTGCTGGGCGCTCATCCAGAAGTCACGCTCCACGTCGTGTTCGATTTTCTCCATCAGCTGACCCGTGTGCCTTGCCAGGATCTCGTTAATGTTGGCCCGAACGCGCAAGATCTCGCGGGCATGGATGTCAATGTCCGTCGCCTGACCGGAAAGCCCTCCCATGCTCGGTTGATGGATCAACACACGCGAATTGGGCAAGGCAAAACGCTTCCCCGTCGTCCCTGCAGCTAATAAGAGGGCAGCGATGCTCGCCGCACAACCGATACAGATAGTAGCAACATGGGGCCGGATGAACTGCATGGTGTCGTAGATGGCCATGCCTGCGGTCACGCTTCCGCCGGGCGAGTTAATATACAACTGCACGTCCTTTTCAGGATCCTCAGCTTCGAGGAACAGTAACTGGGCCGTTACGAGATTAGCAATGTTGTCATCTATGGGAGTTCCGATAAAGATGATGTTATCCCGCAGCAGGCGCGAGTAGATGTCATAGGCGCGCTCCCCGCGATTGGTCTGTTCGACCACCATGGGGACTAATGCCATCTGGGGTTGTTGCTGCCTCATGAGGTCTGTCCGGCTGTCTCCCGAACCTGCTCCTCTTGGCCCACGCTGTGTGTGATCTGGGCGTTGCGGTAGACGAAATCCAGAGCCTTCTGGCTGCGGCAACTAGATTGTAGTTTAGCTAGACCCCCATCGCGTGTCAAGCGCGTTTTGAGCGCCGCGGGTGTTTCCCCGCGTTGCTGGGCAATCTCGCGGATGCTTTGGTCGAGCTCTTCCTCGGAGACCTCTATCTTCTCGGCCTTCGCGATCCTCTCCAGAATAATAGCGGCACGCACCGCCTGTTCCGCTTCCGGCTGCATTTTGTCGCGCAATTTGCGCCAGTCTAACTGGGCCGTCCGCGGGTCAATGCCCCGGGCCACCAACTGCGTTACGGCGATTTCCATCCTGTGCTCGAGCTGATCATTCACCATCGACGCGGGCACCGGAAATTGATGCCGCTTCAAGAGCTGCTCCACCAGCCTCTGCCGCACCGTTTTCTCCGCGTTCCGCCTGTGAAGCTTCTCAACGTCCTGCCGAACCTTGGTGCGCAGATCCTCGAGGGTGGAGAACTCACTGACCGTCCTGGCTAGCTCGTCATCCACCGCAGGCAGAACCTTCCTTTTGATGCTGTGAACTTCGACCCGGTAGCTTATTGTCTTGCCCGCCAGCTTCTTGGAGGGAGAGTCCTCAGGGTAGCTCACCTCGAACTCGCGCGTGTCACCCCCTCTGGCGCCACGCAGATGTTCGTCGAACATCCCCCCCTCCCGCGCATCCAGGTGGATGACGATCTCATGTCCCTCAATCGGCTCGGCCTTCGGATCCTTCAGGTCACGGCCCCGGTAGCTTACCGTAACGTCGTCACCGTCTTTGGCCGGGCGGTCGGAGACCACCTCATAGGTCGCCGCGCTTTCGCGCAATTCCTCCAAAGCTTTATCAACCTCCCCGTCGGTTACGGTGACCGGCTCTTCCTCCACGGCCAGGCCCTTGTACTCTTTGAGTTCAAACTCGGGCACCACTTCGAACGTCGCCTTGCAAGTGAGGGGCTGGCCCTCCTCAAACTTTAGGTCCTCGAACTCCGGTTGGCCTACCGCCGAGAGCTGCCGGTCTTTGACGGTGTCGTTGAAAAACTTGGGCACCAGCGTCTGTACGACCTGGCTTTTGATCTCTTCACGGAATCGTTGGCGCACCAAGTGCGCGGGGACGTGCCCAGGCCGGAACCCGGGCACGCGAACCGAGCGCGAGTATCTCGCCGCTACCTTCTCAGATTCCTTCCTCACCGCGTCGGCGGGGATTTCAATCAACAACTCTCTCTTGCACGTTTCCGCTTCCACGATACCTCAATCTTAGCTTGTTCAGTCGAGGTTCTTACAAGGTTTCCTAAACAGTCGCGTGAGCTACCTGGCGAAAAACCCGGAAGGTTGAGCCCCACCGTGGAGTATAGCACTGAACGCACCACTGTCAACTGGTGCCGCCACGCTCGATTACGAGGTCTCGGCACCCAGTTCCAACACAAAGTACTCGGCAGGAGCGGTACCTGGGTTGCGGATGCTGTGTTCCTCATTCGAGGCGATGAAAGCGAACGAGCCGGCGCCAAGAGTCGAGCTTTGCCTGCCAACCGTCACCAGTGCACTTAACCTGCCTTTGTACACGCAGCCCTGTCGAGACGCAAACCTTGTGCCGGTGGTTTTTCTTTTGCCTTTTTGGGTACTGTTAACGCCCCGGCAAATTTTGTAGAATGGACTCTTGGGGCCGGGCGCGGCCTCTGCCGCCACGAAGAGCGATTTCTTGCTGCGGTAGGCTCCGCTCGGAATCACCTGTCATCCCGAGCGCCCTGCGCCCCAGAGCCCGCACTGCCCTCCAGAGCTTCGAGCGGCGGAGCGGCTTCGGGCGCCGGGGCGTAGCGAAGCAATTGCTTTTCTTCACGCCTGGCGAACAATCTGAACATTAGCGCTTGGGGGAGCCAGCTATTCTCCCCAGCTTAGCTAAACGTCAACGAATATGGAGCGTTCACATAGGCAGGCGACACCAACCTCACCTGGTACCCGCGAGGACTTGAGTCCCCAGGTCACCTCCAGTTCTCTCAGTCGAACCCCGTCGCTCTATGTCGTTAGCTTCTTGTTTTTGGCTGCGGTTGTTGTGGGCTTTATCTGGCACGACCTGCGCGGTGCGTATCGTGACACCCTAACCTACTGGAATGCGCGGTTGTCCAGTTCCGCCGATGATCGGGTAAAGTTTGATACCCTCTGGTTGGACGAGAGGCGGAGGGACGTCGCGGTAGTAGCGGAGGATCACACTACTGCCCGACTGTTGGCTGCGAGGGACCCAACAGCGTCTCAGCCGCTCGACGCCCGGCAGGATGTCGAGCAGGAACTCGCAGGGATCCAGCGCGCAAAGGGATACCTTCAGGCTGTGGTCGTTGACCGGGGATGTCGAGTAGTAGCACGATCGAGGGCGCGCCAGGAAGGGAACGAGAATTTCCAGTCAGCATGCTTATGGGTTTATCGAGCGGGAAATTTTGACCTTACCGCTTCCGGTCTGGAGCAAGGCCACCTCTTGTTAAGTTTCGCCTCTCCAGTATTCGCTGATGAAGTGATCCGGCCAGCGAAGCAAGCTCCGCTCCGTGTTCTTGGAGCAGTTATCCTGGTTGCGGAACCCTGGAAGGAACTGCTCCCCTTTGTTGCTATTGAGAGTGATCCGGCGCGAACCAGCGAAACCCTGTTGGTGTGGCCACAGGAAGGCGCCGCGGTCATTTTTTCTCCACTCCGTAAGGCGCAAGGGGAGGTATCTGTTTTTCGGAGGCCGCTGCGCGAGATGACCTTGGAGGCCCTTGTGGCCCGCAAGCGCGAGCTACCCTTCGGGGAGTATAACGACTCTCGGGGGGTTCGGGTTTTCGCCGTTGCCAAGCGGATCCACATGGCTGGTTGCAGTGTCGTCCGCAAAGTTGACCGGGATGAGGCGCTGTCGGAATACCACCGCCGGGCTGTTTTGGAAGGGCTAGTGGGCGCGTTATCTATCCTGCTGTTTGGCTTCGTGATGCTCGACCAGCATCGGAAGATGGCGCAGCGAGTGCTCAGAGAGAAGGTAAGGCAGCAACGAGCTCTCCTAAAGCTCAAGCAGCACGTGCAGGTCTCCGAGGAGCGCTTCTCCAAAGCCTTCCAGGCCAGCCCCATGGTTTTCACGATCTCGACCTTGCACGATGATCGATACATTGAGGTCAACAATGCTTTTGAACGGATCTCCGGATGGCATCGTGACGAAGTTATCGGACATACCATCGCGGAGCTGGGGCTTTGGGTCGATCCCCAGGCTCTGGAGCGGGCTAGGCAGACGTTGAACGCCGAAAGGCGTCTCCGTAATGTGGAGAGTCTGTTTCGAACGAAGACAGGTGAACAGCGAATCGGCCTCCTGTCAGCGGAGATCATTGAATTCGCAGGTGAGCTGTGTGTTCTCGCCGTACTCGATGATGTTACGGAGCGCAAGCGGGCGCAGGAAGAGCTGAGGCAGAGCAAAGAGGAATTGCAGAGTGTGACGGCCTCGATTCCGGACTACCTTTGGAGCGGGGAGGTAGACAGTGGAGGCAACTGGAAGTGCCGCCATTACTCATCGGTCGTAGAAAAGATCACCGGCAGGCCGCCTGAGTTTTATTTGCAGGGCCCTGATGCCTGGCTGAGCACCGTTCACCCGGAGGACCGGCCCCAGGCGCGGCAGGCTTATGAGCGGCTCCGCGCGGGGCAAGTAACGCGTGACGATCGCGAGTACCGAATTGTATTGCCAAACGGAGCCGTCCGCTGGGTTCTGGACAGCGCGACGGTGCGACGGCAGAACGGGGGCATCCGGATCGACGGCGTAGTAAGCGATATCACCGAGCGGAAGCAGGCGGAGGAGGCGCTGAGACGCCAGGCGGCCTTTGACGAGTTGATGACCCAGATCCTGGCCCGCTTCGCCACGTGCCCCGATTGCGAAGTTGATACGAGTGTGACCGCCGCTTTACAGGAGATGGCGGAATTCATCGGGGTGGATTGCGCCTACGTGATGATGTTCTCGCCGGATCAGGGCACATGGAGTGCCACTCACGAGTGGTGCGGGCCCAACACTTCCCCGCGCCTCCAACCCTGTCAGAACACACCCCTTGGGAAACAGCCATGGAGCGAAAGCCGGCTTTTGGCCGACGAGGTGATCAGGGTCAACACCTGGGATGACTTGCCTCCGGAGGCCTGGGCGGAGCGCCAGAGCTACGAAGCAGAAGGCGCCCTTTCAGTTCTCGATGTGCCGATCAAGGCTTCGGTGGGAGAGGTGAGAGGTTGCGTCGGATTGCATTCGAGGGCGCGACCGGTAGTCTGGTCGGACACCGATGTCGCGCATGTGAAGATGGTCGGGGACGCCATCGCCAATGTGATTGAGCGCAAGCGGGCTGAAGAGGCTCTGCGCCAGAGCGAACAGCGGTACCGCGACTTCATCTCGCACAGCAACGAAGGCGTGTGGCGCGTGGAGTTGGAGCAGCCCGTGCCTCTCGACCTGCCGGAGGAAGAAACTCTACAGAGGATCCTGCAATACGGTTACGTGGCCGAGTGTAACCTGGCGTATGTGCGCAGCCTGGGGCTCTCTCGTCCCGAAGAGCTGCTAGGGAGGCGTCTCCGAGACTTGGTTCCGCCCGGCGATTTGGGTGAGGAAACGATGGAGTCGTTTCGATCAGCAGTTCGCGGCGGATTTCAAGGTCGGACGGTCGCGTTTCGGACTTTCGACAAGAAAGGCAACCCGAAGTACTTGTTCAGGACTGAGACTCCTATGGTTGAGAACGGGAGGCTAGTGCGGGTCTGGGGCATAACGCGTGACGTCACGGAACTCAAGCTCGCGGAGGACCAGTTGCGGAAGAGCGAAGAGCGATGGCGTGCAGTCTTCGAGAATTCCGCCGCCGGCATCGCCCTGAGCGACCCGGCCAGTACCCGGCTCCTGAGCGCCAATGCCGCCTTCCAGAAAATGGTGGGTTACTCACAGGAAGAACTCCGGGCGTTGTCGTTCATGGACATTACGCACGAAAACGACCGGGAAGCCAACCGGCGGCTTCTGGCCGAGCTTCTGGAGGGAAGGAGGCCATCCTTCGAAATGCAGAAGCGCTACCGGCGTAAAGACGGCAGCTTGATCTGGACGAGCATCCACGTTTCCATGGTTCCAGGCACGCAGAGCATTCCCCGGTTTTTGATGGCTATCGTGGAGGACATCACTGAGCGCAAGGGGGCGCAAGAGGAGCTGCAGCATTCCTTCAAGCAGTTGCGTGCGCTTACCGCACGGCTGCAAGGTATTCGGGAAGAGGAAAGGAAGAGCGTGGCGCGCGAAATCCATGATGAACTGGGTCAGGCGTTGACGGCTATCAAGATCGACCTCGCCTCTTTAATGCGCGAGTTGCCGGCAGAACAGCAACAGCAGGGGAAGAAACCTGACTCCATCCTGGAACTTGTGGACCAGACGATTCAGTCAGTACGCAGAATCTCGACAGAACTGAGGCCGGGAATCCTCGATGACCTCGGCTTGGTGGCCGCTGTCGAATGGGCGGCGGAGGAGTTCGAGGCTCGCACGGGGACGAGGTGCCGGTTGGATCTTCCGAGGGATGATATTGAAATCGGTCAAGAGCATGCCACGGCGATGTTCCGCATTTTCCAGGAGACCTTGACGAACGTCGCCCGGCACGCCAACGCGAGTGAGGTAGGGGTAAGACTGGCGAAAGAGAACGGCGATCTGACGCTGGAAGTTCATGATAACGGCAGAGGAATCGGCGAGGAGCAGATCTTAGGCGGCCGGTCGCTTGGAATCCTGGGAATGCGTGAGAGGGCCGCCCTTTTGGGGGGCGAGCTAGGGATTATCGGCGCTCCGGAAAAGGGTACAACCATAAGAGTGCGGATTCCACTTGCCCATTGCCTAACGGAGGAAGGGTGATCAGGGTCCTCATTGCCGATGATCATGCCATCCTACGCCGAGGCTTACGTGAGATCCTCATGCGCGAGCTTGAAGGCGTAGTTTGTGGAGAAGCCGAGAATGCGCAGCAGGTTCTGGCCCAAGTCCAAAACCAAAACTGGGACCTCGCCATTATGGACGTTACCATGCCGGGGCGAAGCGGTCTTGACGTCCTCAGGGACCTGCAGCGTGCGCAACCCGGGCTTCCGGTGCTGGTCTTGAGCATGCATTCCGAGGACCAGTACGGCAAACGCGTTCTCAAGGCCGGAGCCTCCGGTTACATGAACAAGGAAAGTGCGCCGGAGGAACTGATCAAGGCGATTCGGAAAGTGCTCGCCGGAGGGCGATATGTGAGCCCGGCACTGGCCGAGAAACTTGCCGAGGAGTGGGGCACGAACGCCGGGCGACCCTTACATGAAACCTTGTCGGATCGTGAATTTGAGGTGCTGCGGATGATTGCCCTGGGGAAGACCATCTCCCAGATCGCGCAGGAACTACACTTGGGCACAACCACAATCAGCACCTATCGCGCCCGCATCCTGGAAAAGATGAATATGACGACGACGGCCGAACTCATGCGTTACGCGCTACGCAATGACGTTGTAGATTAAAGCCCGCCCTAAATACTTCCGCTCGTAAATAGACACGGTGACGCATGCTCGTCAGGCGAGGCCCGTAAGGGCCGACATTAGTCAAGCACGGCGAAAGCTGTCGGCAGGAGCATAGTCTGTAGAGCTAAGCCCCGTCAGGGCGGCATCCGCCCAGGAAATACCGATGTCGCCCCTAGTGGGGATTCAGAGCCAACCAACCCCCAGCGCTGTGGCGCTGGGCGATCCCGCGACGCGGGAGCGGCCCTGACGGGCCTCGCTGCGGACGCGGGGCCGCAGCGGGATAGGCATTTGTAGTACAAACTACGACCCGCGTCCGGCCGAAGATTCTACCTAAGAATCCTAGTTTCCCCGACAGTGCTTTGCTCCGAACGGGGGCAGGATCAACACAGGAGTACAGATGAGGGTGTTGATCGCAGACGACTCCCAGGTAGTCACGGAACGTTTAAGGAACATGCTGTCTGAGCTAAAAGGAGTCGAGATCGCCGGCCACGCCGGCACAGTCCCGGAGGCCCTGCACGCCGTGCGGAGCCTCCGGCCCGATGTTGTGTTATTGGACCTTCAAATGCCAGGAGGGCGCGGGATGGATGTGCTCAAGACCATAAGAAGAGAGCAACCGGGCTTGACGGTTATCGTCCTCACGAACCAGAGCCATTCACAGTACCGCAAGAAGTGCCTGGACAATGGGGCGCGCTCGTTCTTCGACAAATCCACCGAGTTCCAGCAGGTGACGGTGGTCTTGCGGGAAATGGTCAGGGGCGCGAGTTGCCAGGCACGCCTGGAGACGGGCGGTAGTTCAGTAAGGAGCCAATCAGATTGAAGGCGAAATTGCATGCTTCTTCACGGAAGCAAGAGAGAGAAAAGGAAATGAAATTAGCTTGTGACGCCCTGGATCGCTCTCTGGCTCTGGCCGCAGTAGGCGGCGATACCGGATTCCTTGCCGAGCTTGCTGGCATCTTCGAGGCGGCTTGTCCCACTCTGCTGGAACGTATCCAACGAGCACTGGCCGTAGGAGATCTTGTCGCTGCCGCGGTCGCCGCCCGCCTTGTGAGGGCAGTAGCGGAGAATGTGTCAGCGAAGAGGGTTGCCAGTGTTGCGCTCGAATGTGAGTTGCTTGCACGGCAAAAATCTGTCGCGGAAGCGCAAGCGGCTCACCGGGTACTGCTTGAGGAAGTGGAGCGGATTCAGCCGCTGGTCGAGGACTTGAAAAGCGAGCTGGCCTGAAAGACAAACGGAGCGCTTTCGCACCCGCAGCCCACCCGCAACAGCACCGAGAGCAGAGAGTGTAACGAGTGGCAGACAAACCACAACTCATCGCCTCCGTTTCCCGCAAGGGCGAGCCAATCAATTATGTATGCTCCCGTTGTGGACGAATCTTCCCCTTACCCGAGGAGCAAAAACCCAAGGAAAGCGTGGCAATACTATACGGCCGGTTCAAGGACCACATTAAGCAGGAACACTCAGAACCTTCCCCGCACTCTTGCGCCAAACCCTCCTGACGTCTCCTCACAAATCTTATAGCGTCGCTTCGTCGAAACGCACATAAGCTCTTGACGGTTGTAGGGGTACGGCAAGCCGTACCCCTACAGTCGTCGACGGCGGGGACACGACTTTCATGTTCTATCGGTAGCCCGAAAGGTCACGGGACACTCCGAACGACAGCAAAGATCAATCAGCTCCGTGAAGACGTGGTAGCCCATGGCGAAGCTCGGTTCCGTTCTCGCGAACGCCAAGAGGCCCCGCGATCCAATCTCGTCAACCGATCGCCGCCCGTATGGCAGGATGGTTGGTGCTAAACTAGTTTAGCGTGAACCCTCTTTCCGGGCGAAGCCCGCTAAAATGTTCTCCTCTGGCACGCCGAGCTACCGCGTGGCTTGCAGTTCCCGTGCTCCTGCTGGCCTTGCTCTGCGCGTCTGCCGCGCTGGCCGAGAAGATCGAACAACTCAAGCCGCAGGGCTACGTCAACGATTTCGCCGGAGTGCTAGGCACCGCAGCTCGCGAGCAAATAGCTGCCGTGTGCAGGCAAGTCGACCAAAAGACGCACGCGCAGATTGCCGTCGTCACCGTCCGCTCGCTGGACGACGTGGCGGTGGAGGATTTTGCCAACAAGCTTTATGAGCGCTGGGGCATCGGCTATAAGGGCGAGAACCGCGGAGTGCTGATCCTGCTCGCTGTGAATGACAGGAAATACCGAGTAGAGGTAGGCTATGGACTGGAACCGATCCTGCCTGACGGGAAGGTAGGCGGCTTTGGGCGCGAGATGCTCCCCAGCCTGCGCCGGGGTGACTACGACGCGGCGCTACTCCGCCTCACCGTAAGTGTCGCCAGGGTCATTGCTACCGACCGTGGAGTGGCGTTGGACGACGTGGCGCGGGAAGAGGAGATGGAGCGGCGCTCCCCGCCGGTTCCGCACCTCGCGGCGCTCATCATTCTCGCGCTCGTGGCGTTTGGCGTGCTCGCCATGCTTGCGGCTGCCGGCGGATGGCGCCGACGGGGTTGGGGTGCAGGCCCCTGGC
>Ga0187846_10000900_pt1 | contig 17044 bp, 9 predicted proteins | sample TC_taG_FD_161473 | JGI IMG/M metagenome (GOLD analysis project Ga0187846, IMG submission 161473) | Biofilm microbial communities from the roof of an iron ore cave, State of Minas Gerais, Brazil - TC_06 Biofilm (v2) | ecosystem: Environmental > Terrestrial > Deep subsurface > Cave > Wall biofilm ...
TCTCGCATCTGAGGCGCCTCACCTGCCCGGGCCGAAGCCGCAATGAGCGTCTCTGCATTTCACTTTCCTCAAAACAAATTCTGTGCGAATCATTCCCACTCAATCGTGCTGGGCGGTTTCGAGCTAACGTCATAAACAACGCGGTTGATGCCCCGGACCTCATTCACAATTCGGGTAGAGATCCGCTCCAGCACTTCGGCAGGCAGGCGCGTCCAGTCGGCGGTCATGGCGTCTTCCGACTCGACCACGCGGACCGCCGCCGTATAGCCGTAGCTCCGCTCGTCCCCCATAACCCCGACGCTGCGCACGGGCAGTAACACCGCAAACGCCTGCCAAACTTTCTCATACAGACCTGCCCGGCGGATCTCCTCCACCACAACTGCGTCGGCCTCACGAAGCAGCGCTAAGCGCTCTTCGGAGACCTCGCCGAGCAATCGAACGGCCAGGCCAGGTCCCGGAAACGGGTGTTTGGTCAACATTTCCCCCGGCAAGCCGAGCTCCCGGCCGATGCTGCGCACCTCATCCTTGAAGAGCTCCCGCAGCGGCTCGATCAACGCGAAGGGCAAGTCTTTCGGCAGGCCGCCCACGTTGTGATGTGTCTTGATCGTCTGCGAGGGCCCCCGGACCGGGGCCGATTCGATGATATCGGGGTAGAGGGTTCCCTGCACCAGAAATGACGGCCGCTCAGGTCCCGCGGCCATCTGGCGGGCCTGCTCGTCAAACACACCGATAAATTCCGCGCCGATCCTTCTGCGTTTCTCCTCCGGGTCCGTCACGCCTTTTAGGCGATCGAGAAAGCGCTTCCCGGCGTCCACCCCCACAACCCGAAGACCCATTCGTCCCCGTAACAATTCGAGAGTCTCCGCGAACTCGTTCTTCCGAAGGAGGCCGGTGTTCACGAAGATGTTCGTTAGGCGGTTTCCGATGGCGCGATGCACGAGCGTCGCGGCGACGGCGGAATCCACACCGCCGCTCAAAGCGCAAATGGCCCTGGCTTCCCCCACTTGTTTGCGGATGGAATCCACGGTCTCAGCGATGAAGCCCGCACCGCTCCATTGCGGCCTTGCGTGGCAAATCTCGAAGACGAAATTCCGCAGGATTTCCGAGCCGCAGTCCGTATGCCGGACCTCGGGATGGAATTGAACCGCGTAGAGCCGCCGCGCCGGATCTTCCGCCGCGGAAACGGCGTTGCCCGTCTCGCCGGTCACGTAGAAGCCGGGAGGAAGCGCTCGAACGTGGTCGCCGTGGCTATTCCAAATGCGCAGCCGCCGGGGCAGGCCCGCAAACAGCGCGGAACCGTTTTTCACTTGCAGCTCCGCGCGGCCGTACTCGCGTCGTTCGGCGCGCTCCACGCGGCCGCCCAAGATATGCGCCATCCACTGCAAGCCGTAACAGATTCCCAGCACCGGCACGCCCAGCGATAACACCGCTGGATCACACGGCGGCGCTCCGGCGTCATAGACGGAGTTTGGACCGCCGGAAAGTACGACCCCTGCGGGTTCATACTTGCGAATCTGGTCCACGCTTGCCGTGCACGGCAGAATCGCGCTGAATACCTGCTGCTCGCGGATACGTCGCGCGATCAGTTGGGTGTACTGCCCCCCGAAATCCAAGACCACTATGCCGCCGCGCTCGCTCATAGTCTCCTCATGGTCAAGCCACCTGGTTCGCAGAGCGCCCTGCTCGAAAAGCTTCCAGATTTGCGAGCGTCACTTCCAAAATGCGGGTCAGCGCCTCACGGCTGTTGAAGCCATTGTGGGGCGTGAACACCACGTCCTCGCGCGCGAGGAGCACGCGGTTCCTCACGGCGGTGCGCAGGTGTTCGACGTTGACAGGCTCCTGAAGCAACTGCCTCTCTTCCTTGATGAGTTCCTCGCCCTCGAGCACGTCGAGCCCGGCGCCGCCCAGATGACCGGTTTCGAGCGATTCCACTAGCGCGTCGGTATCCACGAGCCCGCCGCGCGCCGTGTTGATCACCAGCGCTCCGCGCTTCATCAGCGCGAATTGTTCCCGCCCCAGCAAATGATGGGTCTCCAGCGTCAGCGGGCAATGTAGCGTTACGATGTCGCCTTCGGCCAACAATCGGGGCAAGTCTACATACTCGAATCCCAGCAGGTCGGCCAGGAAGGGGTCGCGGCGCACGTCTTGAGCCAGCACGCGCATGCCGAACCCGCGCGCAATGCGGATGACGTGCAATCCAATGTGGCCCGCGCCGATGACTCCCATCGTTTTCCCCTGCAGGTCGAACCCCGTCAGTTGCGCCATGTTCACGTGGCCGCTTCTCATTTGTAACACCGATTGATGCACTTTGCGCGTCAGCATCAACAGCAACGCCATCGTGTGCTCGGCAACCGTGTTTTCGCCGTACGACGGCACGTTGGACACGACTACCCCGCGGCGCCGGCAGGCTTCGAGGTCAATGTGGTCATACCCGGTGGAGCGCGTCGCAATCAAGCGCAAATTCGGCAGCGCCGCCAGCATTTCCTGCGTCACCCGCGAGTAAATGAAAACGGATAGGGCATCCATGTCGCGTAGCGGAAGCGAAGGCGTGGGGGGCAACACGCCCGACTCAAAATGTGTCATGTCGCCCGGCAAGCGTTCCTGCAAGAACATCCGCTCCCACTCCTTGACCTCAAAAAAGGCAACCCGCATGAAGGCCTGACCTTGTCTATTTCACCACCAAATTGACGAGTTTGTCCGGCACCACGATTCGTTTCACCACGCGTTGCCCATCAAAAAGCTGAGCGACCTTCGGGTCAGCGAAGATGCGTTGCAGCAGCTCATCTTCGCCCAACCCGGACTCGACCTGCACCCGGCTCTTCACACGCCCGTTGATCTGGACCACTACCTCGACCTGGTCCTCGGCGGCCAGGTCCGGGATATATTCCGGCCAGTGGGCCTGCGCCAGCGTCTCGTCCGCGTGGCCGAGCATCTCCCACAATTCTTCCGCTAAATGCGGGGCCATCGGCGCCAACATCAGCGTCAGCAATTCAAACACTCCCTTGACCACTTCAGGCCGTGCGCCCTCACCGAGCGGCTCTTGCGCCTGGAGCTCATTGGACAGCTCCATCAGCAGCGAGGTGGCGCTATTGAAATGCCAGCGCGACTCGAAATCATGGGTCACGCGGCGCAGCGTTTGATGCGCCTTGCGCAGCAGGATCTTTTCCTTTGCTGATGCAGCGCCGAGCGAAAGGCCCGCTCCACGGGCGCTGGAAATCCCGCGCACTTGCTCCGCGTGCCGGGAGACCAATCTGTGAACGCGCTGTAGGAAGCGCGCGCAGCCTTCAATCGCCTGTTCGTTCCACTCGAGGTCCTTTTCGGGCGGCGCTGCAAACAGGGTGTAGAGGCGGCCGGTGTCGCACCCGTATTTGTCCGCCATCTCCTCGGCGCCCACGACGTTGCCTTTCGACTTCGACATCGCCGTGCCGCCCTTGAGCACCATGCCCTGCGTGAACAGCCGCTTCACCGGCTCCCCATGATTTACCAGGCCGAGGTCGCGCATCACCTTGCAGAAGAACCGCGTGTACAGCAAGTGCAGAATCGCGTGGACGATCCCGCCGATGTATTGGTCCACCGGCAGCCAGTAGCGCACCAGAGCAGGATCAAACGGGGCCTTGTCGTTGTGCGGATCGGCGTAGCGGTAAAAATACCACGAGGAATCGATGAACGTATCCATCGTGTCCGTCTCGCGCCGCGCCGCCCCGCCGCACTTGGGACACTTCACGTTCACAAATTCCGGCACGCTTGCCAGTGGAGGTTGTCCTGTTCCCGCGAGTGCCACTTGGGGCGGGAGCAGTACCGGCAAGTCCTTGTCCGGCACAGGAACCAGCCCGCACTTTCCGCAATACACGACGGGAATGGGCGTGCCCCAGTAGCGCTGCCGGGAGATCCCCCAATCCTTCAAACGGAAAACGATTTCTCCGTTGCCGAAGCCGCGCGCTTCGGCGTCGGCAGTCATTTTTTGAATCGCCTGCTCGGAGCTCAGCCCGGAGTAAGGGCCCGAGTTTTCCAGTCTTCCGTATTCGATAAAGGCAGCCCCGAGCGTTTCTGGTTTCAGGGCCGGCCCCTGGGCGGGCTGCACAACAATCGGTTTCGGCAAGCCATATTTCGAAGCGAAGTCAAAGTCGCGCTCGTCGTGCGCCGGCACGCACATCACCGCTCCCGTTCCGTACTCCATCAGCACGAAATTCCCAACCCAGATAGGAATTTGTTCGCCGTTGAATGGGTTCACAGCGTTCCGGCCGGCGAAGAATCCCTCTTTTTCTGCGGTAGCAATATCCTCCCCGCGCGTCAGGCGGCGCCGCAATTTCTTGATGCTCTCTTCGATTTCGGTTTGCTTGGGGACTCCTGCAACAAGAGTCTCCAGCAGCGGGTGCTCCGGCGCGAGAATCAGCGCACTCGCCCCATAGATGGTGTCCACGCGCGTCGTGAACACCTCAATGAATTTTCCTGCCAGCCCCTCGACGGCAAACCGCGCTCGCGTGCCCTGCGACTTCCCAATCCAATTCCGCTGCATCGTCAGGACGCGCTCGGGCCAGCCGCTTTCGAGCTGTTTCAAACAATCCAGCAGCTCATCCGCGTACTGCGTGATGCGCAGGAACCACTGCTCGATCTCTTTGGCTTCGACGGGCGTATCCTCGTGCCGCCAGCAGCAGCCGTTCACCACCTGTTCGTTGGCCAGCACCGTTTGGCACTTGGGACACCAGTTCACCCGGCTGCGCTTGCGGTAGGCGATGCCGCGCTCGAGCATGCGCAGGAAAAACCACTGGTTCCAGCGGTAATATTCCGGCTCACACGTCGAGATTTCCCGCCGCCAGTCATAGCTGAAGCCGAACCGGTGGCACACCCGCTTGAAGGAAGCAATGTTGGTGTTCGTCCACTCCCGCGGATGAATGCCGCGCTGGATGGCGGCATTTTCGGCGGGCAAGCCGAAGGCGTCCCAACCCATCGGGTGGATCACGTGGAAGCCGCGCATGCGCCGGTACCGCGCCACCACATCGCCAATCGTGTAGTTGCGCATGTGGCCCATGTGGAGCGTGCCGGAAGGATACGGCAGCATCTCCAGCACGTAGTATTTCGGCTCGGCAGGATCCGGATCCGTTTCAAACGCCCGGTCAGCATTCCACCGGGCCTGCCATTTTTGTTCAATCGCCTGTGGGTCGTATTCCGCCACTGGTCCCGTCCGCTTGCACTATCTCTTTTTGCGCTTCCGAGCCTTCGGACTTCCCTTTCGTGCGATGCGTTTGCGTGCCATTTGTGCTCTCGGTGGTGAAGCCTTCTTCTTCCTTCGGAGCATGGAAAACCCGTCTTCCGCGCGCGGCGCCTGCTTCAAACTCATCCCGACAAGCTCCCAAAGAGTCCACACGTTGCGCCGGTCGTCGCCCGGCCTGTCAATCGGCGTCTCCAGGATGAAGGCGCGCCCGGGAAGTCCCTCTCGGCCTGGCCCGAGCCGTGGATAATTCAAAATTCGCCGAAACGCTTCCAAGCCAATTTTCCCGCGGCCAATATGCTCGTGCCGGTCCACGCGGGAACCCAGCGGCGTCTTCGAGTCGTTCACGTGCAACACAAACACGCGGTCCAGGCCCACGGCGCGGTCCACAGCGGCAAGCGTAAGCAACAGCCCGGCCTCGGTAGTGATGTCGTAGCCCGCCTCGAAGGTGTGCGCGGTATCCAGGCAAACGCCCATCGGCAAATCAGCCGTCAGGTCCAGGATGGCGCGCAATTCCTCGAACCGCGATCCCACCGCCGAGCCCATTCCCGAGGTATTTTCCAATAAGATGCGCAGCCCGCCGAATTCGATACCCCGCGCGGCTTGGCGCATCCCCTGGGCAATATCCGCGACGGCCTGGGATTTCTCGCTTCCCGCCGAGGAGCCCGGATGGGCCACCAGGAAATCCGCGCCCAGCGCGGCCGCTCGCACCAACTCGTCGTGAAACGCTTGAATGGACCGCGCGCGCATCACGCGGTCCGGCGAGCTCAGATTGATCAAGTAATTGTCGTGAATGATTAACGGGCCGAGCCCCAGCTCTGCGCGCCGGGCGCGAAACCGGGCCGCATCCGCCTCCGCGATGCGCGTCCCACCACGCGGCCACATCCGGGGACTGGCGGAGAAAATTTGCAGGGCATTCGCGCCCAGCTTTGCCGCCGTGTTCAGCGCCCCGGCGATGTCCCCTGCGATCGAGGTGTGGATCCCGATGCGGAAGCTCCCGTCCTGCCAAGCGGGCGGCTCCGGGATGGGCTCAGGCTCCGGCCGATATTCGTCGCTGACATCGTAGGCAGGCTCGATGGGATGTAATGGGTCGGCCATTCCCTCAGCACGCGCTTCCCAGGAAGCGATAAATTGTCATTCTATCGGATGCCTGCGCCAGCGACAATAACCTTCGCGCATGACCCGTTGGAAGACCGCGCAGGTCCAGCTTCGAAATTCTCCGGATCTTGATCTCTGTCCCAAAGTTGGTCTGCTCCCGGCGAGTCTAGAATCAACTGGACAAGGCCGCATTTGCAAACTACCCTCACCCTACAGCACTTGAGAAACTTCCCTGCGAAAGCATCATCCGCAGAAAGGAGAACTCGACGTGGCCTCCCACCAGAAAAATTCTCTATGGGTCCACTTAGCCTTGCTCGCCCTGGTGACCGCGCAGTCCGCGGGTTTCGCGCGGGCGCAGGACAACCGGAAGCCACCGCCACAGCGGCAGGCAGAAGCACAAGCCCGGTTGCAGAAGGAAGTCCGCCACGTGCTCGTCACCCTGCCGTTTTACTCTGTCTTCGACAATCTGGAGTACAGCGTGGACGGAGACCGCGTGACCTTGAGCGGCCAAGTCACACGGCCGGTCTTGAAGTCCGACGCCGAAAACGCAGTGAAATCCATTGAGGGCGTTGCGGCGGTGGATGACAAACTCGAAGTCCTGCCGGTGTCACCGAACGACGATCGCATCCGGCGCGCGGAATTCCGGGCCATCTATTCAGCGCCAGGTTTCGAAAAGTACGCCATTCAAGCCGTTCCTCCGATTCATATCATTGCGAAGAACGGCCACGTGACCCTGGTCGGCGTCGTCGCCAATGAAGCCGACAAGAATGTGGCGGGAATCCGCGCCAACTCCGTGTCAGGTGTATTTTCGGTTGACAACAAACTGACCACCGACAAGTAATCCCAAGGGGCGGAAAGCCTCCGCTCGGTCCTCCAGGCTGGTGTGCGTCCCTGTTTCCTTGTTTCCTTGCTTCCTTGCTTCCTTGCCTCCTTGCCTCCCTGCATCCTTTTCACGTTGCCTCCCTGCCTCCCGGCTCGTATGGCAGAATGGTCGGCTCACGATGCTCCCTCACCTCAACTACCGGCTGATCGCTGCGCTGATCTTGATCGCGGCGTCGGCTGCTACTGAAATCCTCCTCGAGCGCCGTCCATCAATTTTGCGTCCGGGCCTGCGCTTGGACGCGTTTGTGGCCAACACGGGCGACGGCACGGTGTCTGTGGTGGACCTCGTTCGCCTGGTGCAGATTGCAACGATTCCCGTGGGCCCCTCACCTTCCGGCTTGCGCGCGCACCCGACCCGCAATCAGGTTTGGGGAGTTTCCACCGACGGCGGATACGTATTTGCAATCGACTCCGCCACGGGCCGCTTGGTGCTGCGAATTCCCGTAGGAGCGTCCCCTTTTGCCGTGGATTTTTCGCCGGACGGCAGTCGCGCGTTCATTGCTGCCTCTGGGTCAGCCTCCTTGGTGGCGATTGATTGTGCGTCTGGGCAGGTGATCCGCCGCGCTCACACTGGTCGGCGGCCGTGGCTGGCGCGCGTCACGCCGGACGGCAAACAGGTGTTGGTACCGAATCGCGACGATTCGACGCTCGAAATTTTCGATGCCAGCAATCTCGCGTTGGTGGGTAGCGTCAAGGTGGCCAGCCATCCGGAACAGGTCGTCATCTTACCCGACAATTCCGTGGCCTTTGTTTCTGCCACAGGCTCGAATCAGGTGTCCGCTGTGGACCTGCGCCGCCGCGTCCTTCTCGCCAATCTCAGCCTGAGCGGCGTGCCCGCCGCGCTGCTGCTCAAGCCCGACGGCGGAGAACTCTACGTCACCATCCCCGAAGCCCACGGCCTCGAAATCATTGATACCTGGAGGGCCGAAATTTCCCAGTCCATGGTTCTTGGGTCCGCCCCCGCCGATGGCACGATGACTCCGGACGCTTCTCTTGTGTACGTTTCCGATGCCGCCGCCGGCCGCGTCACTCCTATCGAGATGGCCACGCGCCACTTGCTTTCTCCGATCATGGTTGGGCGGCGGCCCGGGCCGTGCGCGCTCGACCCCAGCGGCGATCTGTTGCTCACGGTCAACGAAGACTCCGGCGAGTTAGCCGTGATTCGAGTGCGGACGCAAAGCCTCATCACTTTGATTCCCGTCGGCCTGCGTCCCCGCTCCCTGGCCATCAAATTATTTTGATTCGTCGAGGGACCACGCAAAGTGCTCTTCGCCGAGCGGGATTTGCAACATTCCTTCCATGGGCAACACATCCACAGGCAGGCCGCCTTCCCACAGGGCAACCCCAAGCGAGAGTGATTTGCGGTTTTGGAAGCGCAGCATTGTTTTCGCCACGGAAATTTCCAGAATCTTGTCGCACGCCACCTGAACTGCTTCGTCCGGACCCAACAAGCACAAATCGCGGGATTCCACCAGGTACCCCGTCACGCGCCCCTTCTCTGCATGAATAACCACCCGGAGTTCCTGGTCGCCGCGAACCGTAATGCGGAAGTCCGCATCCTTAAGTTCCGCGAGCGCGCCTGCAAACACGTCCACGCGAAGATAGAAATGGTCTTCATCAAACCCATAGCGTAGTTCGTGGAGCAGCAGCATGCGCCCGTGCATGGCGCTGCTGCGCCGGTCGGCAGAGTAGAGCCCCGCCCCCATCCATTCAAAGTAGCTGGACTCGCGCCCGTCCACACGCACTTGGAGATAGGCAGCCGGCGGAAGGATGAGCGCGCGCTCCGGGATGCGTTTGATAGGCTCGGCCAGCGTATCGGGAGCCTCAGCGCCGAGCGCGACATAGACTTCGGTCAGCAGCTTCCTGTAGAACTCGTCAAACTCTTGGTCGTTGACGGAGCTGTGCTCGGGCCCGTACCACCAGCACCAGTCGCTGCCTTCTGCGGCCAGTACCGCCTCGTAGGCCGCAGCGAGTTGCTTCGCATCCGGCGATTGAGGCAGCCCCTTGGCGGCAACTTCCTCCTGCTGGGAGTAAAATTCGCGGGCGCGGTGAAGGTACTCCCAAGCGAGCACGTCTTCTCCCGACCCAATCCAGATATCGAAGTTGGCGTTGATCCAGGAGGCCGGAAAGATGCCTTTATTGGCTCGAATTTCCCCCGCTGCCGCAATCGCCTCGCTCGCTGTCAAGGCGCGGATGTCAGGGTCATTCTCGATCCGGCGATAAAACTGGCGCAGAAATTCGCGGCCGTTCCCCTGGTAATACTCCCAAGCATTTTCTCCGTCGAGAATCAAGGAAAGGGTCAGCGGGCGGTCCATTTGCACGCGCTCGCCCAAGTATCGAATCCGGCGATGAAGGTCTTCTGCAGCCACCGCTCCGCCCATCCGGCTGTACACGAACCCTACCAAGTCCGAAAGATAGTGGTCGCGGAAAAAGCCAACGATTTCGCGGTCCCCGACCCGAACTCGGAGCGGCGAGTACAGCTTATCGGCATTGTCCGGGACCCCCGCGGCGTCCCGGCCAAACCCCACTTGCAGCGTGCGTCCCAAGACGCCTTCGTCCGTCGCAAACCACTTGAACCCCAGGTCGGCCGCCAGGGTGAGCGCCTCCTCCGAAACGGACCCCTCCGAAGGCCAGAGGCCATCCGGAGACTTCCCGAACACTCGCTCGTGGTAGCGGCGCGCGCGCACCAGATGCTCGCGGGCATCCTCCGGATGGCGGAACGCCGGCACGGGCAGAGGCGTCCAGGGGTTGGACACGCGCGCGATGCCCGTGTCACACAGCAGCGGCAAGATGGGGTGATAAAAAGGTGTGGCGGAAATTTCAATCTGTCCTGTCGAGGCCGCTTTGCGATACTCCGGCAGCACGCGCGCGAGCAGCTCCAATTGTTTCGCACATAACCCCTCCTTGTCCTGCTCGCTGAAGTCAGTTCCTTTGGCCGCTAAGGCTGAGACCACCGGGTCGCTGGCCAAATACTCCTCATCCATCCAGGCCAATTGCGAAAGGAGTTGCAAATCCCGCCAGTCCCGTTCTGCAAAGGATTGTGCGGCCCGTTCTGGCCCCTGAGTCGAGGCCCACCGGTGCAGCTCGACGAATCGCGGCCAGCGCGCCAGAAGGTGGTCGTAATTGATTTGAAAGGCTCGAGCTAATATCTCGGCCTTGTCTTCCGGCGTCAATTGCGAGGCGGGCTTGAACGCCGTTGTAAACCATGGCTCGTTGAACCTTCCGCTGGCATATTCTTCGAGTTGTACGCCGAGAGAGGGAACGACGTTCATGGTCGCATGCACTTGGGGAAACTCTTCGAGGACCCGCACCATGCCCCAGTAATCCTTCAGCGCATGCAGGCGCGTCCAGGGAAGCACATAGCGCCCGGTGGCCGGGTCGCGATACTGCGGCTGGTGCATGTGCCACAGGATCATGAGGTGGACGCGGGTCATCGGACTTCCCCTTGCCTCTCGTACGATGGCGGCATGTTAGAATGGCGCGTTCTGCCCATGCGCATCCTCGATCATTACATCGGCCGTCAAATTCTCTCCCACACCCTGTTGGGGCTGGGGATTTTCACTTTCGTGTTTTTCATCCCGCAACTGGTTCGGATGATGGAATTGGTTGTGCGTCATCCGGCGTCTTGGACGACACTCGGGTTGCTGTTTCTAACCACCTTGCCTGGAATCCTGAGTTTCACTCTGCCCATTGGCATCCTGGTGGGAGTGTTGATCGCGCTGGGCCGGCTATCCGCCGACAGCGAGTTGATCGCCATGAGCGCTCTGGGAATGGGCCGCAGACGGTTGCTGGTGCCGGTGGGCGTGCTCGCGGCCGGCGCCACTCTGGTCACCTTCTCCATGACGCTTTGGCTTGGCCCCCTTTCCCTCCGCACCTATCGGTCGCTGGAGGACCGCTTGCGCGCAGGACAGGCTTCCTTCCAGCTAGAGCCGCGCGTCTTCGACGAGCGCTTCCCGGGCCTCGTCCTGTATGTGAATGACATCGAGGCGGCGGCCACGCGCTGGCACGGCGTCTTTCTCGCGGGGACGGACACGAAGGATATCTCGCGTCTGACTCTGGCCGAGGAAGCGATTGTAATTGCCGACCGGAGAGAGGGCAAGTTCGAGTTGCACCTTCGCAACGGAAGTGTTCATGAGTTCTCGCCCAGCGACCCGGGCCACTATTCCTTGTCCCAATTCGCCGAACGCGATTGGCCTATCGAAGTGCGCGGGAGCGATACCGAGCGCGTGTCTGAACTCGGTGTCCCGGGACGCACCATGACGGCGCTGCTCGCCGCCCGCCGCCTAGGCGCCCGGGATGCGGACGTGGAGATTCACCGCCGCCTCGCTCTTCCTGTAGCGTCTCTGTCCTTCGCGTTGCTGGCCCTGCCGATGGGCGCGCGGCCTCGGCGCGGCGGCCGCGCGGCAGGTTTCTTGATTACGCTATTGCTGATTTCGGGGTACTACCTGTTGTTTACCATTGGGGCCGGCTTGGCTCGCCAGGGCAGCGTCCCGGTGTGGGCTGGTGTTTGGTCGCCGAATCTCCTGGCGGCCGCGTTCGGCCTCCTGCTCCTCCCGCGTATCGAACGGATGCCGGGCGGCAGCCGCTGGAGCGCTGCATTCGCCTCGGTCAGGCACTGGCGAGTATGGCAAGTCTTTCCCCACCACGAGACCACGGCGCCACCACCCAACAACGGTTTGCCGGTGCGCCGCGCCGCGCGCAAAGGGCGCGGAGGAATCCCCCAACTGCTCGACATCTACCTCCTGCAGAGCTTTCTGTTCTATTTCATCGTCTTGACGGCGGGCTTCATTCTCCTGTTCGAGGTGTTCACCTTCTTTGAACTTCTGGATGACATTGCGCGCCACCGCACGGGATTGCTCGAGGTACTGAACTACTTCCGGTTCCTGTCCAGCTATCTGTTTTATCAGCTCACCCCTTTGGCTGCGCTCGTCGCCGCGCTCGTCACTCTCGGCCTAATGGCGAAGAATAACGAACTGGTTGCCTTCAAGGCCGCCGGAATCAGCCTGTATCGCATTTCGCTCCCATTGCTGCTGGCCGGAAGCGCGCTGGCGGCGGGGCTGGTGGTGCTCGACAGCACTTATCTGCCCTATGCCAACCAGCGCCAGGACGCCCTCCGCAACCGAATCAAGGGCCGGCCCGCCCAAACTTACTTCCAGCCCCGGCGCCAATGGATCTTTGGCCAGAACTCCAAGGTCTACAACTACGAATTCTTCGACCCGGACCAAGCGCTTTTTGGCGGCTTGAATGTCACCGAAATTGATCCAGCCACGTTCGAACTCCGGCGGCGGATTTACGCTGCCCGCGCCAATTGGGACAAGCAACAACAGGTGTGGATCCTCCAGTCCGGCTGGGTGCGGGACTTTCAACACGGCCGCGTCTCCAGCTACACGGTTTTCTTGGGAACAGCCTTCAAGGAGTTAAACGAACCGCCCACCTACTTCTATCGCGAGGTCCGGCAGTTTTACCAAATGAATTGGTGGGAACTGAAGCAGTACATCACCGAGCTTGGACGTGCCGGGTTCGATGTGGCGCGTCTGTCGGTTCAACTGCAGCGAAAGCTCTCCTTCCCGCTCATGGCGCCCGCCATCATTCTGCTGGCCGTCCCGTTTTCGATCTTGGTCGGCACGAGAGGCGCTGTGGGCGGCGTGGCACTCGGCGTCGGCATCGCCATTGTGTATTGGGCGGCGTCCGCCTTGACCGAAGCCATGGGCGCCTTCGGCCAACTTCCGCCCTTACTGGCAGGCTGGGCTCCCGACACTATTTTCGGCTTCCTCGGCCTCTACTTCTTTCTGCGAATGCCCACCTGAATGAATGGAGGGAAAACGGGCGTGACCGCTCTTGGGGGATAGTCTGCTTAGGGTAACGAAGCGCGCGTCACCCCGCTCGTCAGCAATCCCGCCAAATTCAGCCCTAATGTTGCGTGACCAGCCGCAGCCGCACCGTGAGCGCCCGCCCCTGTCCGCCCGCGAAGGTCAAGAAGTTCGGCGCGTCTATATTGTTGACCACCGAGTCGGGGTTATCATGGCCCGTGATATTAATTTCCGAAAGCCGCACGGCCCACTCCCGGCCACGAAACTTGAACCGCTTTTCCAGGCCAAGGTTGAGATCGAAAAATCCAGGAAACCGCAGGCGATTGGGAGCGCCCACCAACTGCTGCTGTTCGTTCACCACACTGAAGGGGAATCCCGTGCGGTACTCCATGTAGCCGCTCAAAAACAAGCCCCAAAAGGGGATCGGCGTCCATCCCGAGGACACTACGCGGTGAGGCGCATCCCAAAGCAACGGCCCGGGCTGTTGCGGCGACAAAATCAACAGCGCGAGAGACGGGTCAAGCACTTCATTCGAGCTGGCCCGAGAGCGCGTGTAATCAATCTCGACGGCTTTATTTTCCCCGAAGGTGTGACGCACCCAAACTTCACCCGAGATGTAGCGGTCCCTGCGATTGTTTTCCAGCAGCAGCGAGTTATCGGGCTGGGTCTCCCACGCGAAGCCGTCCCGCGATTCGCGCAATAGCAACGCCGCCCCGGCAAAGGTCTTTCCGGAAAACCGCTCATCCCACTCTGCTGTGGTGTTGTAGGAGCGCGCCTGAGCAAGGCCAGCCGCCGGCACACGGAAGGCGCTCACACGGGGAGGTCCGAGCGGTATCATTCCAGTCGGATCGTAGAAAGTGTCGCTCCGTTGTTGATCGGAGCCCTGCCCCAGCGTGAATAGACTCAGCGGCTCGTAGTGCTTCCCCCAGGCCAGCGTAAACTTCATGCGGCCATCGTCTTTCGGCACCCAGTTCATTGCCGCGCGGGGCTCGACGACCCCCCGGTGAATTAACCTGTCCCAGTCGCCGCGCACCCCGATGGAAATGACGATCGGACGGACAGGCCTCCAAACATCTTGAGCGTATCCTCCAAGCTGGGTGTTGGACATCTGAAAAGCTGGGGGTCCGCTAAACGTGGCGACTTCGGACCGGGACCCGTCGGCGCGCACAATATCAATTTCGTGACGCGACGCTTGCTGGGAAAAATCCAGGCCCGCGGTATTCCAGCCTGCCGAAAGCGTATGCGTCCCAAACCAATTCAGCGCGCCGGTGTTCAGGTCTCCGACGAATTGCACGCGGCGCGATTTCTGATCGAGCGTCTGAAAAAAATTACCCGCCGTCGTTGAAGGGCTGACTACGTATGGATTACTACCCTGCGGTAAACTGGATGTGTGCCCGCTATCGTATGCCGCGCCAATTGCGATGAGCACTCCCCCAACCCAGGCCTGATCCTTCACGGAAACGAAAGTACGCTGCCCATCGAGGTCCAATGTCGTGGAAAACGGTGAAAAGGGCCCCAAGCCCGATTGTGGGTTCGTGAAACGGTCAACTAGAAAACTACCTTGCAGGGTATTCCTTGGGGTCAAGTTGACTTGCACGCGAGACAAACTGTCGCCGGACCATTCAGAATCAATATTTTGCCCCGCGGGGAGTTCCTTGATCAGCCGGAATGTGTGCTGGACGGTGGCCGCTTCGGAGAACCAGGCCCTGCCTTTTTTGATGGGGCCAGAAAGGGTGGCCCGGGGATACCAATTCCCAAAATGTAATCCCTGTTGAAAACTCACACCAGGAATAAAGTTTGTCGTCCCAAACCTCCATCGGTCGTCGCCGGACTGCGTGTCCAGGGAGATAATCCCCGCGCTGGCGTGCGCATATTGCGCCCCGTAGCCTCCGGTTTCAATCGTGACCGCTCGCACGGCGTCCACATCCATCCGGGAAGTGAAACCGCCACTCGTCGGATCGTTTATTTCAAACCCATCGAGCAGTATCTCTGTCTGGCCCTGCCGGCCGCCGGCAACGTGCAGCCTCGCGTTCGAGTCGGCAAGGACTTGCGGCATGGTCGTCAAGTTTTGTTGCAAGTCGTGGCTTGATGCTACAGGGGTATTTAGAATCTCATGTTGCACTTGAGATTCTTGGTGACTCGTCGTGTCTGGGTCGATCTGAACCGGCTCGGATTGAACTTCAACTTTCTCTTCAAGTTCGGTCTCGTGGTTCAGTGTCAGTGTGATTTCGTTCGGGCCGGGTGACAAGTCTATCGTGCGGCCCTGAATCCGGAAAAAGCCAGGTTTCGATAGGGTGACAAGAACGTGATTGGCGCCGAAACTTTGTGGTTCAAATCTGCCGGTGGCATCGGAATAGAGGGTGCGCGACTCCCCCTCCGTCGTTTGGAAGAGCACTTCGACTCGCGCTACCGGCTGGCCATTTTCGTCGATGATTTGACCGTGCAAGCTTGTTGTCGCCGCCTGCGACTGTGCCCAAGCCTGAGGCGGAGCCGATCCAAGGAATGCCAACCCTGCGGCAAAAAAAGCTAAGACTTGAAATCTTCGGAAATGCGTGCGCGGGACAGTCGCTTGGCCTCGTATATTGGGGACTCTGACTCGAGGCCCACTTCGCACGCCCGAGGCACCGCCATGAGATTGGCCAAGCTGAATCATCCACACCGCTCCCCTGCTTTGTGTCTCTACCCAGGCAGTTCAGCGGCCAGCACCTCCCTCATCGAGCTTTGCCGGTAGAGTCTGTCGGCGCGCCGACTTTGTTTACCCTGCGACCGCCTCCATACACCATTTACTTCAGCTCAACTCCCAACCTGGCGCCGCCGCTTCTGGGTGTGCTTCTTCGCTTCGCGTTCCTCGATCACAGCTTGTGCGGCCGCAAGACGCGCAACTGGAATTCGGTACGGCGATGCGCTTACGTAATCCATCCCCACTTCGTGGCAAAACTTGACGCTCGCCGTATCGCCCCCGTGTTCCCCGCAAATTCCCACCTCAAGGTTCGGCCGCGTGGCCCGGCCGCGTTCGATGGCCCAGCGAATCAATTGGCCCACCCCGTGAACATCCAGCGTTTGGAAAGGATCCGCGGAAAAAATCGCTGCTTTACTTTGATCCACATAATCGGGGAGGAATCGGCCTGCATCGTCACGGGACAACCCCATAGTTGTCTGGGTCAAGTCATTTGTCCCGAACGAAAAGAATTGCGCCAGTTCGGCGATTTCGTCCGCCAGGATCGCGGCCCGAGGAAGTTCGACCATCGTCCCAATGTGATACTTCAGTTTTACGTTGGATTCCGCCATCACCGCCTCGGCAACTTGCTTCGTCTCGTCCACTAATATCTGGAGTTCTTTGCGGTCTTCGACCAAGGGGTGCATAATCTCGGGAAATACTTTAATTCCCTCTTTCTTGGCTTTGATCGCTGCTTCCATGATCGCCCGGACTTGCATTTCGAGGATTTCCGGATATGTGATCGAGAGCCGGCACCCGCGATGACCCAACATCGGATTGGACTCCATCAACTGCTCGACCCGCCGAATCACCTCCTCCACGGGCACACCAATCTTATGGGCGAGTTCGGCCTGCTTAGCTCGATCATGGGGCACAAACTCATGCAGGGGAGGGTCAATCAAGCGAATCGTCACGGGGAACCCATCCATGGCCTTGAACAAGCCCACAAAATCGCGGCGCTGGTATGGAAGAAGCCTTCTCAAGGCCGCGCGGCGCGTTTCGGATGAATCGGCGAGAATCATTTCCTGGATCGCAAGCTGGCGGTCCGCGCTCTTCTCCGGGTGCTCAAAATCTTTGAAGAACATGTGTTCGGTGCGGCACAAGCCAATGCCCTCCGCTCCCATCTCTCGCGCCTTTCGCGCGTCCTGAGGGGTATCCGCATTCGCTCGCACGCCCAAAGTGCGGAACCCATCCGCCCACTTCAACAAAGTGTTGAACGATGCCGGCAAAGTTGGCACGGCAAGTTTTACTTGGCCCTCGTAAACCTTCCCCTCATTCCCGTCTAGCGTGATCCAGTCGCCTTGGTGCACCATGCGGCCATTGGAGGGA
>Ga0187846_10000901_pt1 | contig 17036 bp, 15 predicted proteins | sample TC_taG_FD_161473 | JGI IMG/M metagenome (GOLD analysis project Ga0187846, IMG submission 161473) | Biofilm microbial communities from the roof of an iron ore cave, State of Minas Gerais, Brazil - TC_06 Biofilm (v2) | ecosystem: Environmental > Terrestrial > Deep subsurface > Cave > Wall biofilm...
GCGCTGGCAGCTCACCACGCCAAGCATGCCGCCAACAGCGCCGTTGCACTGACCGCCAAGGCCGCCTAACCTAGTCAACCGGCGATGCCTGCCGAACAAATTTCAACAAAGACCGGGACAACCCCACACGACGCCGATGGTATAGTTAATGCGTTAACGAATTTGGTGAACACCAGATGGAGGGGACTGGTGGACAGCGAAATTCGATCGCACAGCGCTTACTCCGCGAAAGATTGGGGGCTGCCGTCCCAACCATTCGAGAAGCGCGCCCCGTATGGTCGGCCGGACGTAGGAGCATCCTTGATTATGACTTTACTCCTGTCGCTCGGGCTCTGGGCGGCGATCTGGGGGGGCGTCGCCTCTTTGGCTTCAGTCGTTCTGCGATAGCTCCGAGACGATCCCCGATATCGCGCATGGATCTTAGCGTGCCGACTACGGGTTGCCGCACGAAGCCCAAGCCCAAAAGCACAATCATCGCCTTCAGGGTATCGCAGCGGCATTGGCACAGCTTGCCCGCGCGCACATGGAGATCGAGCGCAGCAAGCATTTCTCGATCGCGTGGATGATGCCGGTCAATTCCTGTTGCGCGGGAGGCTCGCAAGGTAGATTACCTCCGCGGGCGATGGCCGTGGGGAAAACGACCGAGACTGGAGGGGGCGAGGCTATGCGCATTCGCAAACTGCGGTGTTCTTTCTGTCGGAAAACAGAAGACCAAATCTCAAAGCTGGTCGCCGGGCCAAGATTGATTGGCCGTCCCAGGATTTACGTCTGCAATGAATGCGTAGCGGCAGCAAGCTCAATCATCGAGGGGAACCCGCCCCCGAAGTCGGCGGTCTCGCGTTCACTGCTACAAAAAGTCAAAGAGCGATGGCGACACTTGCTGCAGAGCATCTCGCGCGGTTCCGACACTGCCCTGAGGCTGGTTTACCTCCCCGAAGGCTGACTATCCCTCTTCCGACCCATCCCCGCCGACTTTTTCGCCGGGGGAGCGTCCGCCGACAGAAGCGACTACCGCCGGGCACCAGGTGGTCGACCTCGACCCGACAGCGTCCAAACGGTTTGCTTGTCATTAGAGGAGGTCCGCTGACGGCTATGGTGCGGCAGTCAGGCGAGGCCCGATTGCCCGCCGCTACTTGCCGCCCGCACCACATCTGTCATTGCGCTGCGATCGGCTCGACCAAGCTCGGATCGTTGTTTTTGACGTTGCCCATGTTTCCCCCGTTTCGCACCACCTGCGAGAATATACCTAATAAGGGGGATGTGGCGCCAGCCTCTAAAGAGGTACACCGATGGCAATCAGCTAAATTCTCCAAGCGGTTTATGTTCGCGTCCTTTAACCGTTCGCATCCTTCCACAGTCTATAGATCGTCAATAACTTCTCAACTGTACGGTTCTCAAAACAATCCACCGAAATTGTGGATAACCCTGTTGAAAAAAGCTGACGTGCTGCCATCGTTGCTTCCCGAATTCGCGGGCAAGATCAACCTGATCTATATCGATCCGCCCTTCGACACTGGCGCCGATTTCTCGTTCACAGCGACTGTGCCGGAGGGTCCAAAAGGGGACGGCGATGACTCTCTTAGGTTCACTAAAGAGCCGAGATTATCGAGCAGAAGGCAGATCGTGACATCTGGGGAGGTGCACAAACACATCTCGATGCATGGCTCCGGTGGTTCTACAACACCATAGCGGTTCTTCATGAGTTATTGCACGAGACAGGCAGCATATACGTTCACCTCGACTGGCATGTAGCACATTACGCTAAGCTCATATTGGATGAGCTTTTCGGTCGCGAGAATTTCTGTAATGAGGTCGTGTGGTGGTACACAAATAAACTTCCTACAGGCGGCGATATATTCGACCGACAACATGATTCGCTGCTTTGGTACGCCAAGGGTCAGACTCATACGTTTCATGAGCAACCGCTACCAATTCCGAAAGAAAAGCAGCAATTTCAAGCTCGGACCAGGAAAGTAGGTGGTAAGAGAGAGTATATTAGGGGTTTGCAGGGAGACATCGTTTATGAGCTGAAAGAAGAAAAGCTCGTTCCCGACCTTTGGGAAATTCCGCTGGTCCACCCCATTGGAAGCGAGCGCGTTGGTTATCCGACGCAAAAACCGGAAGCCCTCTTGGAAAGAATTATCAAGTCGTCGTCTGACCCCGGTGATTTTATCTTGGATTGCTTCGTCGGAAGCGGTACGGCTGCGACCGTCGCAGAGAAATTAGACCGGCGCTGGATAGCATGCGACCTAAGCCGTTTCGCGATCCATATCACGCGCAAGCGGCTGCTCTCGATACCTGGGGTTCGTGGGTTTACGGTTCAAAATCTCGGAAAATACGAGCGCCAGCTATGGGCGGGGGCCGAGTTCGGCGACAACCAGGCGGCGGCGCGCCAGCGCGCGTATATCGACTTCATCCTAAAGCTCCATCAGGCGAAGCCGATCCACGGCTACACTTGGCTGCACGGAGTCAAAGCCGGCCGCATGATCCACGTCGGCGCCGTTGATGCGCCGGTCAGCGTTGGCGACGTGACGCAGATCGCAGCCGAGTTCAAGCGCGCCGTTGGCACAGGCAAAGACGCGCCCATAACCAATGGCGTTGATGTCCTGGGTTGGGATTTCGCTTTCGAACTGAACGAGGTCGCAAAGCAACAGGCTGCCGCGGCGAACATCGAGATGCGGTTCCTCCGCATCCCCCGAGACGTAATGGACAAGCGCGCGGTCGAGCAGGGCGACATCCGCTTCTTCGAACTGGCGGCGCTCTCGGTGGATGTGAAAGCAAACAAGCGGAACGTCTTCCTAAAGCTGACGGATTTTGTCATTCCGCCCGACGATGTGCCGGAAGAGGCGCGCAAGGCGGTCAAGCACTGGTCGCAATGGATCGACTACTGGGCGGTCGATTGGGACAACAAGGGCGACACGTTTCACAACGAGTGGCAGACCTACCGGACGCGGAAGGACAAGTCGCTTCTGCTTGAGACGCCGCACAGCTATGTCGATCCGGGCGAGTACACGGTCGTCGTAAAGGTCATCGACATCCTTGGCAATGACACGACGAAGACCGTGAAGGTGAGAGTGGCGTAGGGATGGCCCGCAGCCGCAAACAAAACCCCGATCAGCTTTCGCTCCTCGAAGCGCGCGTCAGCACCGCACCACTGGTCCCTGGCATACGCGAAAAGGTCAAAACCTGGCACGACGGCGGATACAAGGGGATCAGCGACTCCACGCGCATATTGCTGAATTACTGGTTTTTTACAGATCACCAGCTGCCGGACGGCCGGAAATTCAAGTACCACCATTTCCAGCGGGAAGCCGTCGAGACGCTGATCTATCTATACGAGGTCGAAGAGATTCGGCGGCATAAGGGTCTCGTCGAGACCTTCGCAACCCGCGGCGATTCGCGTCTGCTGCAATATGACGACTTTGCTCGCTACTGCGTCAAAATGGCGACAGGCAGCGGTAAGACAAAGGTCATGTCGCTCGCCGTCGCGTGGCAATTTTTCAATGCGGTGGCCGAGGCACGCGACGACTTCGCGAAGACGTTTCTGCTAATTGCGCCGAATGTTATCGTGTTCGAGCGACTGCGCACGGATTTCGAGGGTGGGCGGATCTTCCGCGGCGATCCGGTCATTCCTCCGGAACTGCGAATCTTCTGGCAGGATTTTCAGTTCTATATGCGCGGCGAAGGTGAGCGGGCCAGCTCACTCGGCGCTTTGTATCTGACGAACGTGCAGCAGTTCTACGAGCGGCCCGACGCCGGGCAGGATGAGCCCGAGGAGCTGACCGCAGTGCTCGGGCCGAAGCCCCCCGCGCAAGCCTCGGATATCGAGGATTTCAGAAAGCGCATCGCCGATCGTGGCAGGGGGCCGGTCGTTGTGCTGAACGACGAGGCGCATCACACGCATGAGGAGGGCAGCGAGTGGAATAAGGTTATCCGTCGCTTGCACGCGGACGTCGCTGGGGGACTGGCGGCGCAATTGGATTTCACGGCGACGCCGCGCCACAGCAAAGGACAGCTTTTCTCCTGGACCGTCTACGACTATCCGCTGAAGCAGGCGATCATCGACAATGTCGTAAAGCACCCGTTGAAGGGGATCGCCCAGGGCATTAATGAGCAGCCGTCAAATATCGCAAGCGTGCGATACCAAGCCTACCTCGCGGCAGGGGTCGAACGCTGGAAGGAATATCGCGAGCAATTGACACGGCTCGGCAAGAAGCCGGTGCTGTTCGTCATGATGAACGACACGGCGCAAGCCGACGATGTCGGTGACTGGCTGCGGACTAAATATCCCTCTGAGTTCGGCGCAGAGAAACTAGAGATTATCCACACAAATAAATCCGGCGATATCGCGGTTAGAGACCTTGAGAAAGCACGAAAAGCCGTTCGCGAGGTCGATGACGAAAGAAGCCCCATCAATTGCATCGTTAGCGTGATGATGCTGCGCGAAGGCTGGGACGTGCAGAGCGTCACGGTCATCATCGGCCTCAGGCCCTATACGTCGAAGGCCAATATCCTACCCGAGCAGACCGTCGGCCGCGGGCTGCGGCTCATGTTCCGCGGCGCCACGGGCTACGAGGAACGGGTCGATGTCATCGGCAACAAGACATTCATCGAATTCGTCGAACAGCTGGAACGCGAAGAGGACATTCAGCTCGAGACGTTCAAGATCGGCGAAAAGGTCAGCATTGTCACGATCGCTCCCGATCCGAATAAGATGGACAAAGACATCGCGATCCCGGAGTTGAGTCCGACCCTGACCCGCAAGAAATCCTTGGCGGAGGAGATCGCCGAACTCGACGTGACCGCGTTCGTCTGTCCCGTGCTGCCGCGCAAGCAGGACGACCCCGCAGCCAAAACATTCCGCTATGAGGGTTACGACCTCATCACGCTGCAAAAGCTGATCGAACGGGATTACACGATCCCCGAGCCGCAGACGGCCGAAGAGGTCATCGGCTATTACGCGCGGCGTATCGCGCAGGATGTCGAGCTGCCATCGCAGTTTTCGGCGTTGGCACCGAAGGTGAGAGAATTCCTCGAAACCAAGGCATTCGGTGAGCCGGTCAGGTTGAACGAGCCGGCAATGATCAAGGCCATCAGCAGCAACGTGGCTCAATACGTGACGGTGAAAACATTTTCCGAAGCGTTACGGAAGCTCGTCATTTCCGAGTTGGAGCCACAGCTTCTGCATGCCGGACGGCCCCTTTCCGAAACCGCGCCATTTCCTTGGTCGCGCGCGACACTCGCGGCAGACAAGTGCATTTTCAATCTCGTCCCGTGCCTCAACAACTTCGAACGGGAGGTCGCGCAATTCCTGCAGAAAGCACCGGATGTGCCGCGCTTTTCCAAGCTACCGGAACAATTCGGGTTCGCAATTGAGTACACCGACAATGCCGGCAATCTGCGTTGTTATGAACCCGATTTTGTGGTGCTGACTAAAGAGGGTACGTACTACATTGTCGAGACTAAGGGTCTGGAGGATACGAATGTTGCCAACAAAGACCGCGCGGCACAGCTGTGGTGCGAAAATGCGACGCAACTTACGGGTAATCCGTGGGCCTATCTGAAGGTCTTGCAGACAGCATACAGACAGCTCCAACCGACCGAATTTGCGGATTTGGGCGTTTTCGCGCAGGGCGATTTGTTCTCGAAGAACCGCAACATCCCGGAGCTCGGCGTCGTGGTTCTCAAGCATCCTGTCGAGAGCAAGGACGGGCTCTTGCCTGAAGGCGGTAAAGGAACCGTTGTTCACGTTTATCGCGACGGCGAGCATTACGAGGTCGAGTTTGCGGAGCCGTTTCCTTGCACGCTCACGCTCCGGCGCGACGACATCCATCCCGAATGAGCCAACTGCCAGGGATCGCAAACGCGATCCTGGACGATCTGAAGATCACCCACTATCTGCTGAGTACCGCTCATCCGACCGGGGCATCCAAGGCAAAATTCTTTGTTTCCTTCGGTTTCTCGCAGGAAAACTGGGCAGAGCTTAAAAGCGCGTTGCTGAAGCATCCGCAGAACAACCCGGTGACTAGCCAAGCGAGCAGTCCGTTTGGTCAAAAGTTCGAAGTCAGCTGCTCGCTCGTCGCGCCGGACGGTCGAAAACCCTTGCATCATCTCGGTATGGATAATCGAGCCACCCGACCCCAGTCCGAGGTTCATCACCGCGTATCCACGCCCTTGAGCGAGCAAGCTGACGCGGCGCGGCGCGTGGCGGGCGGCTGGCGGGTCAGCGGGCGTTACCCGTTCTCCAGCGGCTGCGACTGGGCGCAATGGGCGATCATCGGCGCCTTTCTAGGGGAAAAGGGCGACCCGCGCGGCGTCGCCTATCTCCTGGTGCCGCTCGCCGAGATCGAAATCGTCGACGATTGGCAGGTCCTCGGCTCCTCGGCACCGGCAGCAAGTCTTTGGTCCTGTACGACGTGTTCGTTCCCGCGCATCGTTCGGTGATGGTCAGCGATCTGTTCGCTGGCACCCCGCCGGGGGCATTGGCTCATCCCGACTACCCGGTGTTGCGCGCGCCGCGCGGGATTCTCGTGTCCTATTCATTGCCGCCGGTCGCCATCGCGCTCGGCCGCATCGCCCTCGACATCGCCTGCGCCGAGCTGGGAAGGCGGGTGTCACGGGGGTGACGCGGGTGGCGGAATCCGAGGTCGTTCAGATGGCGCTCGGCGAGGCCGCCGCGGCGATCGACATAGCGGCGATCCTGCTGCACACCGGCCGTGATTACAGCACCGCGGAGGTGTCGTCCGGTCGTCGGATCACCGAGGCCGAGGCATTGCACGCCCGCCGTGACATGGTCTATGCCCAGCATCAGGTGGGCTGGGCGCTCGACCGCCTGTGCGAATTGGACGGCACCCGCTGGGTCTAAGACAGCGATGCGCTCGGCGCGATCCGCCGCCAGCCGCCAAGCCGCGATGGCCGCCTACAGCAAGATGCTCCTCACTCGCGCGGCGGGTTGAACCACCTCGGGAGAGCATCGGCGGCCCAAGTGCAGCCGACCCTTGGCTTTGTTCTGGGCCGGCAGCCACTATTTTAGCCGAATGCTCTTTGCAAGATCGTGCTGACGCGCCAGCTACAGGCAGCAACGAAGGATGACGGCCATGCTCAAAATCGAAATCGAGCTCGAGGAAGACGGCCGCTGGATCGGCGAGGTGCCCGAATTGCCGGGTGTCCTGGCCTATGGCGCGACCGAAGCCGAGGTCCGAGTCAGGACGGCGGTGCTCGCATTGCGGGTTATCGCCGACCGCATCGAGCATGGCGAGCCGGTACCCTTTGACCCCAACGATCTCTTTATTGCCGCGTGAACGGCTGGCCGGCCACCAAGGCGGACCGTGTGTTGCGCGCGCTCCTGCGTCTTGGGTGGACCATCGAGCGGCAGCGGGGCTCGCACCGCACGCTGTCACGGCCGGGATGGCCTAATTATGTGTTTGCCTTCCGCGATAGTGAAGAGCTTGGACCACGGATGCTCGCGCGGATAGCGAAGCATACAGGCTTGCGGCCCAGCGATCTTTAGTTCCGCGGCACGCATCGACCTGAGCGACGAACGAACAGTTGACCAAGCGCAGCGCAAGAGCGCGGTGACGCTTAGCGGGCTCCGCGCTCCGGCACTTGGCGGGCTCTGCGCTCCGCCGCCTGTGCAAATTAGCCGGCGCCCGCTGGCTAGATGACCGCGACGAGCTCGCCGCCATCCGCCGCGACGTGATGACGATCCTGACCCACGCACCGCGAGCCTCCAAGCCGCGATGGCCCCCTACGGCAAGATGCGCCTCACCCGCGGTGCCGGCTGAGCCGGGCGCAATCACATGAACCGCGCGTGATGACCACCATCGCTGTCGACCATGACAGAATTTAATCTTGAATTTTAGGCGGCCTTTATTAGAGTCGGTGATCGGCACAAATTGTGCCCGAGAAAACCAAAAAGATATCAGCAGGGACGCCATGAACCATTTCCACTATAATCCGATCAATTTTTGTTCAGGGTTTGGCTCGTCTCGAACGATTCTGCGGGGCTGGACGAGCCCAGGCACCGCGCAGCGACGCGTCAGGTCCTGGTTCGGCACCTCAGTACGGCGTGCTGTCAGCTCGATGGTGGCCTTGCTCGCGGCACTCCTCTTCTCTGCCCCCGCCGACGCTGCGTGCGGCACCACCTGGACGGACGGCAACGGGAGCTGGACCGTCGGCGGCAATTGGAATGCGGGGGTCCCCACCAGCGGCACGAACGCCTGCATCATCGACGGCACCAGCACCGTGACCCTGTCCGGAACCGGGAGCACCGCGAGCTTGCAGCTCGCGACCGGCAATGCGCTCGATATCGCGGCCAGTCAGCTCCAGGTATTCGGCTCCTCGATCAGCAATGCCGGCGCGATCACGGTGAACGGCGGCGGCGGTTCCAACTCGATCCTCGATATCGAAGGCAATGCCACCTTGAGCGGCGGCGGCACGGTCACTCTCCATACCGCCGCCGGCGGCGGCGCAGCCCTGATCGAGACCTTCAGCGCCGGCCTGACCCTGATCAACACCGACAACACGATCACAGGCGCCGGCGCCATCGGCTTGGGCGGGCTGGCGTTCGACAACAAGGCGACGGTCGACGCCAACGCCGCGGGCCAAATTCTCGATCTCTTCGGCACCGTCACCAATACGAGCCTGCTCGAGGCGACCATCGGCGCGACATTGTCGATCCGGGGCGTGGCCGGGATCACGACCAACGTCGCCAACACCGGCGGCAACATCACCGCCGACGGCGCTGGCAGCATGGTCGCGATCAGCGCCAACGCGACGATCACCGGCGGCACGTTGAACACCAAGAACGGTGGCGTCATGCAGACGACCGGCGCGGCGACGCTCGACGGTGTCACAATCGCCGCGGGCACCACCTACATCACGAACAACGGCTCCGTCACCTCGCTGCAGGGGACGATCACCAACCACGGGACCCTTCAGGTGACCGGCGGCGGCGGTTTCAACACGATCCTCGATATCCCCGGCAATGCCACCTTGAGCGGTGGCGGCACGGTCACTCTCAATACCGCCGCCGGCGGCGGCGCGGCCCTGATCGAGAACCTCACCGGCGGCCCGACCTCGACCCTGACCAACGCCGACAACACGATCCAAGGCGCCGGCGCCATCGGCCTCGGCGGGCTGGCGGTGGTCAATCAGCCGGGCGGAACCCTCCTCGCGAACGCTCCGGGCCAGAATCTGGCCGTCAGCTTTGGCAGCCTCACCAATAACGGCGTCATGGAGGTCAATCCCGGCAGCGGGCTGATCGTGACCTCGACCTTTACGAATTTCAGCGGCAATACGCTGACCGACGGCACCTACATCGTCAACGGCGCCACCGCGAACACCGGCACGATGCAGCTTTCCCCACTCGGCAACCATGTCGGCGGCGAGATCGTCAACAATGCGGCCAGCATTATCCTGAACGGTCCGACCGCCAATACCCTGCTGGTCGATGCCGGCGGGAACAACGCACTGAAGCCTCTCGCGGCCAACAAGACGGCCGCTTCGATCCTCCAGCTGGAGGCGGCTACGGTTTCACCACGGTCGGCAGCTTCGGCAACGCCGGTGCCGTGACCATCGGGGCCGCCGGCACCCTCGACATCGGCGCGGGCGGCGCCGACAGCTACACCCAGAGTGGCGGCGGGACAAAGGTCGACGGCACCCTCGCCGCCGCGCATGTCGCGATCGACGGCGGGTTCCTGCAGGGGACCGGTACCGTGATCGGCAATGTCACAAACCGCGGCGCCGTGCAGCCCGGCGACTCGCCCGGAACCCTGACCGTGATCGGAGATTACACCCAAGACGCGTCCGGTATCTTCGCGGTCGAACTCGGCGGGCTGAGCCTAGGGCAGTTCGGCAAGCTCGCGATCGAGGGGGTGGATTCGCTCGCCGGCCAGATCGACGTATCATTGGTAAACGCGTTCGATCTCGCTTCCGGCGACAGCTTCGACATCATGAGCTTCCTTTCGGAAGCCGGCGACTTCAGCAGCTTCACCTTCGACGGTGTGGCCTGCTCGTCGGGTGGCACCGATAAATGGGACTGTACGAACCTGCCGCCTGGCCTCTTCTTCCAGGAGGTTTTCCAAGCGAGCGACCTGTTGCTCGAAGTCAACGGGGCGGCGCCACCACCACAAGCGCCAGAGCCCGGCAGCCTCGCGCTGCTTGGTTCGAGCCTGGGCATCTTCTTCCTGATCCGGCGGCAGAAACGATCGGCGCTGCGCAGCCCGGCGTGAAAGCCGAGCCGACCGGAGTCCCGATTAGCACTGGTCAGCGACCTTTTTGTCGGCACCCCCCGGGTGCCTCGGTCCATCCCGACTATCCGGTGTTGCGGGCGCCGCGCAGGTTTCTCGTGTCCTATTCACTGCCGCCGGTCGCCATCGCGCTCGCCCACCGTGCCCTCACATCGCCTGCGCCGGATTCGCAAAGCGTATGTCGCGCGGGGTGACCCGGGTGGCCGAATCCGAGGTCGTGCAGATGGCGATCGGCGAGGCCGCCGCCGCGATCGATGTCGCGACGTTGCTCTTACACACCGGGCGCGAGTCGAGCACGGCGGCAGTCAGCTCGGGCCGCAGGATCACCGAGGCCGAGGCGTTGCGCGCCCGCCGCGACATGGTCTACGCCCAACACCAGGTGGGCTGGGCGCTCGACCGCCTGTGCGAAATCGACGGCGCCCGCTGGGTCTATGACCGCAACGAGTTGGGGGCCATCCGCCGCGACGTAATGACGATCCTGACCCACCACGCCGCCAGCCGCCAAGCCGCGATGACCCCCTACGGCCGCACTCCTCGCCCGCGACCAAGCCTGACGTAGGACCCGGTCGAGCGGGTTTGGTTGTAATGTCTGCGCTATGGTGTCGCTCTCACAGAGGATAGGGCTCAACTTTCTGCTGGGCCTGGCGGTGGTAGGCTCACCGGCTGTCAGCGCGGAGCTCCCTGTAACCGAGACAATCGTAATGGTCCGGCATGGAGAAAAGTCTGCCGACGGACTCGGGCAACTGAATTGCCAGGGGCTCAATCGAGCCCTCGCGCTGCCCGCTGTGATCGGGAAGCTATTTGGCAGCCCGGATGCTATCTTCGCGCCAGATCCCGCACAGTCGAAAGAGGATTACGGTCATCTTTACATCTATGTCCGTCCGCTGGCGACGATAGAGCCCACGGCGATTGCTTTCGGTCTACCGGTCGATGCCAGCATCGGTGTCTCCAATCTCGACGCGCTTCGGCACAAACTTCAATCCCCGGTCTACCGGAGCGCTGTTGTTGTCGTGGCGTGGGAGCACGCCGACATCGCGAAGCTGGCTCGCCTTCTCGTCGCGGATCACGCTGGTGATCCCGCCATCGTGCCCGATTGGCGAGGAGATGATTTCGACAGCATCTACGTCGTCAGGCTAACGCAGACCGATTCGGGAACCGCGGTTACGTTCGAGCAACGCCACGAAGACCTCGATGGGGAACCGACGACATGTCCAGGTCGAGTTCCTCGATGACTGGCTCGAAGATCCTCGATCACGGTTTTCGGCGCACTCGATATTACCCGTCGTGCGGGCACATTCGCGGCGAGCGCTTTTGTAACATTTCTGTCGCAATGCGCTGCTACGTTGCGGTCCCATACTCTCGTGCAACCGTCGCAGCAGGTCGATTCGTGCCATACTTGAGAAGCCTAGCCGTTTCCTCGGCGTTCGTCCTCGGCGCCATGGCTCAGCTGACTGCTGCCGCCGATCAGCCGCACAATATTATGCTCTTCGTGCCGGATGGGCTGCGTGCCTTGATCGTTTCGAATCAGACGGCGCCAACGATGAGCGCTATTCGGGACCAGGGCGTCAATTTCAAGAACCCGCACTCGCTGTTCCCGACCTTCACGACGCCCAACGCGTCAGCAATGGCAACCGGCCATTATCTGGGGGACACCGGAGATTTCAGTAACACGATCTACTCCGGCTTCCCCGTGCCGGGAGCCGGCGACAGCCTGACACCCTTCCTCGAGAGTGACCCGGTGCTGGGTGATGTCGACGAGCATTTCGCCGGCGACTACCTCGACGAAGTAACGCTGCTCAAAGCGGCGCGCGACGCCGGCATCAGCACCGCCACGGTTGGCAAGCTCGGCCCTGCACTGATCTTCGACCACACCGATCGCACCGGCGCCCCGACGATCGTGGTCGACGACTCGACCGGGAGCCCGAATGGCATACCCCTCTCGCAAGAAGTGCAGGCGGCGATGACCGCCGCCGAGATCCCGCTTGTTGCGCCGTCGCGCGGCGATAATGGCAAGGCCGGCACCGCCACCACACCCGGCACCACCGTGGCCAATGTCGCCCAAAAGGACTACTTCGCCGAGGTCGCCACCAAGGTCGTGTTGCCGCTCTTCAGAGCGCGCAACCGTCCCTTCATCCTGGTCTTTTGGTCGCGCGACCCGGACGGAACGCAGCACAATCAGGGCGATAGCCTGAACCAGCTCACGCCCGGGATCAATGGGCCGACCTCCCTCGCCTCCATCAAGAATGCCGACGAGAATCTTCGCCGCATCCGGCAGGCGCTTGCCGATCTCGGCCTCGCCGACACGACCGATATCTTTGTGACCGCCGACCATGGCTTTGCCACCATTTCTAAGGAGAGCAGAACGAGCCCGGCGGCGCGGGCGTCGTACGCGGATGTTCCCGCCGGCTTCCTGCCGCCGGGTTTCGTCGCGATCGACATCGCGACCGCGCTGAGTCTGCCACTCTACAATCCCGACGCCAAGAACGCCCCGATAGCAAGCGGCAGCCATTCGAAGTTCGGTAACGGCCTGATCGGACCGGATCCTACGAAACCCGATGTCGTGGTGGCGGCGAACGGCGGCTCTGACCTCGTCTATCTGCCAAAGAAGGACAGAAAACTGGCGGCCCGCGTGGTTTCCGCGCTGTTGGCGCAGGATTATGTAAGCGGTCTTTTCGTCGACGACTCGCTCGGCCGGTTCCCCGGCACATTGCCGTTGAGCGCCATTAACCTCAAAGGTTCGGCGTTGACCCCCCTGCCGGCGATCGCCGTGAATTTTCGGACCTTCTCGACGGACTGCCGGCAACCTCTAACGTGCGCGGTCGAAATCGCCGATACCGTTCTGCAGCAAGGTCAGGGCATGCACGGCAGCTTCAGCCGGGCTGACACGATGAACTTCATGGCCGCCATCGGTCCCGACTTCAAAACCGGTTTCACCGACGAAGCGCCCGCGAGCAACGCCGATGTCGGCAAGACGCTGGCTCACATACTTGGCCTGAAGATCAAGGACAAAGGAAAGTTGGTCGGCCGCGTCTTGACCGAGACGATGCCCGGCGGCGCAACACCGAAATCCATCGCCAAGGTCATGCGCTCCGAACCTGATGCTGGCGGTGTCAGGACGGTGCTCAATTACCAACTCGTCGGCAACACGCGATACTTCGATGCCGCCGGCTTTCCGGGACGAACGCTCGGTTTGTCCGACACGAATATTCCTTCTGCGACGGCGCGTTCATCGCGCTGATTCCTGCAAGACTCCGCCCGTGACGCCCACGGCGAGTTCGATCGCCGGATACCAGCTTGTTACAAGCGTTGCGGGTCGATCGAAATCGAAGCGGGAAGGTCGCTGCCGACGAAAATCGGCCGCAGGACGTGCGACTGAAAACGCCACAGCCCGTCGTCGCCGAGCACGCATTGCGCCTCGAAATCCGCAACCATAGCCGGCGGCCTTGTCAACTGAAACGGCGGGCGGCCGTCTGCGCGGTAGAGGCTCATCACGCCCATTGTCCGGGCGTGCTGCGCGTCATCCCGGAATACCCGAAGATTGTCGACCAGATGACGTGTGGTGGTATTGCCGCGCTGACGGCGCCGGGCATAAAAAGCGCGAATTTTATCCGCTCCTTCGAACCGGTTTTGGCCGACGAGGTAGAGCCCCTCCGGCATATAAAACTCGTGCGCCCGGTTACCGCCGTTGTGGTCGACGTCGGCCCAATAATTGGTCATCAGCCGATTGAGCGCATACCAGAGCGCCGGATCATCGGTGTCGAGCATTGCTTTGCGATCCTCCCAAAGATGAGCTGCCTCGGGTCAAGCCAACGCGGGGACGCCCTCGGTGACGGTTTCGAGCTGGCCAACGGTCTCACGGCCAAAGACCAGCGGGATGAAGGCGCCGATCGCCACCACCACCAGGATCGTACCAAAAAATATTGTCGGCGAGCCGGTATGCGGTTCGATCAGAAAGGGCGCCAGTACGCCGGCGAAGAGCCGGCTGAACGATTCGCCGAAGATATGCCCGCGGCCGCGCAGCGCGGTCGGGAACTGCTCGGACAGATAAACTCGGGTGGCGGTGAAGGCCGACAATACAGTAAAGCCGGTGATCAGCCCGCCTGCGACCATGACGACCGTCGCGTATTGGCCGGCGCGGTGCGCGATCAACATCAGGACGAGGCCGGGCAACGATCCGGCGAGCGCATAAGTAATCGTCCAGCGCCGCCCGATGATCTCCATGAGGAAACCGGTGAAGCCCTTTCCCGGAATACTTGCGAAGTACACCAGCGAGCTCAGGCCAATGCCGAAGGAGACGGCCGCGCCCTGATCGACCAGTGCCTTTGGCAGGAGAACGTGAATCAGAAAAGCGGCGGTCCCGGCGCAGATCCCGCTCAAAATTCCGACGGTGGTCCAGCGTAGCTGGCCCCGGCTGAATAATGCCCAATAGGGCGGCAACTGCTCGCGCTCGGTTTGCAAACCGCCTCCGAGTGCCGCGACCGTCAATGCCGGCACTCGGCTGCCGGCGCGGCGGATGATTTGGTTGACGATATCGGCCGCAGCCTGCGGCTTGCCCTTGCGCAGTTGCCAGCGCGGGCTTTCGGGGATCGCGAAATAGACGAGCACCGGCATGACGAAAAAGGCAAGCCCACCCGGTAGTGCCAGCAATCGGAAGGCGTGCGGGTTTTCGGCGAGCAGGAACCCGACGAACGGCAGCACGGTGAAGGCGGCCGCCAGCGCCATCTCATAAATGGCTCCGTAAGTTCGTCGATGTTGGGCGGGCATCAGTTCGGCGGCGATCGGGAACGGCGCCGAGACGGCAAATCCGCCGGCGAGACCGGTCAATAGCCGCACAATGATCAGCTGCTCAGCGTTCTGCACCAACGGGATCAACAACGTGAACAGCGTGGTGCCGGCGATGCCGATCTGCATCACGGTCTTGCGGCTCCAGTGATCGGACATCGCCGAAGCCATGAAGCCACCGACGCAGGCCATGAAGGTGGGGCCGACGACGAGCCAACGGATGTCGGCCCCGTTCAAGTGCAGCGGCGCTTTTGCCAGCACCAGCAGCAAGCCGGTCATCGACAGATCGTAGCCCTCGACAAACCCGACGAGGGCGAGCACGGCGATCACCATTATGTGGTAGGCGCTGAACGGGATGCTGTCGAGCTTGCCGCCGAGCACGAAGCCGGCGGCAGTTGCCGGTCGGCAGATCGGGCGGATTTCCGCCATGGTGACCTCCCAGATTGTCGAAATCCGGGGACCATGCGGGAGCGCAAAAACGGGCGAGGCCGGCGCCTTGCTTAACGGTTCAAACTGCTTGCTGTCGCTAGTGTCTACGCCTCGCAGATTCTGGCAGCCGCACGAGATGCCGCCGGATCACGCGTTGCTCCTGTTCCCAGTTCGGCGGCGCTTCGTTTGCGCCGCCCTTTTCGCCTCGTCAACGCTATGCAGGTTAGCCCAACGCGGCGAAGTTGTCATCCCTCAAAAGGCGCCGGTACTCTTGAGATCCGGGCGGCTCAACCATTATGGGTGCGGGGCGGCTTCGGCGTCGAGGGATCGAGCAAGCGTCTGCCCGACCTTTTGGATCAAAAGTGAATTTCGTATTCGAGCTGCCACCGGATCGTTTCGCGCGGTGAGGCGGAGCTCACACCGAACAAAATGCCGGCGTTCCACTTGAGGGTACCCGGCCCGATATTGGAAACGCTACCGAACAGTTGCGGGCCGATGCGGTTGTCCTGCGGCCAGTGCGAATTGAACCCGGCAAACGCGCTCGGCTGGCCATAGGCCTGAAAGCCTGGCTCGACCGGCGTGCCGAGAGCCAGCCTTGTTTCCCAGGCGTAGACAAAGAACGGCTGTGCCGAGGAGGCGGGGCCGACTTCTTTTTGCATAAACAGGTTTACGGTGTTGATCGTGCCAAAGATCTCCTTGCGGAACATCGGACCCAAGGTGAATTCGTTGGGATTTCCGCGAAACGTCGACCTGCCGAACTCTGCAAACAAGCCGGCATCGAGCCAGTATTCGCCGCGCTCGGTAAACTGAAAGAAGTTTTCCGAAGTCACCTGGTTGAAATTGAGCGACTGTCCGGGACCCGCGTTCCGTCCCTGCTCGAGCTCGAGCTCGGTGCGCCAGAAGCCGTTGACCCCGTATTCGAGTTCTTGGGTCAGGCTCAGCTCGCCGCTGTGAGCCGGATTCGGGTCGTGGCCATAATCGCCGAGGGGCTCGATCGCGACCTCGCCGGGGTTGGCATCGGGCATGCGGACTTTGAAATCCGCCGCGGCTGGAACAGCGCTTGTCAATGTCAACACCGCGATAGCGTACGATGAAATGATATTGATACGCATTCGCGCTCCGTCAGCGAGTTGGGAATCAGTGAGAAGAGGGAAAAATCAGATTTAAACGGAAGCGGCCGCAGCCGGTCGGCTTGGCGCCCTCGGCGGGACGCGTCCCGTCACTCGCATCAGCGTCCCGATGACGAGCAGCGTGGCGAGGTAGAACACGACTTGGATGCCGGCCGGCTGTGCCGAATAACCGATTAGCACATGCAGCAGCACCCCGAACATGCTGCGTTCGCTCAGGATCGAGGAGGTGTCCCAAAGCTCGTTGCCGAGCGACGGCAACAGGTTGGCCTGCATCAGAAACGCTGCACCCTGCGAGGCCATGCCCGCCGCGAGCAGCAGAATGAGCCAGCTCGTCACCCCAAACAACCGGCGCAGCGGGATGGCGAGCAGCCCGAAGTAAATCACCGCGCCGATTGCGCCGCCGCCGGCGAGCCCGAGAACCCCGCCGCCCAATATGCTCAGCGCG
>Ga0187846_10000902_pt1 | contig 17031 bp, 15 predicted proteins | sample TC_taG_FD_161473 | JGI IMG/M metagenome (GOLD analysis project Ga0187846, IMG submission 161473) | Biofilm microbial communities from the roof of an iron ore cave, State of Minas Gerais, Brazil - TC_06 Biofilm (v2) | ecosystem: Environmental > Terrestrial > Deep subsurface > Cave > Wall biofilm...
CCGAGCCGTGAGCGAAGCTGACCCCGGTGCAGGTGAAAATCAGGAGGCCGCGAATCCACCATGACGGTGGCTTATCCGTCTGCGGCGCGCGGTACAATTCCGGCTGCCGGACGAGCACTTTCATGATCAGCAGCAATATCGCCGAAAGAATGAAGCCGACGATCGGTGAGAACAGGAGCGCCTTGCCGACCGCCGTCGCCTGACCCCAGTCGACACCCGAGGTGCCGTCTTGCCCGTGCAATAGGGCATTGGCGATGCCGACCCCAACGATCGAGCCGATCAAGGTGTGCGAGCTCGAGGCCGGGAGACCGAGATACCAGGTGCCGAGGTTCCAGATGATCGCGGCGATCAGCAGTGCGAAAACCATCGCAAACCCTGCCGAGCTTCCGACCTGCAGTATCAATTCGACCGGCAACAGCGAGATGATGCCAAAGGCCACTGCGCCGCTCGACAACAGAACCCCGAGGAAATTGAAGCTCCCCGACCAGACGACAGCTATTTCCGGAGGCAGCGAGCGCGTATAGATGACCGTAGCTACCGCGTTGGCCGTGTCGTGGAACCCATTGACGAACTCGAAGCCGAGGGCAATCAGCAATGCCACGAAAAGCAGCAGATAAGGTAAAACGGTCGTGGTTCTTGTGCCACTGGCCGGGACGGCCGAGTAAAGACTGTACGCGACAAATAGGACCCCTACTGCAAGCAGCAGAAGGAAAAATATAGTGGTACCTGGATTGAGCCCGCGATCGAGCCTCGGACGAACACCAACGGCGCCAGTGCCCGCTTGTGCGTGCAGCGCTACGTCAACCATGTTTACTGGTCCCCGTTTTTGGCAAGCCCCAGGATTATGGCTCGTTAATTTTACAGTTCTGTGACAGGCTCGTAGAGATCCCGGCTTGACTGTCGCAGTGCCCTGCTGCGAGGTCGCGGTTCGAAGGTACCGCGAAACCGTGGCGTCGCTTTCGGTACTAAAGAAACCCGTCGTCTAGGCGATCCGGTCAGTCCGCCGGAATACGCGCTGCACACGCGAACCGCTGATCGTTGTGGTCGCCGCCGGCCTGTGCGAAATTCTCTCGGGTCGGCGGTCGGATAGTCTCCGCGCTGGGGTCCACATGGGGGATGTTGATGGTCGCGCAGGTGCGAGAACTCCGCAGGAAGGCTGCGCTTTGTAGGCGGGCGGCTGGCATTCCGACCTCCGGGTCCGGGAACGCCGATCGCATCCTGTTGGCGTTGGCAGAACAGCTCGAGCACGATGCCGCGCTCCGAGAGCGGCAATTGCAAGTCGGAGCAACGGACGGGCTGCTCGATATAAGTCCTGCGGCACCTTAACGACAGCGGTCTGCGAAGTCCGCCGTCGCGAGGCTCGATCTGGAGATCCTCGTCGATCTTCAGACCGCGCACGCCCGGTGTATCGGATGAACTGCGCGAAAGCTGATCGCGATGCGGTTCCAAGTGTTGATCATAGCGACGTCATCCGGGACGAAGATTCCCGCCACCAATGTCAGCGCCTCTGTCCAGACCAGCGTCGCGCGCTGGCGATCGGTGTAGAGGGGCGCTCGTGCCAAGCCTCGGGCAGATAACGCCGGTCGGTCCGCGCTGTTTCTGAGCAGCCGCGTTGAAACCCTCTTTGGTACTTAGCGCGCCGGATGACAAACAGACGGAACATCAGCATTCAAAGGGAGGACGAAGCCCGCGAAAGAGGGGCGCGGGTTCGCCTCGGTACTTACGAGTTCGAGAAAAAAGGTGTGCCGCGCTTTGATCTGCGCGATCCCTACCATCTCGCTGTTGCCCTAACCTGGCCGCAATTTCTGGCGGCCTTGCTCACACTTTATTTGTCGGTGAATGTCGTCTTCGCCGCCCTCTTTTGGCTGGTGCCCGGTTCGGTGGCGCGTGCTCGGCCGGGTAATTTTGCGGACGCCTTCTTTTTCAGCATCGAGACCTTGGCGACTGTCGGCTATGGCGAAATGTATCCGGCGACGCTTTACGGCCATGTGGTCGCAGCGGCCGAAATCGTCTGCGGTCTCGCGTTCATCGCGATCCTGACCGGCCTCACCTTTGTCCGTTTCTCGCGGCCGCGGGCAAAGCTGGTCTTTGCCGCCAATCCGGTGGTAGCGGCGCATAACGGTAAATCGACCTTGATGCTGAGGATCGGCAACGGGCGCGCAACGATGCTGATGGATGCAAGGGCGCAGCTGAATGTTCTGCTCACCGAGACGAGCGCCGAGGGAAAGGTGTTCCACCGTGCGCAGGAGCTGCGGCTCGAGCGGGCGCACATTCCGTTCTTTCCTCTTTTCTGGACACTGACGCATGTGCTGGACGAGCGCAGCCCATTGCATGGCTACGACATGGCACGAGCAATCGAGGCGAGTGCGCAACTGTTCGTGATGATTGAAGTGCGCGATCCGATTCTCGCGACAGCGGTTCACGCGATCCACAACTATGCGCCTCAAGATATACGCTTTGGTATGCGCTATAGCGACGCGGTGACCACGGCAGCGGACGGAACGCCGGTTCTGGACCTGACCAAAATCGGAGAGCTGGAGCCCGATGTCGGCGACCGTCGGGAACAAGGCTGGACGGAGCGCGAACTGGAACCGGAATAGCCAAGAAACACGCCACGTAGGAGGGTACGCCGATGTCGGGGAGAATAAAACCGGTGTGGCGGAAAATCGTGCTTTACGGGATCGTCGTCGGGTTGGTTCTGATGCTAACGGCCTGCGCAGACTTCAAGAAGGATTTCCTTTGTCGTCCGGACGGTCATTGTGTGAATGCCTCAGCTGGGCACACCGGCATCGGTCCCTGACACCACGATCGGCCCCGCGATGGCTCGTCCGACACAAGGGCCGTGCTCGATTCAATCGAGGTTGCTTAAGCCATGCGGAGATAGCGCTCTGCATTACCGGCCATATGCCGTTTCAGCACATCATGGCCGAACTCCTTCCAAATCGGCCAGTCGAGGACCATCTGGGCAGTGTCTGGGAAATGCGCCTCGCCGTGCGGATAATCCGACTGATGCATCAGCACGTCAGGCCCCAGAATGTCGATTACCGCTTTGGTCATCGCGGGCCCCTCGAAAGGCTCGGCGCCGCAGCGAAAGCGGCCCATCTGCACGTATTCGATCGGCGCGTGTTTGAGCGGCGGTGTCGCGCCTGAGACATAGCGAATCATCTCGCCGAGCCGGATCACCCAGTGGGGCAGCCAGCCGTGGCCGACCTCTGCGACGCCGGCGTTGATGTTGGGGTATTTGTCAAAGATCTGCCCGACGATCAGGTAGGAGAGAAGTCGTGCCGCGCCCCAGGGGTGGGCCGCCGTGCGCGCCACGACGGCATTGCCCCAGATGTCGCGATAGCCCGGGAAATAGGGCGGCTCATAGAAAAAGCTATGGAACAAGATCGGCAGATAGGCGTCGTTCATCTCGTCCCAGAGTGGCGCCAAATCCGGATGGTCGATCGGTTTACCCTCGGGCAGGAGCGGCCAGACTGCCGAGACCCACGGCTCGTTCCTTAGCCGCCGTACCTCCTTGACAGCCCAGTCGACATCGCCGCCCGGCACCAGGATCATGCTCTTGAGACGGCTGGGATAGGACTGGCAATAGGCGGCAACGTAATTGTGATAGGAGCGATAGAGCGCCTCCGTCAGGGTGATGTCCGGCAGCCCGCTCGCCGCCGTGGCCCAGGTGCCGGGGATCAGGAAATCGACGTCGCGGCCTTCGGTATCCATGTCCTTGATGCGGCCATCGACGTTCTCGTCCTGCACACCGGGACCCGGCGGCATGCGGTGATGGCTTGACGAGCGGGTGACGCGGCCCTCGAGGGCACCCTTGCCGCCGGCCACGACCATCGCCTCCTGCGGGGCCTCGCCGGGAAAGCGGTCGAACGGGTAGGGCGCGACGTGCAAGACCCGTGTGGTGATCCCGTCTGAACTCCGCGTCCGCACGAAGGGCTGAAACTCGTCGCCCCGCGCGCGGGCCGAGGGATCGAGATACTTGACCAGCGTGTCGTAGCTCGGGTTCACGTGGGTGTCGATGTCGACAATCCTGAAGCCGTTCCTCATTGCAGTGTCCTCCCTATTCCTGCCTGGGCCGGTAAAGCGAGCTAGTTCCCGGCACCCCGGATGCACGTGAGCATAGCACCGGCCGAGTCTGCCGGCATCGCGGACACTCGATAAAACCTCCGAGGGGAAGTTCTTTCAGGGCCAGGGTCGCGCCGGCATGAAGCTTGCACAAAATTCCGTGGAGCGAACACCAAACGGCTTCCTGCTTTTTGAAGGCGAGGCCTCTCATGTTGCGCAGAAAGTTTCTGGCCATCCCAGCTGCCGCCTTGCTGCTCGGCGCTGCAGCATCGCTGCCAACTTTTGGGCAGACACTACGAATTGCGATGACCGCATCCGACATCCCGACTACCACCGGGATTCCAAATAATGGCGGCGAAGGGTTTCGCTTTCTCGGCTTTCCGGCGTTTGACGGGCTGATCAACTGGGATTTTACCCGGCCCGATCAGATCGCCGGTCTAACACCCGGCCTCGCCGCCTCGTGGAAGATCGATGAAAGCGACCGTACGCGCTGGATCTTTTCGTTGCGCGACGGCGTCAAATTCCACGACGGCTCGGCATTGACCGCCGATGCGGTGATCTGGAACCTCGACCGCTTCTACAACGAGAAATCACCGCAATTCGATGCACCGGCCTCGGCAATTGTGCGGTCGTTCGTCAATATGCTCGATCGCTATCAGAAGATCGACGACCGCACGATCGCGATCTACACTAAGTCGCCATTCAGCTTCTTCCCCTACATGGTCCCGACCATGCTGATGGTCAGCCCGACCGCTTGGGAGAAGGCCGGGCGGAGCTGGACCGAGTTCGCCAAGGCGCCATCAGGGACAGGACCATTTCGTATCACCAAAGTGGTGCAAGGCCAGTCCGTCGAAATGAGCCGGAACGAGGGCTACTGGGACAAAGAAGCTCGCCAAGCTAATCGTGATCCCGATGCCGGAGGCGACGACCCGGCTCGCCGCGCTCCGGTCAGGCCAGGTCGACTGGATCGAGGTGCCGCCGCCCGACGCCATTCCCTCGCTGAAATCGGCAGGCTTCCAGATCAGCCTCTGGCCCTACCCGCATGTCTGGCCCTACATGTTCAATGTGACAGATGGCTCGGCGTTCCGCGACCGGCGTGTTCGTCAGGCGCTGAACTACGCGATCGATCGCGACGAGCTCGTCAAATTCCTGAACGGTACGGCAAAGCCGGCTTACGGGCTCTACCCGCCGGAGAACCCCTATTTCGGCAAGCCGGAGCAGCACTACGGCCACGACCCGGAAAAGGCGAAGGCGCTGTTGGCCGAGGCCGGTTACGGCCCCGATCATCCGCTCGTGGCAAAGGTCATGATCTCGACCTCGGGCTCCGGGCAAATGGTGCCGTTGCCGATGAACGAGATCTTGCAGCAGCAGGTCCAGCCGGTCGGCATCAAGCTCGATTTCGATGTCGTCGACTGGGGCACGATGCTCGTCGTCAAGCGCACCGACCCTTCGGCGGCGGTCGCGCACGGGGTCGACGCGCTGAACAACAGTCTGGGCTTTAGCGATCCTGCGTCTATGTTCCGCTATTTCAGCAAAACCAGCTTCTCGCCAAACGGCATCAACTGGGGCCATTACGCCGACCCGCGGGTCGACGATCTTCTGTCGCAGGCGCAGCAGAGCTTCGATTCAGAGCAGCAGATCGAACTCTTGGCGCAAGCCCATGCCATTGTCGTCGACGACGCTGCGTGGACGTTCATCGTCCACGATCTGAACCCGCGGGCGATGTCGCCCAAGGTCAAAGGCTTTCAGCCGGCGCAGAGCTGGTACCAGGACTTCACGCGAGTCACCGTCGAGTAAGCGCCTGAACGGGGCGGCCGTTCCAGGCGGCGTCCGCAATCTTCAGAGCTTGAGCAAACGGCGGGCATTGCCGTTCAGCAGTTTCTCCGTGTCCTCGGGACCGAGCGGCAACGTCTTCAGCCATTCGGTGCCAGGCGGGTTTTCAGCGAACGGGTAATCGACCGAGAACAAGATACGGTCGATGCCCATCTCCATCATGCTGCACACTAACGCGGTATCCGAGAAGAAGCCGCTCGTGGTGATCCAGAAGTGCTCGCAGAAAATATCGCGGAACGTCTTCTCCTTCATTGTCGCGCGCAGCCCGTGGCTGATGCGCCAGAGCAGGAACGGCAGTCCCTCTCCCATATGCCCGAGGATGATCTTCAGGCCGGGATGAGCCTCAAACACGCCGCTCAGGACAAAGCGCAGCCCCTGGGTCGCTGTCTCGACCGTGAAGCCCCAGGCAGCCCGCAGGATGCCGGGATGCGATTGCGCGTAATCCTTGTAATAGGCCTCGATGACCGCAGCGTGCGGCAAGGCGGGATGGATATAGATCGGCACGTCGAGCTTGGCCGCCCGCTCCCAGATCGGCCAGAAACGCTTGTCGTCGTGAAAGACGCCATTGGTCATGCCGTTAACCATTGCACCCTTGAAGCTGAGCCGGGTGACGGCGCGCTCCAGCTCGTCGGCTGCAGCCCGCGGGCTGGCGGTCGGCAATACGGCGAAGGCGGAAAAACGATCCGGGTGGCGCTGCACCGCCTCATAGAGCCGGTCATTGGTGCGGCGCGCCAATGGCGGCGCGGTTTCGGCATCGACCGCCTGCAGTCCGGGGATCGAATGCGACAGGACCTGCAGATCGATCCCGGCCTCATCCATCTCGCGGATGCGCAACGCGCCTAGATCGTCGAGCCGCTCGACGATCTCGCGGCCTGCGCCGGGACCCCCGCCGAGTGCCTTGACCTCAGGATCCTGATAATGCTCTTCGAGCGCGATGATGTAGGGCTTCTTTGCCATTCCTGTCCTCCCTCTATGCGTACTAGGCGAGCACTCACTCCGCCGCGACGGCGGTCCGCGCCGCACGGCTCTGCAACAAGGCGATCGTCTCGTCGGTAGAGCGCACATCGGCGAACATGATCATCAGGCTGGCGAGCGTCGCGTTGTGCTCCTCGTCCGTCCGGCACGCGTTCGCATCCGATACGAAGAATACTTTGTAGTTCAGCATCATCGCATCGCGCGCCGTCGATTCGCAGCAGACATTCGTCGCCGTGCCGACGATGATCAGCGTGTCGATCCCGCGTGCGCGCAGGACGGCGTCTAGGTCGGACGAGCCCTGGATCAGCGCGCTGAAGCGGGTCTTGCGCACCCGCAAATCGCCCTCGGCGACTTCGAGTTCCGGATAGAGGGCGTGGCCGAAGTCGCCAGGGGTGAAGGCCTGCCGCATCCGCGGACCCCATTCCTCGCGGGCGAAATGGCCGAACCAGACCGACCAGGACTTTTCGGTCTCCGGAGTGATTGTATTCTGGATCCACACGACCGTGCCCGGCCGCGCGCGTCGCCCGGGCGAGGCGGTTGACGTTCGGCACGATCTCGCGTGCCTGCGCGACCTCGGCCGGTTGGCCCGGCGCCATGAAGCCGTTTTGCAGATCGACGACGACCAGCGCGGTGCGCGTCGGATCGAGATCGTCGAAGGGATGCAGCCGGCCGCGGCGGGCCAGCGCCCGCTCGACGGCCCAGGATGGGATTTCGACCTTATGCATGGTCTGCGCCACTCGCAAATGTTGCTCGTTCTTTGACCGAACCCGTGCCGGAATATACCCCTTCCGCCTCGCGATAAAATCTGCGCGATCGGCTGGCCCACCATTTGCTTGCGTTGACGGCGAGCAGGTCCATCGATGCAACCTCACAGGGAGGGTCCCCATGATCGGCTATACCGCGCGGCTTGCCCTAACCGCACCGGCGGTGCTGCTGTTGGTATCGCTCGGTTCCTCGGCACAGGCCCAGGGGACGTTGCGGATCGCGATGACCGCCTCCGACGTGCCGACCACCACCGGCGCGCCCGACAACGGATTCGAAGGCCTGCGATTCTTCGGCTACCCGGTCTATGAAGGGCTGGTGCTGTGGGATCTGACACGCGCCGACAAGCTGGCCGAGATCAGGCCGGGACTCGCCGAAAGCTGGGAGCAGGACCAGAACGACCGGTCGAAATGGATTTTCCACCTGCGACGCGGCGTCAAGTTTCACGACGGCAGCGATTTCGACGCCGATGCGGTGATCTGGAACCTCGACCGTTATTTCAAGCCGGACTCGCCGCAAGCCGATCCGACCGGCGGCGCCTTTGCCCGCGCCCGCGACCCGTGGATCGTCGGCTATCGCAAGATCGACAACGACACAGTCGAGATCAGCAACCCGCGACCGATCAGCTATTTCCCGGGCGCACTCGCCTATCTGTTCTTTTCGAGCCCGGCGCAATTCCAAAAGACCGGCTCGTGGACCGAGTTCGCCAAGTCGCCGTCCGGCACCGGGCCGTTCAAGATCACCGAATTCCAGCCGCGCGTCAGCGCCACGTTGAGCCGCAACGACGGGTATTGGGACAAGAGCCGCGTGCCCAAGCTCGACAAGATGGTGCTGATCCCGATGCCGGAAGCAACGACCCGGCTCGCCGCGTTGCGCTCGGGCCAGGTCGACTGGATCGAGGTGCCACCGCCGGACGCGGTGCCGAGCCTGAAGGCGGCCGGATTCGAGATCGTCACCAACAGCTATCCGCACGTCTGGCCGTGGGTGTTGAACTTCGCCAAATCCGACGGGCCGTTCAGCGACGTGCGGGTGCGCCGCGCGCTCAACTACTGCACCAATCGCGAGGGGCTCGTCACGATGCTGAACGGGCTTGCCGAACCCGCGGCTGGCATCTACCACAAGACCGACCCCTATTTTGGCCACCCCAAGGAGCAATACGCCTATGACCCGGCAAAGGCGAAGGCGCTGCTGAAAGAGGCGGGCTATGGCCCGGACAAGCCGGTCGCGGCAAAGGTCATGATCTCGACGAGCGGCTCCGGGCAGATGTTGCCGTTGCCGATGAACGAGTACCTGCAGCAGAACCTGAAGGAGTGCAATTTCGACATCTCGTTCGAGGTCGTCGATTGGGGCACGATGCTGGTGGCGATGCGCAATCCGCCGACCGGGCCACAGTCGCGCGGCGTCGACGCGGTGAACATCAGCCTGGCGCACGGTACTGAATTCTCCCGGTTCACGACGTTCTTTCTGTCCAGCACCTTTCCGCCCAACGGGTTTAACTGGGCCAATTGGAAGAACCCCGAATTCGACGCGCTGGTCGATCAGATCGAGAAGTCGAGCGATCCGGAGGAGATCGCCGCTGACATCCGCCGGGCGCACGAGGTGATCGTCGATGACGCCGCTTGGCTGTTCATTGTGCACGACCTCAATCCGCGCGCGATGACCAAGCACGTCAAAGGCTTTGTCAGCGCGCAGAGCTGGTTCCAGGATTTCACCCGGGTCTATATGGAATAGGCAGCACCCGCCCTCACCCTAACCCGCTCCCGCTGGCGGGGAAGAATGGGAGGGGGCGAGGGGCAGTGCGGGCGTCTGTCGGTCTTGGCATACCGCTTGCTCGGCCATACTTGCCATGGCCCGCTTCATCCTGTTGCGGCTGCTGCATACGGTCCTGATCCTGTTCGGCGTCTCGATCGTTGCCTTCAGCCTGATCCATATGATTCCGGGCAACCCGCTCGACATTCTGCTGCCGCCGGAGGCGCCAAAAGAGGTCGTCGAGCGGCTCAAGGTCGAGTTCGGCTTCGATAAGCCGCTCTATGTGCAATACCTGGCCTGGCTTGGCCGGGTGTTGAGCGGCAATCTCGGAACCTCGGTGTTCACCGGGCTGCGGGTAACCGGCGAGCTGCTGAACGCCCTCGGCAACACTTTTGTCCTGGCGGTACCGGCGGCGCTGCTCGGGTTCTCGCTCGGCACTACCTTGGGCACGCTCGCCGCGTTCAACCACGGCCGAGCCCTCGACAAGGTGTTCTCGGTCATCACCATCCTCGGGCTCAGCATGCCGCATTACTGGCTCGGCATCGCCCTTGTCGTCGTGTTTGCGGTGATCTGGCCCGTGCTTCCCGCGGCCGGGATGGGCGGGACTGGTGGATTTCCGACGAGCTGGGACGAGCTCCGCTGTCTGATATTGCCGGTCGTGACCCTGTCGATGATCCCGATGGGCGTCATCGGACGGCTGGTGCGCTCGACGGTTCTCGAAGTCATCAGCCAGGAGTTCCCGATGGCGCTCGAAGCCAAAGGGCTGCGCCGCCGCCGAGTCGTGTTCCATGTGCTCAAGAATGCGGCACCGCCGGCGTTGGCGATTATGGGGCTGCAGCTCGGCTATCTAGTCGGCGGCTCGATCCTTGTCGAAACCGTGTTCAATTGGCCGGGCTCGGGCCAGTTCATGAACCTTGCGATCTTCCGGCGAGACATCCCGGTGCTGCAGGGCACGGTCGTCGTGCTCGCCTCCTTCTTCGTGCTGATCAACCTGCTGGTCGATGTAATGCAGGCGCTGATCGACCCGCGCATGCGGCGTTGACGGCTATGGTCGAGCTTGCTGCCGCGCCGCATTCACTGGCTCTCGACGAGCCGCTTGGTGCCGAGCCGCGCAGCTATTGGAGCACGGTCGCCGATCGCCTGAAGCGAGACAGATTGACGATCGGTGTAGCGATCGTGCTGCTGCTGATCATTGCGCTCGCCGTCTTTGCACCGTGGGCGGCAACTCACGACCCCTTACAGGGCAGCGTGTTGCGCCGCCTCAAGCCGGTCGGGACGCCGGGGTACCTGCTCGGCACCGACGAGACCGGGCGCGACATCTGGTCCCGCCTCGTCCATGGCGGCCGGCTGTCGCTGGTCTGCGGCATTACCCCGGTGCTGCTGGCGACCATGATCGGCGGCACATTGGGCCTCGTCGCCGGCATTGGCAGCCGCTTCGTCAACATGCTGGTGATGCGGGTCGTCGACGTCTTCTACGCCTTTCCGTCGGTATTGCTCGCAATCGCGATCTGCGGCGTTATCGGCGCCGGCATCGGCAATACGATCCTGTCACTGACGATCGTCTTCACGGCGCCGATCACGCGTGTCACCGAAAGCTTGGCGACCCAGGTCAAGGGCCGCGACTTTGTCGAGGCGGCGCGGGCCAGTGCCGCACCATTGCCGGCGATCATCCTCCGACAGGTCCTGCCCAACGTCCTCGGCGGCATGCTGGTCTATGCGACGAGCTTGGTCAGCATCAGCATCATTCTTTCTGCCGGCCTCTCCTTTCTCGGGCTCGGCGTGACCCCGCCCAACCCGGAATGGGGGCTGATGCTCAACGCATTGCGCCAGGCGATCTTTGTCAACCCGCTGGTGGCCGCACTGCCGGGAGTGGCGATCCTGATCACCTCGCTGTGCTTCAACCTGCTGAGCGACGGGCTGCGCAGCGCGATGGACATCAAGCTACCCGCATGAGCCCGGCGCATCGGCTGACCGACCCGCGCGATCGCGGCGGCCCGGCGCAGCCGCTCCTGCTGGTCCGCGATCTCAAAAAGTATTTCCCGGCAAAGGGCCATCTGCTCACTAGCCGGCGCGAGATGGTGCAGGCGGTTGATGGCGTGTCGTTCAGCGTGATGAAGGGTACCACGCTCGGCGTTGTCGGCGAATCCGGATGCGGCAAATCGACGACAGCCCGGCTGCTGCTGCATCTGATCGAACCCGATGCCGGTGACATCGTCTTCGACGGCGACGGCGTCGGCGATCCGCAAGGGATCAGCGTGCGCGATTTGCGGCTGCAGATGCAGATGGTGTTTCAGGACAGCTATTCGTCTTTGAACCCGCGCGCCACCGTCGCCGACATCATCGCCTTTGGCCCGCGCGCCGCCAAGAAATTGGCTCGGCAGCCGGCGCATGAGCGCGCCGAGCGCTTGCTCGACCAGGTCGGGTTGCGGCCGGCTCTGTTCGCCCGCCGCTATCCGCACGAGCTGTCCGGTGGGCAAAGGCAGCGGGTCAACATCGCCCGCGCGCTGGCGCTCGAGCCGCGGCTGCTGATCCTCGACGAAGCGGTCTCCGCCCTCGACAAGTCGGTCGAGGCGCAGATCCTGAACTTGCTCGCCGATTTGCGGCGCGAGCTCAACCTGACCTATCTCTTCATCTCGCACGACCTCAACGTCGTCCGGCATGTCAGCGACCGCGTCGTCGTGATGTATCTGGGTCGTATCGTCGAGGCCGGCGAGGCAGAAGCGATCTTTCGCCGGCCGTGCCACCCCTATACGCGAGCCCTGCTCGACGCGATGCCGAGCATGGATCCCGACCGCCGCACCGAGGCTTCGCCTTTGACCGGCGATCCGCCCAACCCGATCAACCCGCCTTCGGGATGCCGCTTCCGCACACGTTGCGCCTTTGCCGAGGCGGTCTGCGCACGGGTGCCGCCGGCGCTCGACGCAATCGGTAATGACCACGACGTCGCCTGTCACATGATGGTCCCGGGTTCGGGCCACAGTCGGGCCGCCATTGTTGCAGCGGCCAATGACTGAGCAGCTCGCGGTCGAGGTTGCCGATCTCGCGGTGCGGTTTTGTCAGCGCGAGCGCACGATACACGCGGTCAACGGCGTCAGCTTTCGCCTCCGACGCGGCGAAGTACTCGGAATTCTCGGCGAATCGGGCTGCGGCAAGAGTGTGACCCTGCGCGCCCTGATGCGGCTCTTACCGGCGAATTGCGAGATCGACGGGCGTGTCGTGATCAATGGTGAGGATGTCACCAAAGCGCCGGCGGCGCGGCTCGAAGAGCTGCGCGGCGCCACCGTCGCGATGATCTTTCAGGAGCCGTCGACCGCACTGGACCCGGTCTTTACGATCGGCGATCAGATCACCGAAACGATCCTGCGTCACGAGACCGTCAGCCGCCATCAGGCTCGGCAGCGGGCACTCGAGCTGCTGGAACGGGTGTAGATCCCGTCTGCCCGCCGCCGGCTCGCCTCATACCCGCACGAGATGTCGGGTGGCATGCGCCAGCGCGCGATGATCGCGCTGGCGCTGTCGTGCAATCCGAGCGTGCTGCTTGCCGATGAACCGACGACTGCGCTCGATGTGACGGTGCAGATCCAGATCCTGCTGCTATTGCGCGAGCTCCAGCGCGAGTTCGGCATGGCGGTGATCTTTGTCACTCACGATGTCGGCGCCGCCGTCGAAGTCAGTGACCGCCTCGCGGTCATGTATGCCGGCCGCTTTGTCGAGACCGGCAGCGTTCTCGATGTACTGAAGCGGCGCGCCCACCCCTATACCGAAGGCCTGCTTGCAGCAAATCTGCACGGCGCCGAGCCCGGCACGCGACTGATAACGATCCCTGGTTCGCCGCCAAACCTTGCGGCACTGCCCCGGGGCTGCGCCTTCGCTCCGCGCTGCACGTATTGCCTCGACGGCTGCAGAAAGACCGATCCGCCGGAAGTGCTCTGCGGTGACGGGCACGTCGCCCGCTGCCTGCGGGTGGAGGAACGCCTCGGTGCTTTTGTTGGCCCTGTTCTTGCGATGGGCAAATGAACAACCGGAGGCCCAACATGACGCTGCACCGGCGTTTCGGATGCTTCGAGACGCGCTCTGCGAGCGCTCCTCAGCATGAGGTGAGCTGCTGATGGCATTAAGAAATTTTCTCATCCTGAGGAGGCCGCCCCTTCGAGACGCCGCCTACAACGGCTCCTCAGGACAAGGCGGTCGTCTCGAAGGACGCACGGCGCTGATCCCGGTCCGGCTCGGGTGGCTGGCGGTTGCCGCTTTTCTGAGCACCGTGCCGGTCGGCAGTGCATCGGCAGACCAAGTGATGCGCGTCGGCATGACCGCAGCCGACATCCCGACCACCGGCGGCATCCCGAATAATGGCGGTGAAGGCTTCCGCTTTCTCGGCTATCCGGTGTTTGACGCGCTCGTCAATTGGGACTTCAAGCACACCGACCAGACGGCCGACGTGACGCCGGGTCTCGCGACCAGCTGGGAGATCGACGAAGTCGACCATACCCGCTGGATCTTCCACCTGCGCCATGGCGTTAAATTCCACGACGGCACCGACTTCAACGCCGATGCGGTCCTGTTCACGTTGGGCCGGATCTATGACGACAAGTCGCCGCAGTTCGATGCGACGTCATCGCCAATCGTGCGCGCCGTCGTCAGCATGGTGCAGCGCTGGGAGAAGATCGACGACTACACGGTCGCGATCTACACCAACGTGCCGTTCAGTCATTTCCCATACCTGGTCACCCGCATTTTGTATGTCAGTCCGAGCGCGTGGGAGAAAGCGGGGCGCAACTGGGTGGAGTTCGGCAAGGCGCCGGCCGGCACCGGGCCATTCAAGATCGTCAAGGTGACACCGCGGGTCAGTGTCGAGATGGCGCGCAACCCCGACTATTGGGATGAGACCCGGCGCGCGAAGCTCGACCGGCTGATCGTGATGCCGATGCCGGAAGCGAACACCCGCGTTGCCGCGTTGCGCGCCGGCCAGGTCGACTGGATCGAGGTTCCGCCGCCCGACATGATCGACAGCCTGAAGGCGGCCGGGTTCCAGATCAGCCTGTGGCCCTACCCGCATACCTGGCCTTATGTGCTCAACGTGACCAGTCAGTCGCCGTTTCGCGACAGGCTCGTGCGGCAAGCGGCCAATTACGCGGTCGACCGCGACGGCCTAGTCAAATTGCTGAACGGCAGTGCCACACCCGCCACTGGCCTCTACCCGGTCGAACACCCCGTGTTTGGCGACCCGCAGAACCACTACGCCTATGATCCGGAGAAAGCGAAAGCGCTGCTGAAGCAAGCCGGCTACATGACGCCGGTCAAGGCCAAGATAATGATCTCGACCTCCGGCTCTGGCCAGATGATGCCATTGCCGATGAACGAGTTTTTGCAGCAGAGCATGCAGGCGGCTGGCTTTGACCTAGATTTCGAGGTCGTCGAGTGGGGTGCGATGCTGCTCGGCTATCGCAGCGCGCCGGATGCCCCTGCCTCCAAAGGGGTCGATGCATTGAACATCAGCCTCAGCTATACCGACCCCTCATCGATGTTCCGCTATTGGCACAGCACCAGCTATTCGCCGACCAACCAAAACTGGGGCCACTGGTCGACACCGCACCTCGATGACCTATTGCAGCAGGCGCAGGAAACCTTCGACCCGGCAGCGCGCGACAAGATTTTGGCGCAGGCGCACGCGCTCGTCGTCGACGAAGCCCCATGGGTGTGGATCGTGCATGATCTGAACCCGCGCGCGATGTCGCCCCATGTCAAAGGGTTTCACCCGGCGCAGAGCTGGTCTCAGGACTTCACCAGCATCACGATGGAGTAGCTTCTCCTTCTGTGGGGTCCGCACCGGCAGCCAGGGCTCGTCGAACTGGAGCACATCGGCTCCGGTCCTCTTTAGCTCGCGTATCTCGGCGTTGGCCGCGGCGGCGTAATCCATGACCAGCTCTTTCTCGTCCCCGTATAGCCGCTAGGCTTGTCGCGTGCGACACAGGCGTCGCCGAGCAGGGGTGCAGCGCCATAGGGGACGAGGATGCCGTCGAGCGCGGTCCCTCCCGGACTGGCCCGAAGAGGGTAGACGCCCAACACGCTGCGTCTCGTGCGAGGTTGCTGCCCGATAATTTCGGGAGCCCGCCCTAACCCGCCTGTATCATAGTCTCATAGGCTGGCACAAAGCTCAGAGGCGGTGCCTGAAGACTGCCGAGAAGAGGAGACAAGTTGATGCTGTCGAGTTTCATCCGTATAGCTGCGGCTGCGGCACTGGTTGGCCTCGCTTCACTTCCTACCTTCGCCGACGAGCCTGTTCTGCAGAACGACATGCTCAATGCCGAACTCTGGACGCAGACGGCGATCGAGTATCGGGCGAATTGCCTCACGGTCTACGCCTTGGCCAAGACCCGGCTCGACGAGGCGCTTGGGGACGCTAACTGGACCGCTTACGACCAAACCGGCGACTATCAGAATTTGCCGCCAGCCGTGATCCTCGATCTCGACGAAACGGCGATCGATAACTCGGCGTACGAAGCCGGGCTCGTCGTCAACGGTACCCGCTTCAGTCCAAAAACCTGGGACGATTGGACCAAGGTTGCTCAGGCAAAGGCGATTCCGGGTGCTGTCGAGTTTACCGAATACGCCGTTTCGCGCGCCGTAAAGGTGTTCTACGTCAGCAACCGCAATGCCGATCAGAAGGAGGCGACGAGGCGCAACCTTGAGGCGCTCGGTTTCCCGATGGGCGGCAACGTCGACACGTTATTACTGCAAAAGGAAAAGCCCGAGTGGTCGACCGGAGCTAAGGGTTCACGCCTCGCCTATATCGCGAAGGATTATCGTGTGCTGCTGATCTTCGGCGACCAGATCGGCGATTTCAGCGACAAGTACAACACCAGCCTCGCCGATCGCGACAAGCTCTTCGAGACGCTCAAAGCCCATTTCGGCCACGACTGGATGATGCTCGCCAATCCGGTATACGGTTCGTTCGAGAGCGCCCCTTACGGGCACGATTTCAATATGCCGGATGACGAGAAACGGGCCAAGAAGGTCGGCGTTCTCACACCCTGGCCGGCCAAGCAATAGAGCATATCCGGGAGGTGACATGGCTCGAACTGCGACATGCGTTTGCGGTCAATTGACCGTCAGTTGCGCGGGCGACCCGACGCTCGTTTCCGTTTGCCACTGTCTCGCCTGCCAGAAGCGGACAGGAAGCACGTACGGGATCGCTGCGTTTTTTCGGCGTGACCAAGTACGCCCCAACGGGCGGGCGCAGCGGTACACCCGACCATCCGACAGCGGATTCGATGTGACCTTCCATTTTTGCGCACATTGCGGCTCGACGGTCTTCTGGGAATCACGCCGTAAGCCCGAGATGATCGCTGTCGCTGTGGGAGCCTTCGCCGATCGGACGTTTCCAGCCCCAACACAGGCCGTCTATGAGGAGCACCGCCATCACTGGGTCGCGATTTCGGCCTGAGACGCTGCGAGATATTCGTTGGCTCTTCTTCGATATGGGAAACACTCTAATCAGCGAAGAGGCGTCGACCGCGGTAACCCTCCGGGGAAGGCCGCCTAGCGCCAGCTCGGCTGCACAGGTCTGATGTCGCACTGGTGCAAACGATGGTGCTTGCACCAGTGCAAGAGGCATCGAGATGGCCAGATTGCAGATTATTACCG
>Ga0187846_10000903_pt1 | contig 17030 bp, 18 predicted proteins | sample TC_taG_FD_161473 | JGI IMG/M metagenome (GOLD analysis project Ga0187846, IMG submission 161473) | Biofilm microbial communities from the roof of an iron ore cave, State of Minas Gerais, Brazil - TC_06 Biofilm (v2) | ecosystem: Environmental > Terrestrial > Deep subsurface > Cave > Wall biofilm...
GGTAAAGGATGTCGCGTTGCATCTGCTCGGGGGGGACGCCGGAGTCCTCTCCCGTCATCGCGATGGACAGATGGACACAGGCCACCGCGTCAGCACCTATGAAGACCTCGTGGGCTTTGTGAAGGTGCAGAACGATGCATGGATTGAGGCCACCCGACGCCTCAGTCCCCGTCTACTTTGCGAGCTACTCCGCTTCACTGGAGATCAGGTGGGGGAGTATTTCAAATCAGTAGATCCGAATACGATTGCAGGCCCGGTGAGTTGGGCAGGCCCCGAACCGGCGCAGGCGTGGTTTGACATTGCCCGCGAATACACTGAGCGATGGCACCATCAGCAACACATCCGGGAAGCGGTGGCTCGCCCCGGTTACGCGACCGCACGCTATCTCACGCCCGCGATCGCCACTTTCATACGGGCTCTCCCCCACACGTACCGCGATGTTCAGGCCCAGGATGGTCGAACCGCCTCGGTCACGATTTCGGGCGACGCGGGGAATACATGGCTCCTTGTGCGCGAGCGGAATAAGTGGAAACTCTATGTGGGAAGCATCCCGGAGGCCGATGCAGGGGTCACCATCCCCCAGGAGATCGCGTGGAAACTATTCACGAAATGGACACCAAGACAAGAGGCGCTCACGCGGTCCAGGATTAACGGTGATCGATCGCTGGCTCTGAAAGTATTTGAGATGGTCGCCGTGATCGCGTGAAGCGGAGCTGCCCTAGTCACAAACGCCCATTCCTGAAATAGTTCCACGGTTGCAGCAGGGGACTCGTAAATTTCGGGTCCCCTCGTCTTTCTTCCCCTGAGTGGCGGCCCTGTGGGCCGCACAATGAACCTCGCGGCGAATCGGGCCTGATTACCGGTTCTGGCTCTTACTGCCAATCTCGACGATGTTGACGGTGATCTGGAACCGGCGGCCGTCGCTGTCTTGGATCATCCCCTGGCCGTAGAATCCGCGCGACCCTGTCTTGAACTGCTTGGCCTCGGCGGTAATGGTCGCGACGCGTCCGCCAACTTCGATTGTCACTTTCGCAGATTCGGCCATAGCGCGCACGCCTCCACAGTGTTGATGCTTACCCCTTCACCGCGCCCGCCGTCAGGCCCTTGATGAACTGCTGGGACATCACCACGTACAGCGCCAGCACCGGGGCGGCTGCAAGCGTGAGGCCGGCGAAGAGGAGGGCCCAATTGGTCTGGTACTGCCCGAAGAAAACGGTAAGGCCGAGCGGGAGCGTCTTCGCGTCCTCCCGGTGAATAAACACCAGCGGGAAGAAGAAATCGTTCCAGATTGGGATGATGTTGTAGACCGTGACGATCGCGAGCGCCGGCCGCACCAGCGGCAGCAGCACGCGCAGCAGGATCCCGAGCTCGCCCGCGCCGTCGATCCGGGCGGCGTGGTCCAGGTCCTGGGGAAGCGTGCGAAAGAAGCCGGTGAGGATGAAAACGGCACTCGGCAGCCCGGAGGCGGCGTAGACGAGGATCAGGGCCCAGAGGGTGTCGAGCAGACGCAGGTCGCGCATCAGAATGAACAACGGAATGACCGCGAGCCGAATCGGCACCATGATCCCGCTGAGGAAGAACAGGAACAGGAGATCGCCACCCCGGAACTGGTATCGGCCGAGCGCGTAGGCGGCGAGGGTGCCGGCCCCGAGGATCAGCACCATCGACGCCACCGTCACGATCACGCTGTTCCGGAAGTACACCGCGAAATGCGCGGCGCCCCACACCTCGGCGTAGTTGTCCCACCGGAATACCGCCGGCAGTGCGAAGGGGCGCTGGAAGATCTCCCGCGTCGTCTTGAGCGAGGACAGCGCCATAAACACCATCGGCAGGATCACGAGCAGCGTGTTGGCGCCCAGGAGCGCCTGCGCGAGGCCGCTGAGCACCAGCGCATCGGGGCGCCGGGCGTCCGCATGCACGGTCGCGTCGTCACCCCCTGCTCGACCGGTCCGAGGCGTCGCGTTCTGGCTCACGCCGTAGGCCCAGAGACACATGGGTCGCGCTCGCGGCAACTGGTCACACCTCTACCTCCCGGCGCCGCAGGTAGAGGGCGCCCAGGCCGGACGTGGCGAGGATCAGGAGGAACATCAGGACGGCGATCGCCGACCCCATGCCTACGTCCGGATTGCCGGTGTCGACCGCTCCGAACGCCGCGCGGTAGAAGAGAAGCCCCAGCACGTCGGTGGCATGAAAGGGCTCCCCCGTGACGCCCTGCATGACGTACGGCAGCTCAAACCAATTGAATGCGCCGATGAACGTGAGGATGACAATGATGTTCACTTGTGGGGCCAAGAGCGGCATCGTGATCCGGCGGAAGATCGCCGCCGGGCCGGCGCCGTCGAGCCGGGCCGCCTCGAGGTAGTCGTCCGGAATCCCCTGGATCCCGGCGAGGAAGACGATCGTCGGGAAACCCACCCACCGCCACGCATTGACAAAGATGAGCGTTGTGAGCGCGGTCTGGGTGTCCCCGAGCCAGGGGCGCGCCAGGGCCCCCAGGCCGGCGGCGACGAGCACCCGGTTCACGACGCCCCACACAGGATTGAGGAAGAGTTGCCAGAGGAAGCCCACGATCACGAGTGACAGCACCACGGGCATGAAGAAGATCGCCCGGTACGCACGCGCGCCCCAGGTGCGGCCCGCGAGCAACACCGCGAACACGAGACCCAGCCCGTTTTGGACGACCATCGTCAACGCGAAGGTCCACACATTGTGTGCGAATGCTGTCACCATTCGATCGCTGTACGGGTACTGGGTCAGCAATCGGCGAAAGTTGTCCCATCCGGCGATCCCCGTGCGGACGATGCCATCCCACCGGTAGATGCTGTAGGCCATCGCGGCGGCGACGGGATAGACCATGATGCCGGCGAACAGTACGACGGCGGGTGCGAGGAACGCCGTGAGCCATAGCGCCCGCACGGTGCGGCGCGACAACCGCACAAGCGCCCTCGGTTCGTCGGAAGATCCGGCCGCTCGTCTCAGCGGCGACGTCCTACGAGCGACTCACTGCCCGGCGAACGGCGTGAACCACGTCGCGAGCCCGCGGGTGACATCCGCGCCTACCTGCTCCGGCGTGAGCTGGCCGGCGAAGAGGCCCTGCAGGTCGTTCTGGATCAGCTCGCTCCCGGTCGGATTCTTCCACCGGAACCCCACCAGCATGATGTATGGGGTGGAGTGCCGCATCCAGGTCACGACCTTCTGGAGCAGCGGGTCGCCGACCGCGACGCCGGGGACCGCCGAGATCTGCTTGAGCCGGTCCGTGAACGCCTGGCCCCATTCACGCGTCGCCGTGAAGCGGATGAATTTCAGCGCTTCCGCCCGGTGCGGGGAGGCGGCGTTCACCCCATAGTTACCGTCGTCATAGCTGCTGATCCATGGGGTCTCGCCGGCGCGCGCGACCGGGCCCGGCATGACCCCCACATCGAGCTGGGGGTTCTGGCCGAGAAAGTAGCCCAGCTCCCAAATCCCGCCGATGAACATGGCGGCCTGCTCGTTGATGAACAGCTGCTGCATGTCTGTGTACGACACGCCCATGAAGCCCTGGGGCATAAAGGGGCGAATCTCGGCCATCTTGGCCAAGGCACCGGTGAACTGCGGGCTCTTGAACGTCGCCTGCCCGCGCGTCACGGCTTCGTAGAAGTTGGAGCCGCCGTAGAAGTTCGGGGCCAGGACGCCCATCGACACCTCGAGCGTCCACCCTTCTTTGCCGCCGTTGGCCAGGGGGGTGATCCCGTGGGCCTTCAAGGCTCCCAGCGCACTCAGGAACTGGTCCTCCGTCCACGCGGTCGCGGGTGCTGGGACGCCGGCACGCGCGAGGAGCTTCTTATTATAGAAGATGACGAGCGCCTGGACGGCGAAGGGCACCCCGTAGACCTTGCCGTCGGCCCGGCTCCGGGCGCCGTCGAGCCACTGCCGGGGGAACGTCCGAAGCTCGGGCACCGCGTCGTCGAGCGGGAGGAGGAATTCCGGCCGCGCAAACGGCTGCAGCGCGCCGTAGGCCCGCAGGTGGACGATGTCCGGCCCCTTTCCCGCCTGCATGGCCGCCGACAGCACGGTGTTGTACTCAGTCGGCTTGTAGGTCTGAAACTCGATCGCGACATCGGGATTCTGGGCCGTGAACTTCTGAATCATCGATTCATAGAACGCCCGGTCCTCACCCCGCCAACTCCAGAACGTCATCGCGATCTTTCCCTGGCCGAGTGCTGTGGCCGGCCACACCCCGGCCACAACCGCCACGGCGAGGAGCACCGCCCAGGCCCTCCGCCTCATCGTCCACCTCCCATGCGTCCCTTCGATCCGCCTCACAGTTGATCGCTCACTCTGAGTCCGCTGAACGCCGCAGCCCGCTCGCCGGCGCGACGAACCGTGCCCAGCTTCCATGATGCCGCCACCGGCACTTCTCGTTCACGTCCCACCAACGTGGCGCGGTATCCGCCACGAAAGACACGGTGCACACTGAGGTGATCGAACTCCGACAGCTCGAAGGTCTTCCGGTACACTGCCCAGCCGAAGAGTTTATATATCTGGGACACCTTCCTGCCAGACAGGTCGATCCGGATCCACACATTCGTCGCCAGGTGGAGAAACAGGAAGAGTCCTGCATTCAAGAGCGCCAGGAACCCTATGACAGGCAGAAGGTCACCGGAGGCCCTCTGATCTATCGCCCGAAGCCAGAGCAGAAACGCGACGACGGGAATGAACAAGAGCACCAACACGATGCCGCCCAGCCACCGTGCCATGCCGCCGTAGACGGGTTCTTCCATCAGCCTCTGGGTTCCTACCAATGTAGAGTCCTCAAATCCTCCCTGTGCCGAGTTTTATGGCCCCGGATACTTTAGCCCGTCCTGCTCAAACGCGTACTTCATGAGGCTGATGATGGCGGGGGCAGGAGTGATGACTGCCCTGAAGCCTGCGCCGCCGGGACCGGCCGAAGAGAACTCACCCCAGACCAGCCCGACGAGCCGCCCCTGTCTGTCCACGACCATCGTCCCGCTCGTGCCGTGCGCGATCGGCAGAAGGACGCTGATGTGGCCGGCCGCATCCGTCCGCACGACCCCATCCACCGGCACGGGTTGGCCGCCCCCCGCCGACAACATGGAGAGGATCGGAATGCGGGCGGAACGGCCGAAGTCGTTGTAGTATCCGCATCGGCGGCACACGTCCAGCCATCCGATCGGAGGGCGGCTTAGCATCCGGCAGCAGGTCGCCCGCATCACGAGGGCGTCGTAGTCCTGAAGCCAGAAGATTCCGGTTACGCGTCCGGTGGATCTGTTCGGGTATTTCACGGTCACGACCTCGCGGGTATCTCGCCAGCGCACGCCCGCTTCGAGAGGAATTGACGAAAGCGACTCCACACAGTGTTTCGCCGTCGTGATGTACGCCGCGCTCCTTTTGACTGCGCCCCTAACGACCGCGAACACCGCGCCGTGGCACTGCGCGGCCTTCCGCGTAGTGTAGTTGGCGGAGGCGATCGTGACGGTCACGGCCTTCAACACGGCCGCGCCGAAGGGTTCCGGTTGCGATTCAACCGATGGCGCGAATCCAAAAGCAGCCAGCATGCAAATGATGCACAGCGCGAGTCGCGGAGTTTTCATTAATCTCCCCCCTCAATGGCCACAGCGTCTTTGACCTATGACGCTTCGACGCCGACCGCCTGTGTGAGTGTCTCGAATCCATCGCGAGCCAGGAGCCCTTGCAGGCCTCTGGCAATGCGCCGGGGAGTGCCCGGGCCGCCGTAGACGAAACCTGTATACAGCTCGACGAGAGTGGCGCCCGCTTTGATCTTCGTGTAGGCGTCTTCCGCCGTAAACACGCCCCCCACGCCGATGATCGGCACACGGCCCTTGGTGAGCCGGAAGATCGCACGAATCACGTGAGTGGCGTCTGCCGACAGCGGCCGGCCGCTGAGCCCTCCGGCCTCGGTCCGGGCCGCGCTGCGCAGATCGTTCCGCCGCAGGGTCGTGTTGGTCGCAACGATCCCCTGGACCCGGCCCTCCAAAGCGCCGGCGACGTCCTCGAGTTCGGCCTCGCGCAGGTCGGGCGCGATTTTCACGAACAGCGGCTTGGGCCCGAGAGAGTGATTGCGCCGCGAAAGGCCGTCCAGGAGTAGCGTGAGAGCGTTTCGCATCTGCAGGCCCCGCAGCCCGGGCGTGTTGGGTGACGACACGTTGACCACCAGGAAATCGGCGTATGGGTGAAGGAGCTCCAGCGAGAAGAGATGATCCGCCAGCGCGTCCTCGGTGGGCACCGCGGCGCTCTTACCGATGTTCACGCCGAGAGGGATCGGGTACGGCCGGGAGCGTCGGACGGCGGCAAGCCGCGCCGCGACGGCCCTGGCACCGGGAGAGTTGAACCCGAGGCGGTTGATCAGGGCCTCGTCCTCCGAGAGGCGGAACACACGGGGTCGTGGATTGCCGGGTTGGGATAAGGCCGTCACGGTGCCGACTTCGACGAAACCGAAGCCGAGCGCCGGCCATGCCCGCAATGCCCGCGCCGCCTTATCGAATCCACCCGCGAGACCGATCGGCGTTGGGAACTGCATCCCGCACACGGCGACGCTCCACTGCGAATCGGGCAACCCGGGCCGCCGCAGACGCGACAACGTAGGACCCACGGCGCTGAGACATGCGAGCGCAAGATCGTGAGATCGCTCGGGGTCTAACCGGAAGAGGATCGGGCGGACGAACGTCCGGTAGATCACACGCTGCCGGCACTACCGGAGCCCGGCCGCGCCGAGCCGGCGATCTGCCGGCCGCCGGTCACGATCAACTCGAGGATTTCGTCCGGGTGCGCCTCGTGCACCGCCCGCGTGGCCACGTGCCGGCCCTGCTTCAGCACCGTCACCCGATCCCCGATCTGGAACACCTCCTGGAGGCGATGGCTGATGAAAATCACGCCGACCCCGTGGGTCCTAAGCTCCGCCACGAGTCGCAAGACCTCCTGGGTCGCCCCCGGGGACAGGTTGGCGGTCGGCTCGTCCAGGATGAGCACCGCGGGATCAAATGACAGCGCCCGTGCGATCGCGACGGTCTGGCGCCGGCCGCCCGAGAGCGTGCTGACGGGAAGGGAGACCGACGCGACGTCGATATGCAGGCGGGCGAGCATTCCCTCGGCTGCCCGCTGCATCGCCATCCGGTCCACAAACACCCCCCCGACTACCGGCCACCGACCCAAGGAGATGTTCTGGGCGACGTCCAGGTTGTTGCACAGGGCGAAGTCCTGATACACCATCTCGATTCCCCGCTGCCGCGCCTCGGCGGGGGAGGCGAACCGCACAGAGCCGCCGCGGAAGAGGATCTCCCCCGCGTCCGGCTGGAGGGCGCCGGAGAGGACCTTCATGAGCGTGGACTTCCCGGCCGAGTTGTCGCCCACGAGGCCGAGAACCTCCCCGGGCTCGAGGATCAAGTCAACCCCCTGGAGCGCCTGGACGGCGCCGAAACGCTTTTCGATCCCTCGCAGCTCAACAAGCGGAGCAGTCATTGATTCTCCTTGTCACCGCGGATGTCGGGCACGCCGGGAATCGCCTCGGGGCCGAAGTTCCGGAGGAGGACCAGCGGCTCGGTCCCGGTGTTGCGGACGACCACTCCCTCGCGGGCGGCCTGCTCGGTGATGAAGAACTCGTCGGCGGTCATCTCGCCGAACCGGATCATGACCGGCGTCTCGACCGGAAGCGCGCCGAGCGTCCCTCGCCCCTGGACGGCGACGGCGCACGAAGCCGCCCCGTCGCGCACAACGACGCGGGCCTCCGGGTGGACCGTGAGTTCGCGGGCCGCCAGGAGAGGCTTTCCGTCCACACGTCCGTAGACGACCCACCGATCGTCTCCCCCATCCTGTCGGGGCTCGACGGGAATGGGGGCAAGATAATGGTGAGCCTTGAAGAGGGGATCAACGGTAGCGTCCCAGTCGATGAGATCGACAAGGTAGTCGAAGTCATAGTGACGCGCCTCGGGCACGTCTTTCACCAGGAAGCGCCGCGGCACCGGGCGGTCCTCGACCAGTGATTGAAACATGGCGCCAACATCTGAGGCCCACTGGGGCTCGTAGGTCACAAGGGATCCGGGCGCGTGCAGGATGCCGGCCTGGACGAGCCATCCCGTGCCGGGGGTGAGCGTGTAGGCGCTGGACAAGTCGAGGATGCCGTTGTCGCCCTGGTCCCATCCCGCGAGACAGCGCCGCACATCCGCCCGCGTTGCGCCGGGTTCCAGCCCGAAGAAGGTGTAGGGGAATCGGTTCCTCACCGCGTTGAGCTGCGGGGGGAAGTAGTAGGCTTCGGGTTTCGGCTCGCGGCCGACCTGCTTCGCGTGCTGCGCCCGCTGGTGCAGGTGATGTGGGATCGGACCGAGGTTATCGAAGAATTTTGCAAAGACCTTCCACCCGCCATAGGCCTCCATCAACGGCCGCCCGATGATCCGGTCGCCGGCGGCGGCGATGGCATCCCGCAGGGTGAAGCGCTCCTCCGGCCCGACGACGTAGCTGAGTCCTTCGTCCGGCGGGGCCCCCTCGTTGTCCGCGATCGTAGTCGACCCGAGCCACCGCTCGTCGATCCCACCGCGCTGGGCGCCCAGGGCATAGAGGTCGGAGGGGGCAAGCCGGAGGCGCCGGCCCGGCATGAGCAGCGTCCTCGGCACCCACGTTGGAGCGAGGCGGAGTATCCCTTCTCCGGCATCGAGCGCGCGCTCCACCATCCGGGCGACATCGTCCGTCATCTAGCCCACGAGGCACCGGTGCCCACGCAGCGAGTAGACGGGGGATGGCGCGGTGCGCACCATCCCCCGATCTTCACTCAACGTCATGCCCTCTGCAAAAGCGACCCTGCGCCCCCGACCTCCCTCCTACTTCAGGAAACTATCGACGTTCGCCGCGGTGACGATGTCCAGCCCGGTATCGGTCGGGTCTTTCGGCTTCACCTTCTTCGTCGCGAAGTTGTAGAGGGCCAGCACGCTGTCCACGCCCATCTGGTACGGCCGCTGGCCGACCAGGGTGCTGACATAGCCCCCCTTGAGAAGCTCCAACTCCGGCCTCAACGTGTCAAATGAGACGAGCGCGAACGTGTGGCCCTTCATCGCCCCCATCCTGGGCTTCAGCGCCTGCTTGAGCGCCTCGGGGGCGAACAGCGGCCACCCTCCCACCGCCACGACTCCCGACAGATCGGGATGCGCGGTGATGGCCTGCTCGATGAGCTGGACCGAGCGGTTGATGTCGTCGTTGCAGGGAAAGGGCGACCCGGAGACCTCGTGGAACTTGCTCGCGACTCCCGCCGCCTTCAAGCCATCGTGCACCCCTTTGATCCGCTCGTTGAGGTTCTCGGCTCCAAGGCCGCCAGTAATGATGGCGTAGGTCCCGCCGCTTGGGAGCGCCTTGGCAAAGGCTCTGCCCAGGGCCAGACCTCCCCGATAGTTGTTGGTCCCGATGAATGCCAGCCGGCCCGAGCCCGGAGCGGCATCCGAGTCAAACATCACGACCGGAATCCCGGCGGCCATGGCCTTCTTGATCACCGGCAGGACGGCCTTGCCGTCCACGGCCGAGATCGCGAGCCCATCCACATGGCGCTGGATCAACCCCTCGAGTACCGCGATCTGCGGCTGAATCTCCGTCACCGTCGGACCGGTGTAGTCACAGGCAACGGCGAGTTTCTTCGCCTCCGCCAAGCAGCCGTCCCGCACGAAGTTGAAAAACGGGTTGTTGATCGCCTTCGGGACGACCGCAAACGTCAGGGCCTTGGCGCCCAAAGCGGGTGAGCTACCAACTCCCGGGAGCGTACACATGAGGGCAACGGTCGCGACAAGCAGCCCTATCTTGCGTGCGATGCGCATAACGTCCCCCTTTCTGATCATCAGTCTCACCACCTCACCTGGCCTGCTTTTACATCCGTCATTTTCATACGGATCACGCACTACTCGTGTTCTGCGGCCGTCCGGCCGAAGCCTCCTGCGCCGCTGTGCGCGGGCGTCTCTGGCCTCAATCCCGAGAGAGCCGGATTCGCAGGCGGTCGAGGAGGACCGCGACGATGATCGTGCTGCCGATCACGACCTCCTGCCAAAACGCCGGGACGCCCGTGAGCACCATCGCGTTCAACAGCACCCCGATGAGGGCTGCCCCGGCGAACAGCCCGAGCACCGATCCCTGGCCACCGAGCAGGCTCACGCCGCCGATGACCGCGGCCGCGATCACGTGCAGCTCTTCCCCCTGGCCGGTCGTGGCATCGCCCACGGACAGGCGCGCGGCGAGGAGGATGCCGGCGAGGGCGGCCAGCGCCCCGCTGAGCATGTACGCGATCAGGCGGATCCGATCCACATTGATACCGCTGAGGCGGCTGGCCTCCGCGTTCCCGCCGACGGCGTAGACGTCGTAGCCGAAGGGTGTGCGCGTGAGCACGACCCACCCGATGAGCACGACGAGGAGCATGAACACAACGGGATTGGGAACGGGGCCCACATAGCCGGCGCCGAGCGCGACGAACGTCTCGCCATCCCGGCCGAGTGACGTGAGGGGATAGCCTTGTGTGATCACGAGCGAGAGGCCGTGGGCAATCGAGAGCATCCCGAGCGTCGGAATGAGCGGCGTCATTCGTGCTTTGGTGACGAGTACGCCATTCACCGTCCCGCACGCCCAGCCGGCGGCTACCCCCGCCGCGATCGCCGGGACGAGCCCCATGCCGCCTCCGAGGAGTTTCGTCGTCACGACCCCCCCAAGGCCCATGAGCGATCCGACCGAAAGGTCGATCCCGCCGCCGCCGGTGAGGATGACGAACGCTTCACCCACCCCCACGGCGGCGATGAACGAGAAGTTGCGTGCCACTTCGAACAGGTTGTCCGACGAGAGAAACCGAGGCGCGATCACCGAGACGACGGCGATGACAAGCAGGAGAGCGACGTAGATCGCGCCTTCGTACGAGGAGAGGGCCCGGATCCCCCGGCGGTGGAAAGAGGGGGAAAGCGGTCGGACCGCTCCGGCCTCCTGCGCGGTCACGGGCACGGACGCTTCAAGGCAAACACGGTCTGTGCCCACGTGAGCGTGCGGTCCGTCTCCGGCCCGGACCACGTCATCATGCCTACCACTTGCCCCTGCGCGTACGCATCAGGCTTGGCGACCACCAACGCCACGACATGCGAGGCCGTCAGAGCCGTCCCATCGGGGTCGATGAAGAACCCCGTCCCGCCGGACACCAGTTGCGTCTTGCGGTTTCATACGTCACGACCTGGAAGACCGGGGACAGGTCTTCGCCCACGCCGGTCGCGGCGGTCGAGAGCAGAACCGCGGGCAGAGCCACCACCAGCAGAATCCATTTCATGCCATCCCCCCCTCGTGTGATCTTCGCGGGATTCCCCGCAATTTCCCGCGACAGGACTTCCTCGGACGTGGGCCGAACGCTGCGGCGGATTGCGAAACAGGGGGGAGGATGCGATGACGGGGCTGCGGACCAGCGTCGGTATCTGGGCCTTCGGACCAAACGCCACACGCTTCATGCCGGGCGGCTATCACCCGGAGGCCGCACGAGAGACGATTCTCCAGCGGACCCAGCGGGCGGCGGAAGCCCTTCGGGGCGTCGCCGATGGATTCGAGTTTCACTACCCGACCGAGATCAACGAGGACAACGCTCAGGAGATCCGCAAAGCGTTGGGAGGCGCGGACATTTACTGCGTGGCCCTCGGGGTCTTCAGCGACCCCCGCTACGGGCTCGGCGGGTTCATCCATCCCGACCGCCGGCGCCGGGCGGAGGTCGCGGAGACGGCGAAGGCAGGCGTCACGCTGGCCGGACGCCTCGGGGCGCACTTCATCATCTGGCCCGGAGGCGAAGGCTATAACTACAACTTCCAGATCGACTACGCGGCCGCGTGGCGGTGGCTCGTCGACGGGATCGCGGAGGTGACCGCCCACGCCGCGCAGCGGGGCGTGACGATCTTCCTCGAACACAAAAACAGCGAGCCCGCGATGAAGATCCTCATGCGGGACATCGGCATGACGCTGTATGTGATCCGCAAGGTCGGGGATGCCGGCGTGGATACGAAGCGGCTGCTGGTGAACATGGACTGGCAGCACCTCATCATGAACGGCGAGAACCTCGCCGAGTACGCGACCCTGTTGGCGGAAGAGGGACGGTTGGGCCATCAGCACAGCAACAGCGGGTGGGGGACCTTCGACGACGACAACATGACCGGGGCCAGTTTCTTCTTCCAGGCCTTGGAGATGGCCGTCGTCCTCCGCGAAGTAGGATACGGTCGTCGCGGCGAGCGGATAGGGTTCGATCTCTTTCCCTACACGGAAGATCAGGGGCAGGCGGTCCGTCAGAGCATCCTGCAGTGGCGGTTCATCGAGACGCTCGCTACGCGCATCGATGCCTCCGCCCTCCGCGATGCACGGACGCGGAAGGACGCCGTGGCCGGGTACCGGGAGGTCTACAAGGCGCTCGGGCTCGACGAGGCCGCACTGGCGACTGCCGCGGAACCCCGCAGGCGCAACGCCCGGGAGCCGGTCAAGGGGCGGCAAGGACGATCTGGCCGAGCGGGGACACGCGTGAGGTCCTAGGCGTTTGGGGAATGCCGCTCCTCCTCGGGCTCGACATCGGGACGACCGGGGCGAAAGCGCTCATCATCGGCGACGATGGGCGCGTCCGGGGTAGTGGGGGGGCGGAGTATCCGTTCGTGGTGCCCCGACCAGGATGGGCCGAGCAAGATCCAGAGGCGTGGTGGCAGGGAGCCGGCCAGAGCATTCGCGAGGCCCTCCACTCCGCGGACGCGCGCCCCGGTGAGATCGCCGCCGCGGGCCTGTCCGGCCAGATGCACAGCCTCGTCCTCCTCGACGAAGCCGGCCGCATATGTCGCCCGGCGATCCTGTGGAACGATCAGCGCACGGCGGATGAATGCGCCGAGATCACCCAGCGCGTCGGGCTGGAACGCCTCTATGCGATCACCCGCAATCCGGCGCTCCCCGGGTTCACAGCCCCGAAGATCCTCTGGGTCCATAACCATGAGCCCGAAACGTTCCGCCGGATCGACGCTGTCCTCGTACCCAAAGATTATGTGCGGTTTCGCCTCACCGGGACGCGGGCGACGGAGGTCTCCGACGCGTCCGGCACGGCCCTCCTCGACGTGCCGCGCAGGGAATGGTCCGGCGAGATCCTTCGCGCGCTGGAGATCCCGCCGGAGTGGCTCCCGGGGTGCGCCGAATCGCCTGTGCTCACCGCCTCTGTGAGCGAAGCAGGCGAAGACGCGACGAGCCTGCGGGCGGGAACGCCTGTGGCGGGGGGCGGAGGAGACCAGGCGGCCCAGGCCGTCGGCACCGGGATCGTGCGCACAGGGCTCGTGTCCGTCACGATCGGCACCTCGGGGGTCGTCTTCGCATTTCTGGAGGCTCCGGTGATGGATGCGCAGGGGCGCACGCATACGTTCTGCCACGCGGTTCCAGGCCGGTGGCACGTCATGGGCGTCATGCTCTCCGCGGGGGGCGCCCTGAGATGGCTGCGGGATGCCATCGCCCCTGGGGCGGAGTATGACCGGCTGGTTGGGGAGGCGGCCGCCGTCCCGCCGGGCGCGGGAAATCTGCTCTTCCTGCCTTATCTGAGCGGCGAACGTACCCCGCATCCCGATCCGCTGGCCAGGGGCGCTTTCATCGGCCTCAGCCTTGCGCACACCCGCGGCCACATGGTGCGCGCGGTGATGGAGGGTGTGACGTTCGGGCTGCGGGACTCCTTCGAGATCCTGCGCGCGATGGACCTCCGGGTCGTGCAGGTCCGGGCATCCGGTGGAGGCGCGCGGAGCCCGCTGTGGCGCCAAATCCTGGCCGACATCCTCGACACCGAAGTGGTGACAATGAATGTAAGTGAGGGAGCAGCCTTTGGTGCGGCCCTCATCGCAGGGGTCGGCGCCGGGGTGTTCCCGACGGTCGAGGCGGCCTGCGAGGCGACGCTTGCAGCAACCACCCGGACGGAACCTGTCGCCGCACACAGGCGCGTCTACGAGTCGCTCTACGGAGACTACAGGAACCTGTACCCAGCCCTGCGGCCCGCGTTTGAACAGCTCGCTACGTTGTGACCAGGCACTCATCCTCTTGCAACCGCCTGAGTCGAAGGTGTGTTCTAAGGAACGAGATGGATCAGACTCAGTCCGGTGCGACTGTCATCACACATGTGCGTGAACGCAGCCAGAGGGAAGGGCCCGCGGTGATCGAGCACAACCTCCCCGCGGCGCTGGCGGCCGACCTGGATGGCGCATTCGAGCGGCTGGTCCGGTCGTACCAGGACCGCCTCTTCGGCCTGGCACTCCGACTCGCCGGCCACGCACAGGACGCGGAGGACATCACGCAAGACACTTTCGTGCGCGCCTACCGGGCGCTCGCGGCCTACTCGAGCGCACGCGTGAAAGGCCTGGCCGTGCGGCCGTGGCTCTATCGAATCGCCCTCAATGTCTTCCGCAATCGCGTCCGGGGTGGGCATCTCCACGTCATCTCTCTCGACCATGCCGGCGCCAAAAGTGCCTTCGTGATCACCGACCAGGACGCCACAGTCCATCCTGAGCGGGCCCTCGAGCAGGCCGAGCTCCGAAGGGCACTGAGTGTGCTCGTGGCCGCCCTCCCCGCTCGTTATCGTGTGGCGGTCGTGCTTCGCCATGTCCAGGAGCTCGGCTATCGTGAGATTGCCGCGATCCTGGGACAGCCGACCGGAACCGTCAAGGCGAATGTCCACCGCGGCCTGCGGTTGCTGCAGGAATCCCTCGCCGCCCGGCGGCATCCCGCACACCAACTTGAAGGAAGACAGAGGAGATGATTCCGATGAATCGCCGTCCCGATGTTCTCACGAGCGAGGAGGCCATCGCCCGAACATTGCGGGAGATGGGACATGTGCAGGCACCTGCCACGATTCTCCCGGCCGTGCTCGACCGCGCGGGGGTGGGGGACGCCTACGGACAACTCGACACGCCGATCGGCCCGGCGTTCGTCGCCTATAACGCCCGGGGGGTCTCAGTCGTGATGCTGCGTGTGTCCGCCCCGGAGTTCGAGGAGACCTTTCGCGCCCGCTTCGGGCGTCCAATCCGCTGCGCGAAGGAGATCCCTTCGGCGCTTGTCACGCAGCTGACCCGACACCTCCAGGGCTCGGGGCGGTCGGCGCTCCGCTTCGACCTCCGGGGACTCTCGGAGTTCGAACGTGCCGTGCTGCGCAAGGCGCTCGAGATTCCGCGCGGGGAGGTGCGGCCGTACGCCTGGATTGCGCGGGAAATCGGCCGCCCTCGGGCCGTACGGGCTGTCGGGACCGCGCTCGGGCAGAACCCCATCCCGGTGTTGATTCCGTGTCACCGGGTCGTGCGCAGCGATGGAGCGGTCGGCAACTATGGCTATGGGACCGCCGCGAAGCGCGCCGTGCTGGAGGCTGAAGGCGTCGATGTGAAGACGCTCGAGACTCTGGCGCGCTCCGGCGTCCACTACTACGGCAGCGACACGACCCGAATCTACTGCTTCCCGAGCTGCCGGCACGCCCGCCGCGCCACCGACCAGCACCGCGTGCTGTTTCATTCGAGCGCCGAAGCGGTCGCGGCGGGGTACCGGCCGTGCCGTGTGTGCCGCCCCGCGCGAGCCTCGTAGCGCTCGCCTGATGCTCCTCGTGCCGTAGAAGGTGGCCGGAAATTTCGCAGGGAATACCGATGCGGATAGATTTCGTGACGCCTACGCCAAGGTATATCGACACGTGAGTTACTTTGTGTACAAGCTCATCGCGCCTCGACCCACCTTCGCCCAAGACATGACCGCGGCGGAAGCAAGGCTCATGGAAGCACACGGTGCGTACTGGAAGGATTGGGCTGACAAGGGAATCGCCGTCCTGTTCGGCCCCGTCTTGGATCCAAAGGGCGCCTGGGGTTTGGCCGTGGCGGAAACCCAAGACGAAGCCGAGCTCCGCGCGATCGTGGTCAACGATCCAGTCATCAAGGCCAACCGAGGATTCCAATTCGAGATCTATCCGATGCTTCGCGCGACGCTGCGGAAGTGAGTTAGCGTTCATCGCGACGCCTCAGCAGGGGCGGGCGGTCGTCGCAATACCCACCAAAGGGCGCCGGACGGCGGGATCGATCGGAGCGCTGCTGCTCCTCGCGCTCATCTGGGGAGGGTCCGTCCCGCTGACAAAAGTCGGACTGCGGGATCTCCCGCCCTTTACCCTGACCGCCTTCCGGTACATCGCGGCCGCGCCCTTCTTCATCGTGTTCCTGGTGGGCCGGAGGCTGCCCCCGTTGCGCACGCTCGCAGGAACTGCCGCGCTGGGCGTCCTGGGACCAGTGGCGGGGCAGGCGCTCCAGACCTTCGGCGTCCGGCAGACCACCGCGTCCGCTGCCACCGTCATTTCCGCGCTGATCCCCGTCTTCATCGTCGTCCTCGCAGTGGTCCGGCTCCGACAACCAATCGGCGCGCGACAAGCGTTCGGCCTTGTGGTGGCCTTTGCAGGCATCTGCCTCGTCGCGACCGGAAACCCGGGTAACTTCTCCGCGCTTCTTCGCACCCCGGCGGCCGCGGGAGACGCGATGATGCTCCTCTCGGCGGTCGCAATCGCCCTCTACTACGTGTTGAGTCTCGAGGTGATCCAACAGTACTCGGTCCTCACGGTGACGGCGCTGACCTCGCTCGCCGGCGCCTGTGGCTTGGCGCCGTTTGCCGCGTGGGAGATGCGCCACGGTGCTGCCCAATTCAATGCGGAGGGCATCGCGGTGGTCCTCTATTTGGCCGTCCTCGTCACGGTCGCGGGGTTATGGATCTGGTTCCACGCGCTGCGCGTCTTGCCGGCGAGCACAGTGGCCGCGCTCCAGTACCTCCAGCCGCTCGTCGGCGTCGCGGCGTCCGCCGTGCTGTTCGGGGACCGCCTCGGCGCGTGGTTCTGGGTGGGGACGGCATTGGTGCTGGTCGGCATTGCGTCGAGCACGCGCGGGCACACGTCGTTTGCAGGGGCCGCACGGACGTCTTAACCCCGCCTCGTCCAGTATTGGCGTCTGGGTGGTTGGAGGAGGTATTCAGCCAGGGTATGAGGCAGAACTCCGCTTCGACGGCTCGTCCTATCC
>Ga0187846_10000904_pt1 | contig 16983 bp, 17 predicted proteins | sample TC_taG_FD_161473 | JGI IMG/M metagenome (GOLD analysis project Ga0187846, IMG submission 161473) | Biofilm microbial communities from the roof of an iron ore cave, State of Minas Gerais, Brazil - TC_06 Biofilm (v2) | ecosystem: Environmental > Terrestrial > Deep subsurface > Cave > Wall biofilm...
GTCCACTGTGCTGTACTGGCAAAAGACTATGCTTTCGCTTCTCGTCTCAACTCTCAAGCCAGACAAGCCGCAGCAGAGCGAGCGTGGTTTGCGATTTCCCGCTTCTATGAGAACTGCAAGCAGAAGAAGCCAGGCAAGAAAGGCTATCCCAAGTTTCAGCGTGATAATAGGAGCGTAGAGTACAAAACGACAGGCTGGAAGCTCTCTCCTGATGGCAAGCATATCACGTTCACGGATGGCTGTGGCATTGGACGCTTGCGTCTGGTTGGTAATCCTGGCCAGAAGATCGAAGCCTTTCCACTGAAGCAAATCAAGCGCGTGCGGATTGTCCATCGTGCCGATGGCTACTACGTGCAATTTGGCGTCAAGTCAGAGATACAGGTTGTCCATCAACCAACGGGTCGGCAGGTCGGGGTCGATATGGGCCTCTTGTCCTACTATACCGACTCTGAGGGCCACACGGTAGATAACCCTCGTCACTATCGTAAAGCTGAGCAGCAATTGATGCGGTTGCACCGACGCCTTTCCCGTAAGCAGAAGAAATCTCAGAACAGGAAGAAAGCCAGGAGAGCCCTGGCAAAAGGCTATCTGAAGGTACAGAGGCAGCGTGAAGACTTTGCCCGCAAGCAGGCAAGCACGCTTGTCACATCTAGCGATCTGATTGCCTATGAACATCTTCAGATACGCAACTTGGTCAAGAACAGGCATCTTGCCAAGAGCATCCATGACGCTGGTTGGGGGACATTCCTTCGCTGGGTTAGACACTACGGTATGGTGCATGGCATCCCTGTTCTTGCTGTCGAACCACAGTTCACCAGCCAGGATTGTAGCTCCTGTGGAACGTGCGTCAAGAAGTCTTTGAGTGTGCGTACGCATATCTGTCCTGGTTGTGCTGTGGTGCTTGACAGAGATCACAATGCCGCGCTCTGCATCTTGCAGAAAGCACTCGCAATGTACCCTGGGGCACAGGGAAACATCCTCGATGAGGAAAACGCTTGGGGAGAGCCGGCCGCTACGACGCTGTCAGCAATGGCAACGCAGCAAGCCGGCTCGCGGAACCAAGAACTCTCGCGCCTTTAGGCCGGGGAGTGTCAGTATATTCATATAGGCTGATACAAAAAGGAGTCATTGTAGAACCCCATGCCAAAAACAACAAAAAGGACCGCCACGAAGCGAGCGGCAAAAATCGCGAAAGCGCATGCAACAGAGTTACCACCATTGCAGGTTAAGCAGCCCAAACAACCCCACCGTGCACCAGGTTCCAAACGTCCTACTCGTGGGTTGGCTCGCTATCCGTGGGGTATTGCCATGTCGATACTGATAATCGGACTGGGCATCTTTGCACTTTACTATTATCATGTGGGGCCATTTGCGCTACCAAAGCCTGTGGTAGCAAAGCCTACGCCTACGCTAAGTCTTACGTTGCCAAATCCGTCTCCTTGTCTGAAGGTCGTCCAACAACTCACTGATAAGTCACCTGCCCCTAGCTCTGCGGACTTCAAGAAAATTGTCCACACCTACCCGCAAGCTCCTAGCCAGTTCATCGCTACCAACCGGTACTACTGCGCAGGTATCAATACTAATCGCGGCTTAATTGTGCTGGAACTTGATCCGCAGTACGCCCCGGTTACGGTGAATAACTTCATATACCTTGCCGAGGCTCACTTCTATGATGGCCTGGTTTTCCACCGCGTCATTCAGACTGGTTCTGGCATTCACATTATCCAGACTGGAGACCCCCAGGGTAATGGTCAGGGCGGCCCCGGCTATTCATTCAATGATGAGCCAGTTAAGGGCAACTATACGACAGGCTGTGTAGCAATGGCGAACTCTGGCCCCAATACAAACGGCAGCCAGTTCTTCATCTGTACTGGAGACGATACCTCACTGCCAAAGTCGTACAATCTGTTCGGGCGTGTTGTGCAGGGCATGGATGTTGCTCAAAAGATTCAAGGCCCTGGCGATGCCGCGTCTACAAAAAATATTAAGCCGGATGTTGTGAATCATGTGATTATAGTTCCGGCACCATCGCAGTAAGCGAAGCTAAGAAAGGACCTTTTTATGCCAGCTAAGCGCTATAGTGTACCCCCTCCAATGTTGATAGATACGAATAGGACCTATCGTGCGATCATTAGGACCAACAAAGGTGATATTCACCTGCAATTAAATCCCGCTGAAGCGCCCCTTACAGTCAATAACTTTGTAGCCTTAGCGCGCGATGGTTACTTTGATGGTGTGACATTCCATCGTGTCGTGCCGGGTTTTGTGATCCAGGGTGGTGATCCAACTGGTACAGGCTCAGGTAATCCTGGTTATAAATTCCAGGATGAACCAGTCAAGCGACCATATAAGGCCGGCACAGTGGCAATGGCGAACTCTGGCCCCAATACAAACGGCAGCCAGTTCTTCATCTGCCTGGAAGATCAGCCGAATCTACCGCCCAACTACACGATTTTCGGTGATACAGTTGCCGGAATGGACGTGGTGCGCAACATTCGCGTCGGCGATGTGATGCAGTCGGTGACCGTCCAGTAATGCCATTTCGTTTTCAATCGGTCACTAGGTATTGCATATAGAGGCTTGTCTCTTCGAAGTTCGCCTTAAATGCCTGCCATACTTCGTCACTCATACCGCCCGGCTGTGACTTTGGATATGGATCATCAACACGGAGGATCCGCTGGCGTGTCTTTTGCTCCAGGCGCTGTAAAAGCGGATCGTAAGGCATGTCCCACCTCTTCTTCAATGCCATCTCATGATTAACGGGAATCATAGCTACGAGATCCTGACTGGTCATCAGTTCCAGGCCTTTCGGGACCTGGCCATATCCACGAATGGTCGCGTTGATACTGCCGTGGTGGCCAACCTTATACAGCACAGTACGTGCTAACAGGTCCCCGATGCGGATAGTTTGCATGCTTCCGGCTGCATCTGGGATCAACCACGAGAGGTTGTCCCAGGAGAGCCAGCTCCCTATCTGAGCATCTGCGACAAAGAGCAGCACCTTTTTCGTATTGACAAGCTCAATAGCTAGCGCCAGGCTAGTGTTATTGGTGTAACTATCGAGTTGGAGCGCAAGTTCTCCAGCCGTCCCTAGCCAGTCGTCATCGATACGCCGCCATGCCAGCTTATCCTCCTTCGCGCTTCGCGGCTGCACACTGGTCGTTGTGCTCTCTCCCGTTGGTACTGCCAGCTCATCATCGAAACCGTAGTATGTCTGGAAGAAGTCAAGTTGCTTCGCCTCTGTGCGTGAAATCCTCACACCCTGGTCGAAAGGGAAGCTGAGTTCGCGCAATTCTTGATCTTCGACAGATAGCTGATTTTCATTTTGCACAGCCATGAGAAAAGCCGTTCGGGCCGTCAGTGCAGAGCCTGCCGGGGAGCCTTGCGTATAGACTTCCTGTCCTTTCGCGCTAGGGTTGAGGTCTTTGAGAGTCTGCTCATCATGAGGTGAGCCGAGAACGTAAATACGAGCGCCAGGAACTTCCAATCGACCGTTGACTGGTGGAAGAGGCAAAGGTCCCTCGCCTGGATGGCGATATACTGGCGAAGCGTTCATTTTGCTGGCAAAATCGCGGATCGCCTTGAGAGCGGCTCCAGTATTCTGCGTATTAGTGCGACCCATGGCAGTGCCAGGACCGATCGAAGGATCGCCAAAGAAGTGAAGCAGGTTCGTGATGTGTTCAATGGATCCGGCATCAGAAGCGCGGCTCGCTGCCATGCGAAGGGCTTCGCGGTCATCGTGGAATTCTGCTCGCAGCTTCTGTGCCAACTCGTCAGAGGGATCTTCTGTCCAGGCGAGCCAGAGATTATGAATGCGCATTTGCTGGAAGACATCGCCAGCCTGTATGAAGCCAGACAGGTGGTCCCAGTGTTCATGGGTGGCCACCAGCAAATGAATATCCCCACCGGTCGCCGCCGCAATGTCTGCGGCAACATTCTCCATGGCCTGTCCCGCATCCTGCGTGCCGAAAATAACTCCACAATCAATCAGCAAGTAGAAGGCTTGCCCAGGTTGTTCAGTTGGAAATGCCAGCAGGAAACAGTCGCCCAGTCCTTGCCGGTACATGCGAACAGTGACCCCAGAAGCGGGAGGGTTTAATGTACCCATAGCTGTTGCTCCTATTCTACCGAACGGTGCAAAAACGCGAACGGCTCTTTTTGCGCTTCATCCCTGAAGTAGATAGCACGCAACGAATCGCTTGTACCGCCAGTACCCCCCATCAGGAACTGGCGTTGTCTCTCCAACCGGTTCGCACTGAGAATGTTCTTGTAAATGCAATAACGTACCCTTGAGGTTACGGGATCGACCAGCAGCGTACATCCGCCGCGAAAGACGAAGTCAGCCGGCGGAGCCGGATTCATGCCTTTATTATCGACCTGATCCTGGATCTTCGGATCAAAGTATCCTGCTTTCTGCTGCGTAATTTCAATCACCAGGTCGACCAGCAACTCGCCATCTGGACCCACGCGTCGCGCCGGGCGAAGCGAGTGAACTTCAAATTTGGCATCAGGTTTGCTGAGGTCCAACTTGAGCAGATCTTGAAGTTCTCGATCCGTGCCTTTTAGCCACTCGTTTAGCCATTTGTGCAACGCAGCTCGTTTCTGCCGGAATACTTCATACACCTCCTTGCGCCTGCCAGTGAGATTCCACTCCTGTATCATTCCGCTCAGTTTTTGAACCATTGGCAGCATGCGCGGGTGGAAATCCGGGTCGGCCGGCTCCTGCCAGCGTAAGTTGTCGATGGACAGGCTGCGCACATCGAGTGGATAGATCCCCCATTGACGGAATGCCTCGACGATGGCGATGCGATAACCCCGGTCGTCGTCGCGCACTAGATCGTAGTCTGCAGTAATAAGTGCCCGCAGGTAATCGCCGAAGGTCAGGTCGACCGGTGGACAGTAGTCCAGGGCACGAATGCACATGTTGAGGACGTGCTGCGCAGATTTGGCGGCCTCGCTCGCCATCCTGTTAACGAGGTCGGGGTGCAGTTGCCCGGCGGGCAAAACGCCGGTACCGCTCGTCGCGATGCGAAGTAAATCAGCGATGCGAGATTTGTAGATCGATACGAACGCGTTGAAGATGGCTGCCACAAGCAGGGAACCACGGGCATGCGGCTCGGATGTGCTATCTAATGCCGTTGGATTGGGCTTTTTGGCCTGCCATACACCGTTTTCATCGAACTCGCCCAGCGCATCGCGCAGCGCACCATAAGATCCGGTAGCCTGCCCGAACTCATGGGCGAGCTGTGAGAGGAGGTTTTCGCTGGCCAGGTCACCTCGTGCCCTGGCAATTTGGTGGCGTAAAACCTCAGGGAAGGAAAAATGTTGAAAGAGCGCGACGATATCGGCAAAGGCTTCGTGGAATGCCAGCACATCAAGGTTACTGGCCTCTTCGAAGCGGCGGTGCATACCGTCGAGCAAGGCGTGCGTCGTCTCATGAGCGACGATATCATGCGAGAGACAGGTGAAGACGGTGCCGCCAGCGAGCTGGCGGCGCGGATCGGATGAAGACGCGGGAAAGTAGCCAAAGAGCAGTGCCTTTTTCTCTGGACTGTAATAGGCATTGGCCTCGCGCAGGGCATGGGGATAAATGCGCAGGCGCTGCACGTAGGTTTCGATTAGCGTCTCCTGTCCTTGCGCGTCGATTTGCTCAGAATATTGCGGCGACCAGAGGGCGATCCGGCCCAGCGCTCGCTCAAAGTTGCGAATGGTAGTCATGGCTACTGCATAAACCATCTGCTGGTGAAACTGCGGGTTGCCTTCGGACGGTGCCAGTCCATCCTGGGCCAGCAGAAAGGGCTGATTGAGATGAACAGGTGCATAGAAGCAGCCACTGGCCGGGTCAACGTCAATCACTTCGAGGTATTCGCCGACCGGTCCTGGCTTTAAGATATCTTTCCCTGTTTCGGGGTCAAATTCCCAGGGCACCTTGATTATTATCATATTAACAGGTGCGCTTTCCAATTGCATGGAGAGGCTGGGGTCAAAGGCGTACGCACGAATTCGACGAAACGGCGGGCGCTCGATTGGGATGGTGCGAGCGGGTCCAGTAATTGAGGAGCCCCTATTCGCGGGTGGAGGTGAATCACCTGGGGATATCAGTGAACCCTCTTCCGGTTGGGGTATTTCATTTTGCAGCAAGGGCGGTCTTTCCTCTCAAAATCGAGAACTAGCCAACACACACTGAAAATGCCGGGGAATATGGAAAGCGAGCCGGGGTTACTCCAGGTTCGCTTCTCTCTTTAGTATGTCATACATCTCAAAGCTGCTTCAACCAAATATCCTCACTTCCCAACTCCTTCCAAGAGTGCTAGAATAAATCATCCAACTACTCACCTTAATGACGCATCCCGCCCTATCTGCCAGGTAGAAAGGAGTTAACCCCATTGATCCTTCCAGCCCCCCTTGTCGAAACCGCCGCTGCTCTCCGTAGTGAGCAATTCGACCTGCTCACCTATATCAACGACATCTGCGATCGCATCGACGCACTTGAACCAGAGATACAAGCCCTGCTCCCTGAGCCGGATCGCCGCGCGCGCCTGATTACTGATACACAGGCTTTACGGGCACGCTTTCCTGATCCTGCAAATCGCCCTCCCCTGTTCGGCATTCCCGTAGGCATCAAAGATATCTTTTTTGTCGATGGTTTTCCTACTCGCGCAGGATCGCACCTTCCTCCAGGGTTGTTCATTGGCGCCGAAGGCGACTGTGTTCGCGCACTACGTGCAGCGGGTGCTCTGATGCTGGGCAAGACCATCACCACCGAGTTTGCCTACTTTGAGCCGGGACCCACTCGCAACCCGCATAATCTTGAGCATACCCCAGGTGGGTCGAGCAGCGGCTCGGCTGCGGCTGTCGCTGCTGGCTTTTGCCCGCTGGCGATTGGCACGCAAACAATTGGTTCAACAATTCGCCCCGCTGCTTTTTGTGGTATTGTTGGCTTTAAAGCCGGATATGGCCGTATCGCCAACAATGGCTTGATTCTGTGTTCCAACACGTTTGATCACGTTGGAATTTTTACGCAAGACGTCGCAGGCGCAGCATTGGCGGCTTCGCTGCTGTGCCAAAACTGGCAAACGGTCGAGGCTGGTGCATCTAACACCCTTCCAATACTTGGCATACCGGAAGGCCCCTACCTTGCCCAGGCATCGCCAGAGGGGTTGGCCGCTTTCGAGAAACAGCTTGCACTGCTCGAAAAGGCTGGCTATACGCTGCGGCATGTGACAGCGATGGAAGATATTGAAGTCATTAACCGCCGGCATTCGCGAATAGTCTTCGCTGAAATGGCGCAGGTACATGCTGCGTGGTTCGCGCAGTACGAGTCGCTGTATCGACCGCGCACGGCCGCTGCAATTCGCGAGGGACTAGGGGTGAGCGCGGAGGAACTGGCTGTAGCTCGTGCCGGTACAGAGAAGTTGCGTGTCCAATTGGAGTCGTTGATGTCGCAGGCCGGAATAGATGTATGGGTTTGTCCTTCCGCTCCAGGTGGGGCACCAGAAGGGCTTACCAGCACAGGCAGCCCGCTCATGAATTTACCCTGGACACAGGCAGGCCTGCCTGCAATTTCGCTACCTGCGGGGCGCGCCGCCAATGGGCTGCCGCTCGGCTTTCAATGTGTTGGCGCTTACATGGCGGATGAGCGTCTTCTAAAGTGGGCTGCTCCTATATGTGAGATAGTAGGGACTGCTTGAACCGGGCGAACTTTGCCTACTGCGCGTAATAATAAGGATGCCTGCGTGTTGCGAGCCAGGCTCCAGCGAGGCTCACAAGTCCGGCGATTACGCCTGAGATGGCGAGAAGGATCAAAGAGGCTATAAGCCCCCCACTCAAGCCGGTCAACCCTCCACTGAAACCAGTTGCGCGTGCGCTAGGATACCCTGGTATTTGCTGCACCAGAAAGCCAACGATATAAGAGAATGCTGCTGCCACGAACCCCGCAAGGAAACCCATTCTACGCTCTACAGCGATCTTACCGGTGATGAACCCAGCAACAAAGTAGATGAGCAAGCTAATGAACAAAGTCAAACAAAATAAACCAAAGACAGCCTCAGCTAGACTAAGTGTCAATTGATTCTGAGGAGTAGTGCTGACAGTGTGATACAGGGAGGCATTAGCAAGTGTGATGATGATACCTTGTAAAGCTGCTACAGCGCCAGCGATAACTCCAATGAGCAATGATTTCCTGAAGCCGCCACGAGGTAGTTGAGGTGTAGCGGGCTCCTCGCGTTGATGGAGCGGCCCCTGGCCGATCTGAACTGATTCCCGGAAATCTTCTTCGTCTTCTATTGGCTCGTCGCTCAGGTCATCAAATGGACGACGGTGCCCATCACGCCTGGGCTGGTGCAATGGATATTCTTGATCCGGATCCCGCATTGTTACTTCCTTTAATGATTGCTTATCTTTATCATACTAAAGACCGATGGATATGTATTGATGAGTTGCCAGCTACTGACGGGCCAATAGATCAGGACCGCCTTGCCAATTATATAACTATTAGGAACATATCCCCAATCACGAGAATCATCGCTCACCTGCCGATTGTCGCCCATTACAAAGTAGTTATCGGGTGGAACTACCCACGTGCGCCCGCTGGGGTTGGCTTGCGTACTGATATAAGGTTCCTTCAAGACCACGCCGTCGACCTGTACTGTTGTGCTATCAACAACGATGACATCTCCGGGTAGGCCAATCACGCGCTTAATCAGGTCTTTGGTGGTATCACGGGGCCAGTGAAAGACGATGACATCTCCTCGCTCAGGTGCATGAAAGAGATAGGCCAGTTTGTTCACCAACACATATTGATTGTTATTCAGGCCTGGTTGCATGCTTGTGCCGTCTACCACGTAGTTCTGTACGGTAAAGTGAATAACCACAAAGATGATGAGTGTTAGCGCGATGGTTTCGATAATTTCTCGTGCCAGGTGTGATGAGCGTTTCAATGAAATTCCTCTGTTGTATTAGAGCATCCACAAAGAGCATCCCTGCATTTAAGTCGACTTCTCTGTGTATCGCAAGGCTGACCCCTTAGCGGGTGCCCAGAACTGTTATTTATGGCCCTCCATCCTTGCGGAGAATACCCTTCCCGTAGGGGCGAGGGTGGTGTAGGGGCCCGATTTATCGCGCCCTGGGGTGGCCTTTATGGTCGCTCGCCGTCCCCCTAAAGCATAGAGAGCCTATTTACTGAGATGTATGGCAGCAAACACCGACGAGTATGTATTAATGACTTCCCAATCATTTACCGGCCAGTAGACCGCAACAGCTTTCCCTATGATATACCTTCTATCTAATAGTCCCCATGAACGCGAATCAAGACTATTGTCACGATTGTCGCCCATTACAAAGAACTGATCTGGTCCTAACTTCCACGTATTGTTCTCAAAATTAAATGGAAGACTGATATACGGCTCATGGAGGGTCTGACCATCAACAATCACGCTGGTGCCGTTGGTAAGTATTGTGTCGCCAGGAAGCCCAATAATGCGCTTGATGAAGTCTATACTTGTATCCTGGGGGTAATGAAAGACAATCACATCTCCTCGCTGTGGTGATTGGAAGAGATACGACATTTTGTCCACCAGCACAAACTCATCAGTATGTAGGCCCGGTTCCATGCTTACTCCATCAACACGAAAGCTTTGGGCAGCAAAACGGATTACCAGGAAAATTATTAGCGTCAGGGCTATGGTTTCAATTATCTCGCGGATGAGATGCGTACTTTTTTTTGACACGTTTGCAGCCTCTGTCCTGTCACTCATTATTACTTACTCAGCACATTATAACGGGTAAGCATGTTAGGGGCAAGCGACCGACCCTACTATGCTATACGAAGGAAGTCCGCTCATGTTTCGTGGGGCATAGGGGCAAGCTGTATATACGGTGAGGCAAGCTTCAGGAGGTAATTAGTTGCTGTCAATCAGCACGCGCAGGAAGTTTCGCCGTGCCAACGGGTCCATACTGGCCAGTGGCTCATCCAGCAACATCAAATCGGGACGCTTGGCAAGCGCCAGCGCCAGCGCTACCTGCGCCTGCTGGACGCCGGAAAGAATATCAGCCCGCCGCTGAAGCGGAATGTCAAGCATGGCCAGTCGTTCCTCGGCTATGCGCTGATCCCACCGGGGGTTCAGCTTACGACCCATGGTGAGCAGATCCGCGACCGTGAAGTGTTTGTAGAGCGGGTGATCCTGCGCCAGAAAACCGACGCGTGGCAACGTCTCTCGTGCGTACGTGTGTGGATCGCAGCCGAAAACGCGCACCTGACCGGAACTCGGCTTAAGCAGACCGACCGCCAGCTGCAGCAGTATCGTCTTCCCGGCCCCGTTCGACCCGACCAGCTCCACCACGCGCCCGGCTGGCAGCGTGACAGTGCAATCGCGCAGCGCCCATTTGCGACCATAGCGTTTGCTCAGGTTCTTTAACTCAAGCGCCATACTCATGCCGTCCCTTCGCTTTCCTGCACCCGGCTCTCCCATAACGTGACGTTGAAAAGCGCCACGATGCTCTCATCGTCCAACCCCGCCTCGCGCGCACTCTGTAGCCAGCGTGTGAGGCTGCGGCGCAGCGCAGCATGGCTGGCCAGCGATACGGCAGCCATCGTGCGTATCACAAAAGTTCCCCGCCCCGGTCGGCTGACAACCAGCTCCTCGTGCTCAAGCTCGCGATACGCTTTGAGCACCGTATTCGGATTGATCACCAGCTGCTCCACCACCTCTCGCACCGTCGGCAGCCGATCGCCCACACCAAGCATTCCCAGGCGCAGAGCCTGCTGCACCTGCTGCACAATCTGCAAATACGGCGGCACCCCCGATCGCTCATCAAGATGAAACTCGATCATAGACCCTGTCTTGCCTTTCTTCGCGCTCATTGTGCCAATGTATTAGTATAATAGTACAATTCTAGCAGGGGAATGATGGCGTGTCAAGAGGGTATGGTTCTTTTTTTGCACAATGAGTTTTTGCAAAGGTTAACGTACCGTGATGGGATACTCTGCCTCAGCTATCCAGTCTTTCAGCGCGCTCATGAATGCGTATCACCTCCATATTCACTTCTCTTAAACCCTGGCCGCTGGCTTGTCCTGGCTTACTCACCGGTATCTACTGTCACGATACGCGTGCCATCACGCTTTTCTGTGATCTTGATACGTGTATACTTGTGCGCCTCTGCTGACTCCGTCTCCAGCTTCTTTTGTCTGCTTTGCTTATCGCGTATACGTTGAATAACTTCCTTGATTTGATCTGAGACGATGTTAATGGCAATACCAGTACCTACGGTGATCAGAATGGCAGCAAGCGTAATTGGTTCAAATGAGGTTCCTGCTGGAGCTGTAACGTTTGCTTCGGCCAGGTCGCGAGCCTCGGTGGTTTCATTCCAGGCATCGGCAAATTCTTCAGGGGTGATATCGAGGTCGAACGAGAGTACAATCTGGTAATCTTGATAGCTATCCATATCATTCTCCCTCTATAGGTCAATCTCTACATGGTGTATTGAATACAGGAAAAGATTACTGCACTAAGCTAATCATATTTGTATCAAAAGGGGCAAACCCCTCCTCTATCATATATGAAGAAAGTCCGCGCACGTTTCGTGCAGCATAAGAAGGAGTTGTCCCAGTTGTGGTTGTTTATCGCGCTGCTACCACTGCCGGATGATCAAATGGCCTTGCGCTACTGCGTGCACAATATCAGCACGGCTGACAATACCTACCAGCTTACCATCACACACGACTGGAACGCGCTTGATTTTGCGCTCGGTGAGTAATGCGGCAATCTCATTAACCGGTGTCTCTTCGCCAACAGCAATGATTTCGTGGCTCATGATGTCGGCAACACGCAAGCCTTCGCGATTAACCTTACTGATAATATCGGCTTCTGTGATGATGCCAATGATGTTGCCGGCTGCATCGACGACAGGCGCTCCGCTAATGCGTTTTTGATAAAGCAGTTGTGCGGCCTCCTGTGCACTGGCTTCTGGATGGATGGTTGCAACTGTGCGGGTCATGATATCTCTCGCTATCATCGTGCACGCTCCTTTGAGTGCTGGTGAAAGGACAGCAGAGCCATCTGCCTGCCATCTATCTAAATGATAACATATAGCTCACCACATTTGCTGATAATCACGTTACTCTCGTCGCTTCGGGTCTGTGTAAGGGCGGGGGTGGCAGGGGAGAGTGATGGGAGCCCTTCTCCTTGCATCTCGCCTGACTGCGTAGCAGGAACTCCTTGCAGTTGGCCTGACCGCGAACGGTACGCCTTGCAGCTTACCTGACCGCGAAGCGGTAGCCGCGCTAGCGGCGTTGGCCGACTGTCTATACTCAGCCGCGCAGCGAGCCGAAGCCATGAGCGAAGCGAAAGGCGTTGGCGAGATGGATAGGTGCCAGCGGTCGCCCTGGGCAGACGCCTTCCCACATTCGCCAAAAAGTCTTAGGGAGTGAGCCGCTATCTGCGGGGCCATCGCGTTTGATGTGCTTATTCCGGCTGGGGTGCAGGGATTCGAACCCCAATTGGCCGATCCAGAGTCGGCAGTCCTACCATTGAACGACACCCCAATCTCATTGGTGTGAGGTATGATACCCTAACTCTTGCGCATTGTCAAGCAATGTTCGATCTCGCTGATTCTGCGAAATGCCAGCCTGCCGAGAATGTATGCAGGTTCTGTTCTACAAAACGGGGTAAACGCCTGGCAATAGCGTGCTCGAGTGCAGAACGGGGGAGTAGCTGCGTATAACCACAGAGGACGCCGAGCATAAGGATATTGATGCGACTATCGCTTTGCTGTTCTTGCTCGCCATTGGCTGCCGGTGATGGCAGGATTTCAGGGACAAAAATACCAGTCACGCTGGCATCTTGCAATGCTAATGCTATCTCTGCCCGCGTTGGATAATGAATTCCAGCAACTCCTGCGGCAATGGGCAGGCGGCGATAGGTATTGATGAAAGCAAGCCCTCCCTGGCGAGCCATCGGAAGTGCCCGTAACACCTCGCTCATTTCCAGTGCGAGCAGGATATCCGCTTCGCCTGCGGGAATAGCGGGGCTGGCCGATGGCCCAAGACGCACCTGGCATATACCGGAACCACCCAGGCGTGCCAGGCTGACGCGAGATAGCACGCGCACCTCTTCCTCCGCCTCTTCTGCCGCCATTGCCAGCATTTCCATCATGGTGAGGGTACCCTGCCCTCCGATGCCGAGCATAATAATGTTGGTAGTTTTAGACATCACTCGATCCTGATACATACGCGAAGCCTGTTAATCCTGCAGTAGATGCCTCAATTGCACACCTGCAAAAGCAGCCTCTGTCTCTGCCTCTGCATCCTTTAAGCCAGGTATTGGTTTAATAGCATCGAATGGGCAGGCAGCCACACATAAACCACAGGCGACACAGGTCGCCGTATCAATAGTCAGGCGTGGACGCACATCGTCCAATGAGAGTAAGACGGAAGGACAGCCAACTTTATGATAACAGGGCGTATCTTCACAACCTCGCCCGGCCATACATGCATCCTGGTCCACCTGCACAGGCTGCTCATTGATCAGCACACCCTGCATTGTGCATGGAGCCTCAGCAATGACGACTGAGACTCCAGGCTGCTGCATTGCATCTTGCAAGGTATCGATCATTTCCGGCAGATCGTATGGATTCAATTGCTTCACGTACTCTACACCACAGCCACGCACAATCATAGAGATATCTGCGCGTACAGTTGGTTCGCCGTCCGTGCGCCGGCCAGTGCCTGGATCAGGCTGCATACCAGTCATGGCAATTCTACTGTTATCCAGAATAATGAGCGTTAAATTGACACCTGACTGCACCGCGTTCAGTAGCCCTGCGATACCGTTATGGTAAAAGGTGCCGTCGCCCATTGCCGCAAGCACGGGCCGCTCCATACCGGCATATTTGAATCCCTGGGCAATGCCAACACTGGCCCCCATTGAAACTTCTGTCCAGCATGCATCCAGTGGCGCATTCATACCAATAATTGTGCAGCCAACATCTCCCGTGGTGATCACTTCATCCCTCGTAAAACCCAGCTGCTCGATAGCGCGGTTAAGCGCGTAGTAGGTCATACGGTGTGGGCAACCAGGACAGAATTCCAACGAACGTGGTGGAGCTGCAACTACGCTGTGAGGCTGTAATTTAGTGTGTCCATTGCCAGCAATCGTTGAGGCTTGCTGATCGTTATCGCCTTGATTGGAATCAGCTAGCATCTCTTGCATACCTGCAGCGCTCTCCGGCCTGCGAAGTTTCACCCATACACGCGGTCGCCCTGAAAACTCATCAACCTTGGCAAGCGCCGCTTCAAGCAGTTCCAGCGAATAGTCACCCACGCGCGGCAATACTCCGTTGCGTTTACCGGATATCTCAACGTGAAGACCAGCCTCGGCAATCAACGCCAGGATCTGTGTCTCTATTATTGGGTCCAGTTCTTCCAGCACTAACGCAACATCCACCTGTGCCAGGAAATCCGTTATTTCCTGCCACGGCAAAGGATTCACTGCCCCTAATTTCAGGATAGAAACACCCGCAAAGCGCTCAGGGTAGCATTGGCGTAATTCTTGCAGGTAGGTGTAACTGGCCCCTGCTACAACTATGCCAGTTCGTTTGGCCTCTGGGGATGATGTGAGCTCTGCTGGTGCAGGTATGGTAAATACCAGGGGTATTCCATAATCTGCTGGAGACTTTCTGAATAGCTCGCCAGCTTGTTCAAGGCGTTTGATAGCATCAGCGTGCTGGTCACGGCACCACTGAGGGGCAGCTTTTGTGAATTTGGCAAGATTACGTTCAAAACCGGCGGGTCGTATTTGCGTGTTACGCTCGATTTTGCCTACCTTCATCGCTGTTATGGCGTTGGCCACCGCCGTAGTGCCCAGGACGAAGACAGGCGCTCCTGTCTGTTCTGAGACGGCAAAAGCTATGCGTGTCATAGCATAGGCTTCCTCTGGACTTGCCGGCATCAAAAGAGGAAGTGAGGCAAGTTGCGCATAATAACGCGTGTCCTGTTCTACCATGCCATAGTAGACGCCAACATCATCAACCGTGTAGATGACGAGAGCTCCTATCACACCACTGTGCGCGATGGAGAGCAGAGAGTCCGCCATCACATTGACCCCGGACATCTTCATACCTACAAGACTCCGTTTACCTGCCCAGGCTGCTCCAGCAGCGACCTCAAGGGCAACTTTTTCATTTACGCTCCATTCCACGGCCATGCCGTATTGCCGTGCAAGCGGAATGAGAGCAGTAATGGCCTTTGTGCCGGGGTTGCCAGGATATCCTGTGGCAACATCAACTCCAACTTCCAGTGCAGCGCGTGCAACTGCCTCATCGCCCGTTAAAAAGAGCCGTTTACCAGGTGTTGTCAGAACGTTCACGAGCGGATCCTTTTAGACTGTTAGTGTTCCTTCACAGGAACAATCGAATATATTTGCTTAAAGTTTATGTTATTCATTTGCGGTTTGTCAATAACTATCACGTCACAGAAAGCAGACCAGCATTGCCAATTTATTCCAACAAGGCATACAATACCTTTAGAACAGCAGGGCAGGTACCTGTTCTGCCTTGTTGAGTTGTGGTCAGGTGCTTCATCCTTCCGGATGAAACCCTTTCTCGTAGGGGCGAAAGCCCCCTCACTCTCTGCTCCCTCTCCACGGAGCTTGCGCTGAGCGAAGCGAACGTGTGGAGGGGAAAGGGTGAGGCTTGGTCGCCCGCCGTCCCTCTAAAGGCTGTAGAACCTGTAGTTTTCGCATGCAAAGCGTCAAATCTGGAGGCAACCATGCATTGGCCTCATTATTTCAAAGCGAAAGGATAGAGTAATGCGAAGTAAAATATCCGTGATTGGAGCAGGCTTTGTTGGCAGTACACTTGCCCAGCGCCTTACCGAACGCGACTACGCCGATATTGTTATGTACGACATCATACCCAACATGCCACAAGGTAAGGCGCTCGATATGCTTCAAGCCGGTCCTGTGCTTGGCTATGATTCGCTAGTCACCGGCACAAACGATTATAACGATACCGAGAACTCGGATATCGTCGTCATCACCTCTGGTTTCCCGCGCAAGCCTGGCATGAGCCGTGACGACCTGGTGAAAAAGAACCAGGAAATTGTCACGCAAGTGACCCAGGAAGTCGTCAAGCACTCGCCGGACTGCATCATCGTCATGGTCACAAATCCGCTAGATGCAATGGCCCAACTTGCTTACCATGTTAGTGGTTTCCCACGTAACCGCGTGATAGGCATGGCCGGTGTGCTGGACACGGCACGTTTCCGTACCTTTATCGCACAGGAACTGAATGTATCTGTTCGTGATGTACAGGCTTATGTACTGGGAGGGCATGGTGATACGATGGTGCCCCTCTCGAGAATGTGTACCGTAGCAGGAGTACCTGTTTCCCAATTGCTGCCTGCTGAGCGTATCGAGCAGATTGTGCAACGCACGCGTGATGGCGGGGCCGAAATTGTCAAACTGCTCGGCACAGGGAGCGCGTACTTTGCGCCATCAGCCTCGGTCCTGCAAATGGTCGATTCTATTTTACTCGATAAGAAGATGATTATGCCCTGCGCGGTCTATTTACAAGGCGAGTATGGCATTGATGGACTTTTTGTCGGTGTGCCTGCAAAATTGGGCGCAAATGGCTTAGAGGAGGTCGTCGAGATCGAGCTGACCGATGGTGAGCGGGCATTACTCCAGAAATCGGCTGGCGCAGTCAAGGAACTGGTCGAGGTGATGGGCATTTAGATTCAGCGCGAGAGCGATAGTTGCTACTTGAAGTGAGCAATATTCACTCTCACGCAGAACCATCTAGTAAGTACCGTAAACTCATTTGTTGAGAAGGGCGACATAACGGCCTTTGAATGACACCGCGACTTCCTCCCCTTCATCTATTTCTGCCGCCAGCTCTAGCCTGGCTTTGCCTTTCTTTCTCAACATGTTTTCAAAGTGAGCAAGACTGGCGGAATCAGGCTTACAACACTGTGCTGAAAAATCGTTT
>Ga0187846_10000905_pt1 | contig 16980 bp, 18 predicted proteins | sample TC_taG_FD_161473 | JGI IMG/M metagenome (GOLD analysis project Ga0187846, IMG submission 161473) | Biofilm microbial communities from the roof of an iron ore cave, State of Minas Gerais, Brazil - TC_06 Biofilm (v2) | ecosystem: Environmental > Terrestrial > Deep subsurface > Cave > Wall biofilm...
GCCAGCGCGCCCATCGACGCTTGCGTGACCAGCAAGAGCTTGCGGCGGTCCATGCGGTCGGCCGCGAGCCCCGTAACCGGCAACAGCAGCAGCTGAGGGCCGAATTGAAGCGACATCACAATGCCGACCGCGGTGGCGCTTTCGTGCGTCAGCTGCGTCAGCACGATCCAGTCCTGCGCCGTACGCTGCATCCAGGTGCCGATGTTGGAGACAAGCGCCCCGAGCGCCCAGACCCGGTAGTTGTAGTGCCGCAACGAACGGAACGTATCCCTCATTGCCAGAGGCCGGTTTGCTGCCGCTGGCGAATCTCCGCGGCGAACGGCTCGTAGCTTACTGACAAACCCGACCGTCCCTTCAGTCGCCCGTCCGAGGTCGCCTGAAAACGCCGCAGCGAATATCGATTTGAATTTTTCTTGGTTCGCGCCAGGGCACCCACGCCATAGATTGGTACGGCCCGGATGGTTGCCGGGCTATCTCGGCGCCTGATCGTGTCTGATGGAAATACCAGGGACCGCAAGGAGGGCCGGCTATCGACTGAACCATTCCAGGTAATTACATGCGGCAATACCTTTATGCGGTTCTGCTGGTCGAACTTGGCGGAATCGCTTCCACCGCTCGTGCAACCGACATCCCCACCGACCTGACCTGGTACGGCGTCACGCTGTACGGCATTGTCGACGTCGGCGTTTCCTACCAGACGCATGGCTCCCCTCTGAACAGCTTCTACGCGCAGGGGCTGGAGTACGGGATCTCGAGCAACAGCAATCATTCATATTCGGGTGGTGCGCCCAACGGGCTGAGCCAGTCGCGCGTTGGCCTTACCGGATCGCATGAATTCGCTTCGGACTGGTCGAGCGTTTTCACGCTGGAGACGCGCTTCAGCCCCCTCAGTGGCGAGCTCGCCGACGGGCCGAAGTCGCTGACCCAGAACAACGGCGTGCGACCGGCTTCGCAATCGTCGAACAGCGACTCAAGCCAAGCCGGGCAGGTTTTCACTTCAGCGGCGTTCGCCGGGATCAAATCCGGCACCTACGGGAAGCTGACACTGGGACGCCAGTACGGCCTGCTGTACGACAACATCCTGAAGTACGACCCCAACGACGGGGCGTATGCGTTCTCGCTGATCGGCTTTTCCGCCGTCGCGGCCGGCTCGGGCGACTCCGAATACAACCGCCTGGCCGGCTCGGTGAAATATACAAACCAGGTCGGCCGGTTCCGGATCGGTGCGCAGTACCAGCCGTCCGCGCCGACAACCGGCGGCGTCGGGGAAGAGTTCGACCTGGGCACCGACTGGCGGCAACTGTCGCTCGATGCGACCTACGTCGACAAGCACGACGCGATCGCCCTAGCGACCTTCTCGCCTACGGCCGCGCAACTGGCGGCGCTGATCGCGAAGGGCCTGCCGCTGCAGGACTCGCTCAAGGCGACGCTGTCCAACAACAAGAGCGGCTCGCTGATGGCTCGCTACGATGCGGACCGGCTCAAGGCCTATGCCGGCTACGAGCACAGCGCGTTCGCCAACCCCGACCCTGGCCTGAACGGGATACACGTCGGCTCGAGCACGATCGGAGGCTATTACGTCGCTTCGATCACGAGCAACGCGTACACGCACCAGAGGATCTTGCAGGTGGCCTGGGGCGGCCTGAAGTACTCGATCACACCGAAGCTCATCGTCACAGGCGCCGTGTATCACTACGACCAGAACAGCTACGCCACTGGGAGGTCTGCCGGCTGCTCGAGCCGCGCCGCCTCGAACTGCAGTGGCACCGAGATCGCCTACTCGCTCGTGCTCGAATACCAGTTCAACCAGTACTTCGATCTTTACGGTGGATTGCTGCAGTCCCGGGTCAGCGGGGGACTCTCGAGCGGCTTCCTGAACGACTCGTCCACCTCGACCACAACTGGCATTCGCGTGAGCTTCTAGGAGCCGAATCAGGCTATGCGTCAACCCGCTTGAACATCACGAAAGCATCCACGAAACCCATTCGTGGATGGCGGAAGGCACCGGGCAATGTGCCGACGATGTCGAATCCCAGCTTCTTCCAAAGCCGAATGGCCCCGTCGTTGGTCGACACCACCAGGTTGTATTGCATCGCGCGAAAACCAAGCCGTACGGCTTCCTGTTGAGAATGGACGCACATCAAGGTGGCTACGCCGTGTCCGCGCGCCCTGTCGCTGACGACGTATCCACAATTACAGACATGTGACCCCAGCCCCGGCTGATTGGGCTTCAGGTAGTAAGTGCCGATGATGGCGCCGGACGGATCCCTTGCCACATAGGTCGCCTGCGGGATCTCGAGCCAAGCCTGCGTGCTTCCGCTTCGGTGATGTCCGGCGAGAAGGCGTAGGTCTCCCCCGAGCGGAATAGCGGTTCGAGGATCTGCCAGATGTGCGGCCAGTCGGCGTCGGCCGCCTGTTGAATGGTCGTCACGTGGGGCCAGTCGAGGTGGTGCGCTTCGAATAATGGATGGGCCGATCGGGTGTCACGATCATCTGTGCAGCGCCCAAAGAAACATCACCGTCGCCGCGATCCCCAGCACCGTTCTGACGGCATGCAGTCGTCCCCATCTGCGAAGCAGGTCGCGTGTCGCAGTGCCGGCATCGGGTATAGCGGTCGCCTCGAGCTTACGGTTGATTGGCATGATCCCCATCAGCGTGTACGGCCAGTTGGCCAGTATCAGCACCGCTCCGATGATCCAGTGCCAATCGTGGGTGAGCCAGGCCTCCAGCAGTCCGAGAGCCCCCGAGACGGCCGCAAGGCTGGCCTGCATCGTATAGCCCGCCGCATAGCTCGGTTTCCATTGCTTCAGCAGGTTCTGATCGTCCAGTCCAAGCCGCGCCGGATGCTCGGCGAAGTTAACGTAGAAGGCGGCCCCGGAAAACGCGGCCGCGAGAACCAGAGCCAGATGACCTGCGAGCATGAGCGCTCCCGAAGCCGCCGACCAGGACCGTCCGTTAGCCGGTCCCGGAGGAATTGCTCGATGTTAGCGCGCAAGCGTGTGAATAAAAAAAAGCGCGCACGTTTGTGCAAGACTCCAACAGTGGTTTACGGCAGATTGGTCGGAAGGGGGAACCGCACGTGACCACTACAGCCCAATTCTTCTTCCGCTTGGGCCTGCCGTTGCTGCTCGCAGCAGCCGTGGTTCAATCGGCTCGCGTGCAGGGGACGGGGCCGAGCCTTTTCACACCATCGGCTGGCCACGCCCGGGATGCATCCCGAGCTTTACCGGCTGCTTTTCCGTACAGCGGCTACATGCGTTTCGATGCCCACACCCGCTTGGCCGAACCGGTCAGCCCGGTGATCCTGGACGGTGTGATGTATCTCGAGAATACGCCGCACTCTGGCGGCGGCGCCGGGCGCAGTGCCGTCGACACTCCGCGTTGCCCCGTGCGCCCGGACGCGTTGGAGTTTGGAATCGTCCACCGGCGCACCAATTCGCCCCGCTATTACTGAGATCGGTCGGGCACGAAACTCGGCCTCAACTCCAGTCGTCCCCGCCGCCCCCGCCGGCGCTATCGCTGTCATCGTCCCAGGATGCAGTGTCGTCGATGCCGAAGTCCTGCCCGCCAAGGTCCTTGTCGGCCGACGTGGCCGGCACATCGCCCTTTTGCACATCGCCGCTCGATGCATGCCCACCAACCAGCTCGTGTGCCAGCGCTTCACCCGCAACCACGCCCGCGCCGACCGCAGCTCCAGTCACCAGACCTCCCACGATGCTCGAGCCGATGCCGCCTGCTGCCGGCACCATCGGCGGCGCGCCGTAGGGAGCCACGCCCCCACCACCAGGCGCCGTCGGTGGCGAGCCGGACGAGGGACCGCCGATGCCGGCACTGGACGCTGAGGCCGCATTGCGGCGCTCGCGGATGATCGCGAAGACGATCGCCCCGCCGATTAGCACGATCAGCACCAGGCCCCAAGGAAAACTTGATTCGTGCGCCCTCGGTGCGATTGCCGGTGGAATGCTGGTTACGCCCGGCAATTGGCGCGTGCCCTCGGATCCGATCAGACCCCGCAGCTCCTGCACCGACGTCTGCGACACGAACGGCAGCACGGGCGCGAGTTGCTCGGCCCGATCCAGTTCGCTGCGCGCATCAGCGGGCCGGCCTTGTTTGGCCAGAATCTCCGCCTCGACATAGTGTGCCTTGGCGCTGTTCGGGTGATCCCGCAGCACGTCATTCATCATCGCCTGCGCCTGATACAGGCGCCCGGCATGCACGGCTTCGTAGACCTGGTTCAGCGTGGCGTCCGCGGCGAGAGCCGGGCCCGCCACAGCCAGCACTGCACCGGTCAATGTCGCCCGAACAATCGAGAGGGATCGATTCAACCAGTGCCAAGTGCTTGGGGAATCCATCAGTCTGTACTCCTTTTGTACCCGTAAGAGTCTCTGGCCCGTTCGACGCCGCGCTCCGATGATCCGGACAAACGCGGCATCAGTCTTGTACAAAGGCCGATGATTTTTGGAGCTTCCTGCGATCGCTTTGGGACAGGTTGCCCCTCAGCTGTCCCCGCCGAAGCGCTCCGTGCGGATGATGGCCGGCGGCACCCCCTCGAGAACCAGGCCGTCGGTGACCGCTTCGACAAACGCGTTCGAGCCGCATACGTAGACGTGTCGCGGTGAGTGGCCCCACTGGGCCAGTAGCCCGCGTAACAGCGATCCATCGAGGCGTCGATCGAGGTCCTCGGGGCGGTGCCGCGGCCCGCGTGTGGTCGTCACGATGAACAAGAACTCGGGATGGCGCGCCTGGGTGGCCAGCAGCTCGTCGCGAAACACCAGCTCTTCCCAGACGCGAGCTGAATAGACCAGCAGCAGCGGCGTTTTCGGCTCCGCGACCGACCAGGCTCGCACCATCGCCATCAGCGGCGCGACTCCGGAGCCGCCGGCGATCAGCATAAGGGGACCCCCATCTTCGCCGCGCCAGATGAAGTGCCCACCGATCGGGCCGCGCAGTTCGATCGAGTCTCCGCGACGCGCAACCTCGTGAAAGTAGGGCGAGACTTCACCATCGTCCAACCGCTCAATGGCAAGCTCGAGCAGGTCCGCTCCCGGCGCCGATGCGATCGAGTAGCTGCGTTGCGCCTGATAGCCGTCGGGCGCGGTCAGTCGGACATCGACGTGCTGGCCGGCCACATGCCGCTCCAGCCGCGCCCGCAGGAAAACGCTGATGATGCGGGGCGTCTGAGTCGTGATCGTCTCGATGACGGCCTGCTGCCAGCGCACGGCCTTGACGGCGGAATCCACGGTCACGGATCGTCGGTGTAGCGTTGCTCGCGCCACGGATCACCGTACATGTGATAGCCGCGCTGCTCCCAGAAGCCCGCCTCGTCACGAGCGGTGAAACGCAGCCCCTTGATCCACTTGGCGCTCTTCCAGAAATACAGGTGGGGAACGAGCAGTCGTGCAGGGCCGCCGTGTTCTGCCTGGATCGACGCGCCCGCAAAGCGCGTCGCGATCATTGCTTTCCCGCCGACGAGATCTGCGACCGGAACGTTGGTGTCATAGTCGTCGTACGACTCGGCCAACAGGTACGCAGTTGGCGGCGTGATGCCGGCGGCTTGAAACAGATCATCGATAGTGACGCCGCTCCAGGTCGTACCCAGTTTGGACCACTTGGTCACGCAGTGGATGTCACCGCGCCAGATCGTCTGTGGCAAGGCCTCGAACTGTGCCCAGGTCCAGTTCGCCAGGAGTTGCGAACCATCCCGGATCGTCAGTCTCCAGGTGGCGAGGTCAACGTGTGGCGTTGGTCCTTTTGCCAGAACCGGGAAGTCGTCCGTCTGGTATTGCCCCGGCGGCAAACGATGCGCCGCTTCTTCGCTCGGTCGGCGTCCCGAAAAACCGCGTGTGCTCATGGGCTATGGTCTCCCTCGGGCCCAGTTTATTGCGATCGGCCATCGAGTCGATTGGACTTTGCGCCACCCATTGTGGGAAACCTGTCCCTCCGTGTCCTGCGAACGTTTTGGCAGGCGACGAGTCCTATATATGACCGGTCGTATTAGCATTCAAGGCATTTCCAAACCCAAGAGGCCCCAGATGTCACAACGCGAAGTCGTCCTCTGTAACCCAGTCCGCACCGCTGTCGGTAGCTATGGCGGCTCTCTGAAGGACCTTCCGGCTCCGGCCCTCGGCGCCGTTGTCGTCGGAGAAGCGGTGCGGCGCTCCGGACTGGACCCGGCGCAGATCGACACCGTCGTGATGGGCAACGTGATCCAAGCTGGTGCCAAGATGAATCCGGCCCGGCAAGCCGCCATCGGCGGCGGGCTGCCGGTGCAGGTGCCGGCGCTGACGGTCAACCGCGTGTGCGGCTCGGGTGCGCAGGCAGTCGCAAGCGCCGCCCTGGAGGTCATGTCGGGATACGCCTCGTGCGCAATCGCCGGCGGCATGGAAAACATGGACCAGGCGCCGTATCTGATGCCGGGCGGTCGCTGGGGCTACCGGATGGGCGATGCGCAACTCTTCGACAGCATGCTGCGCGATGGCCTGAACGACGCTTTCAGCGGCGAGCACTCCGGCTGGCACACCGAGGACCTGGTGGCCCGCTACGGCATCACGCGGGACGCGCAGGACCGCTGGGCGGTGCGGTCGCAGCAGCGATTCAGCGCCGCGCAGGCTGCCGGCAAGTTCAAGGACGAAATCGTCGCGGTCGAAATACCAAGCCGCAAAGGCCCGGTCAGCTTCGATCGGGACGAGCAGAACCGCCCCGACACCACACTCGAGACGCTGGCGAAACTCAAACCCGCGTTCCGCAAGGACGGCACGATCACCGCCGGCAACGCACCGGGGCTGAACAGCGGCGCCGCCGCAATGATCGTCGCCGATCGCGCGTTCGCCGATAGCCACGGACTGAAGCCGGTCGCCCGGCTGGTTTCGCACGGACTGGCTGCGGTGGAGCCTGGCTTTTTCGGGCTGGGCCCTGTTCCGGCCGTGCGGCTGGCATTGAAGCGCGCCGGCTGGAAGATCTCCGACGTGCAGCGGATCGAGATCAACGAGGCCTTCGCCGCCATCGTGCTGGCCTGCATCCGCGACCTGGAGCTGGCGGAATCGATCGTCAACGTCGAGGGCGGCTCGGTCGCGCATGGTCACCCGATCGGCGCAACCGGCGCCGTGTTGACCACCCGCTTGCTTCACTCGATGAAGCGCGATGGTCTTAAGCGCGGAGTCGTCACGTTGTGCATCGGGGGCGGCCAAGGCATTGCGCTGGCGCTCGAGATGCTCGGATGAGGATGCCAACGATCAGACGACACGATTGCGCTCGTGTAATTCCTTGCTGGTCCGCCGATTAAGTGGTTGGTGGTGCAGATACTTATAGGAGCGAACGCGCCGCAGAAGCTTAAAATGTCGATACGGGTGGCCGATCAGTAGTCACTATCGCGGAAACCGGCATGGGCACTGAATCCGGGAGCGTTCTAACTGAGCTCGTGTTTCGTGCCGATACCGGTCTGGCGGCCGATTCTTCGCGATTGAACCTTTTTCCGCCCTTCCGGGACCCAATCTGCGCGGTCCCGTAGAGCCTCGGAACCGGGGTGAAGTGATCAGGAGTTCGGCTGTGGCTAAGGGTTTGCCCGGCAACCATGTCGACTGACGACGCCACGCTGCTTCAACTCATCAGCGCAGGCGATCGTCGGGCGTTCGAGGCATTTTATCGCGCCTATCTGCCTCGGCTGGGGCGATTTCTCCAACGTATGCTGCGCCGTCCCCAAATGGTCGAGGAGGTGCTGAACGATGCGATGCTGGTCGTATGGCGCACGGCCGGGAATTTCAAAGGCCAGTCGAAGGTTTCAACCTGGGTCTACTCGATCGCCTATCACAAAGCGCTCAAGGCGATGAGCAAACTCGATGATCCAGTTGAATGGGATCCCGATCTGCTCGAGTCCGAGCAGCTCGAGCCCGAGCGCTATCTGATGCAGGAGCAGCAAACGGCTTTGCTGTGGGGAATCGTCGACGAGATGTCTGCCGAGCACCGGGCGGTCATCGAGCTGACCTACTACCACGGCTACACCTATCAGGAGATCGCGGACATCACCGGGTGCCCGATCAACACCGTCAAGACGCGCATGTACCACGCTCGCAGGCGTCTCGAGAGTAAGCTGTCAGAGCGCAAGCAGGACTTTCTATGAACGGACTTGTGCTGAGGTTCACGAAATCCGCCCACCAGACGGCCCAGGAGTTACTGCCCTGGTATATCACCGGCGCACTGGCGGCAGACGAAACCGAAACGGTCGACCGCCATCTGCAGGGCTGCTCGATATGCCGGACCGACTGTGACCGCATGCGAATTGTGCGGACCGCCTATGTCGGGCGCGACGTGCCGCTGGATCCCGAGCGGTTGATGAACAACATGCGAGCGCGCCTGATGGCCGAGGCCGCGCCGCCGCCGAAGCCCGGCGTTCGCACCGGTGCCGGGCTCGCCGATTTCTGGTCACGCCATACCGGGTGGATGAAACTCGGGCTGGCGCTCCAATTCGGAGTGATCCTTGCACTCGGCTGGGTAATCCGGACTGGGACCGAGCCTGCTCGCGTTGAATATCGCACGCTGACTTCGGCCAGCCCGACGGCGGGGGATCTGATCGTCGCGTTCGACCCGAATACGACGCTGCGCGAAGCCACGCGGATCCTGCGCGCGTCGGGCGCGCGCGTGATGCAAGGTCCGACGGCATCGAACAGCTACGTGCTATCGGTTGACCGCGACCGGCTGCCCGCCGCGCTCGTCGCGCTGCGCGCGGAACCGGCCGTGGTGCTGGTCGAACCGCTGCAGGGGCGCTCGAGGCCGTGATCAGGCATACCGCTGTCGCGCTGATCGTGGTCTTCGGCGTGGCCGCGATCTCGGGCGTCAGTCGCGCCGCCAGTGGACCGGACGCCCAGGAGCCTCGCATCCTGGTCATGCTGCGCTGGCCGTCGACGCAGGACAAGCCCAGCACAACTGTCGCCGGCGCGGCCGACACGCAGCAGCGTGCCGAACGGCGTCGCGCGGCAGTCCAGCTCGCCTCCCAATACGGGCTCGCAATCGACTCGGACTGGGCGATGGGTTCGCTGAAGGTCGATTGTTTCCTGATGGTCGTACCCGGCGATCGGCCGCCTGCTGCGGTGATCAAGCTTCTGGCAGGTGACGCGCGGGTGGCCTGGGCGCAGCCGCTGCATGCGTTTCATACGCTCGGCCATAGCGATCCGCTGTTTGCGCTGCAACCGGTCGCGACGGAGTGGCACCTGGCGGAACTGCATGCCCGGACGACCGGGCGCAACGTCTCGATCGCCGAGCTCGACAGCGGTGTCGAACCAACTCATGTCGACCTGCAAGGGCAGATTTCGGTTACCCAGAATTTCGTGCTGGAGAGCCCGTACACAGCCGAGGCACATGGAACGGCGGTCGCGGGAATCATGGTGGCGCGCGCCGACAATGGCGTCGGCATCGTGGGCGTTGCCCCCGAGGCGCGGCTGATGGCGTTGCGCGCCTGCTGGCAGGTCAACGCGACGGCCGCAAGCTGCGACAGTTTCAGTCTGGGCAAGGCTCTGCAGTTCGCCATCAATCGGCGCGCCGACGTCATCAACTTGAGTTTGACCGGTCCTGAGGACGAGCTGATGCAGCGCCTGCTGGATGCAGCGCTTCAGCATGGCGTGACCGTTGTCGCTGCTGCCGACCCGCAGCTCGAGGCCGGCGGCTTTCCGGCTTCGCACCCCGGAGTCATCGCCGTCCTGCAAGAGGATGCGACCGATCGGTTCCAGGGCGTGACAGCCCCCGGGCAGGACGTCCCAACGACGCTGCCGGGCGATCGTTGGGGGCTGGCCAGTGGGAGCTCGATCGCCGCGGCGCATGTTTCCGGCATGGTGGCATTGATGCGTGAACTCGCACCTTCGCTGGGACCGGAACAGATACGCGCAGCACTGCGCTATTCGACAACCCAAAAGTCCGCCGCTGGCGGGGGCACCGGTCGAATCGACGCCTGCGCGGTCATTGCCAGGTTGTCCGGAGCGTGCGCGTGCGGCTGCCCAGTCGCCGCCGGTTCCAAAGCAAGCTCGCGGCCTTAAGGCTTCCAAGACGGTCTGTATCGGGGGCGCAGCGCCTACGGCGCTGCAGGTACCGCGTTGGCGCAAGCCGCGATAGAACAAAAATCCGAGCGACAGGGACCTTTGAGGAAGCACGCCCCCTTGGTTTCGCGGCGACACAGAGTCAAGGGATCAAATCGGGCGCATTCTGCAAGATTCTCGTGAGGAAATCAGATGACGATTGGCAGCCTTCAGGAAAGAGCCCCGAAGACCCCGTCCAGTTCTCCGTGGGCGCAGATGCTGGCGTCCCTGCTCCCATGGCAGGAGATCCGCTACGCGAAGCGGACCAGCCGCGATCTGCTGGAGTTGTACCGGGCGGTCGCCACCAGATTCCCTGGGGTGCCGCGGAGGGAACTCTATCGGCGTGTCGTGATGGCGTACACGGGTCTCGATGGCGACGATGCCGGATCAATCCTGATGCAGGCTGAACGGAGCTTCGCGAGCTGGCCCGCGGAACGAGACCTCACGTTCACCGATGTCGCGCATTACCTGATCGTCTCGCGATACCTGGCTGATGAAAATCGGGTCGCTACCCGCACTGACATGGGGCGTGCGGTCGCCAGCCAGATTCCGAAGGATCTTTGATCGCCCGCAATCGGCAAGCCACTCAAAGTCTTGGCGCCTGACGGCCGGCAGCCTCCGCTCGCCGGCTGGCAGCTCCGCGTTGCTCAGCGCGTAAGTCCTGCATCGGCGTAGGGCAATCCTCCCTACTTCGAGGGAGTTCGCCATTCCACTTCTCGGGCTTGTCGGCGTACGGCTCTGGGGGGACAGTAGGCTAGCAAAAGGGGGCGACATCCTGGTTCAGGGGGCATTGCCGTGATGACAGGTCGCACGTTCGCTTTCGCACTTGCGGTCGGCGCCGCAGCTTCCCTGGTGCCACACGTGGTCTGTGCTCAAACCGGTCTCGCAGTGCGAAACATCGTTCTCGTCCACGGGCTGTTTGCGGACGGCTCATGCTGGTCCGAAGGTCCGTACCGAGGACGGCAGGTACCTTCGCAAGAGCGACTCCAGGTACTGACGCGCGGCGACCTGGACGCCAAGTTCATTTACAGGAGCAGCGTCGCACCGTGTCCAGCATGCACCAGCCTAGCCAAAATGCGTTTCGTGTCATCCGTCCGGAAGACATCGAGTGGAAGCGGTTTGCCGCATTTCCGCCCGAGGCTCGGCTGGCCGTACTGATCGCGGATCCAACTCAACCGGGGCCGTATGTGATACGGGTGCGACTGCCTGGGGGCACCCGAATGATGCCGCACAAGCACCCGGAGGATCGCATCTACACCGTCCTATCCGGCGTCTTCTACATCGGCCTGGGAGAGCAGTTCAACGAGAGCCGCCTGAACGCGTGCGGCGTGGGGAGTGTTATCGTCCTGCCGGGCGGTCAGCCTCATTTCCATTGGGCCAAATCCGGCGACTACATTACGCAAATCACTGCAGTCGGCCCCCTCGGACTGACTTACATTGATGCTGCCCACGATCCACGCTTGAGCCAGGCAAACCAACTCTGAGGCCGGAGGGTCCCGGAGGGAGGCGATCATGAAAGTGAACCCGTTCCTGATCGCGGCGGCGGTCGCCGGCACACTCGGGCTTCCGGGCGGAACCCTGGCTCAGGACATGAACATGATGCGCCATCCACCGTCCGCGGCCATTCAGCTGCCCATCGAAGGCGAGTTCCCTTCCCTGGCCGGTGCGACCGGCTGGCTCAATTCGCAGCCGCTGATGTCAGCCGATCTGCGCGGAAAAGTCGTCCTGGTCGACTTCTGGACCTACACGTGCGTCAACTGGCGCCGCACGCTTCCCTATGTCCGCGCCTGGGCGGCCAAATACAAGGATCGCGGACTGGTGGTGATCGGCGTTCACACGCCCGAGTTCTCGTTCGAGAAAGACGTCGACAACATCCGCTGGGCCCTGAAGGATATGAGAATCGACTACCCGGTCGCGGTCGATTCGAATTACGGCGTATGGCGCGCCTTCAACAATGAATACTGGCCCGCCCTGTACATCATCGATGCGCAAGGCCACATTCGCCACCATCAGTTCGGCGAAGGTGGCTACGAGCAGTCGGAAAGGGTCATTCAGCAGTTGCTGTCGGCCAATGGCGCTGGCGGCTTCATGGAGGGCCTCGTTCCGGTGCATCCTGAAGGCCTGGAGGTCGCGGCCGACTTGAGCAACTTGAGGTCTCCGGAATCCTACATCGGTTACGACCATGCGGAGAACTTCGCATCCGCAGGCGGACTATCCGTCGAGCGGTCACACACCTATGCCGTTCCGGCGCGGCTCAGACTCAATCATTGGGCCCTTTCCGGCGATTGGACGGTGGGGCGGGAAGCCGCCGTGCTGAACAAGGCAAACGGGCGCATTTCGTACCGTTTCCATGCGCGCGATGTGAATCTGGTCATGGGGCCGCCGGCGCGGGGCAGCTCGGTGCGATTTCGCGTTCTGATCGATGGGCGGCCGCCGGGCGCGGTGCACGGCACCGACGTCGACGCGCAGGGCAACGGCACGGTGACCGAGCAGCGCTTGTATCAACTGATCCGGCAGTCGGACCCGGTCGCCGATCGCCAGTTCGAGGTGGAATTTCTCGATCCCGGCGTCGAAGCGCTCGACTTCACGTTCGGTTAACTGGATCGAAGCGCGGCATTGACCGCTGCAAGCAGAGCCGCCTCGCTAAAAGGCTTGGGCAGGCAATCGACCGCACCGTCTTCGATCAAGCCTCGACGTAAAGCGTCATCTGCCTGGGCGGTAATGAAGACGATCGGAATCGTTTTGCGGCGACGCTTCAGTTCCTGTTGCAACTCCGGTCCGGACATGCCAGGCATAGCGACGTCGAGGATCAGGCATCGGGTCAGATCGACACATTCGGATGCCAGGAACTCTTCCGCCGACGGGAACGCCTGGGCCGCAAAACCCAGCTCTTCCAGCATGTCGGGCCGCGACTCGCGAATGGACTCGTCGTCATCGACGATCGCCACGAGGCGATCTCTGACCATCACCGGCTCCGTATGACGCGCCGCTGATCCGTCACGGCAAGCGGGCAACTGATCGCTTGTGGGAGTCACCATGACTCGACATTGCCCTACTCTGCGGGCTCGAGTCCATCGTACTTTGGTATCGGCCCGGTGGACCCAACATGCGGCCGAGCTGCACGCAGGGGTTTCAGCTCTTCGCTGCTGAAGCGCGGTCGAGTTTGGCTGCGATCTTTACCAGGTCGGCCAGTGAGTCGGCCTCCATCTTCCGCATCACCTGGCCTCGGTGCGCCTTCACCGTGATCTCGCTGATGCCGAGCTCACCGGCGACCTGTTTGTTCAGCAGGCCGGAGACGACCAACGCCATGACCTCCCGTTCTCTGCGGCTGAGGGACGTATAGCGCTCCTGCAGCGTGCGCATCTGCGCCTCGTGGCTGAGCGCAGTCCTGCTGGGCTCGATCGCGTGGCAGAAAGCGCTCAGCAGCACCTCGTCCTCAAATGGCTTTGTCAGGAACTCGACCGCACCGGCCTTCACAGCCTTGACCGTCATTGGCACGTCGCGGTGGCCCGTGATGAAAATGATCGGCATATCGAGCCGATTGACAGCCACACGCTGCTGCAACTCCAGACCGTTCAGATCGGGAAGGTCAACGTCAAGTACCAGGCAACTCGGAGCCAGGGCTCGCGGGCGGGACAGAAATTCCTGCGCGGACGCGAATGTCTCCGTCTGCCACCCCGCGCAGCGAATCAGTGATTCCAGCGATTCACGGATGGAGATGTCATCGTCGACCACGAACGCGATGCCTTCGGCGTCCGACAGCGAAGTGCCGGATCCACGGTCGAGTGCGGTCGCTGGTTTCATGGCTGCCCCAAAAAAGCAAAAATACGTCACTCTGCAGCAGCACGTCCATCACACCTTGGTATGGCGCTGCCTGCGCTCCCCGCCGCAAGCGGGCCATTCCCTTTACCTCGTCCTGGTTATCGACCTATACCATTGAACAATAGATTTCCAATAGATTTCCCGACACCCTAGCAGTCTGAGCGGGTCAAACAAACCAAGGCAACGACGTGTCTCGAATCAACGAACTGGGCAATGTCGTTCGGATGTACGAAGGTGCCTCGCAGGCTGGTCGCGTCGCCGCACTGGCCAGCGTGGTCAATGTTCGCGGCTCCACCTACCGGCGCGTCGGTGCCCACATGCTGGTGACCGAGGACGGCGAGGTCACCGGATCAATCAGCGGCGGCTGCCTGGAGCGGGATGTCCGCCGACACGCGGTGTCCGTTATGCAGTCCGGCCAGCCGAAGCATCTGGTGTATGACTCGACCGGCGATGATGATGATGACGGAGAGGATCGCCTCTCCCTTGGCTGCAACGGCGTCGTCGAGGTTCTGGTCGAGCGGTTGCTGCCCGGTGATGTCACGATGGCATTTCTGGCCGCCTGCCTGCGTGCGCAGCAGCCCGCAGTCGTGGCGACCGTCTTTGCGAGCTGGCCTGACGACTCGATCGCAGCAGGAAGCCGTCTGCTCTGGCGTCCCGGCCAAGAGCCGCTCGTGCTCGGGGTCCGCAGCACAGAGCACCAGCGGATGCTGGCCGAAGCTTCGGCCAGCGTCTTCGCTGCCGGAGCGTCGTCGGCGCGGATTTTCGACACCAGCACGGGGCGGATGGCCGTGTCCTTTGAGATCATCGAGAGGTCACCCACGCTCGCAATCTTCGGAGGCGGGCAGGATGCAGTGCCGCTCGCGGCAATGGCCAAAGCACTGGGGATGAAGGTCTTCGTTGTCGACTCCCGCCCTGGCCACGCGACGCGGCTGAGATTTGCGGGTGCCGACCGACTGGTGGCCGAGGAGCTCCACGCCGCAGTCGACCGTCTCGCACTCGACGGCGACTCGCTGGCCGTTGTGATGAACCACAACTACCGCCTGGACCTCGCCGCGTTGGAAGCACTGCTGCCGACACCGATCCGATACCTCGGCGTCCTGGGGCCGAAACGCAGAACCTCGCGACTGCTGGCCGACCTTGCGGCCCGTGGCAGCGTCCCTAGCGAGGCACAGTTGGCGCGGCTGTACGGGCCCGTGGGTTTGGACATCGGGGCCGAGACGCCCAACGAGGTTGCGCTGGCGATTGTGGCCGAAATGAAAGCGGTTCTGGCCGGACGCCGCGGGGGCCCGTCGCGGCAGCGGCAAGGCGCGCTGCACGACCCCGCCGATCCGATGCGTGGTGCGTCGCCTCGAGTGGGTTGGTACTTCGAGAAAACCGACGCCGCGGCATGATCGCTGCGGCCCATTCTGGCAGGAGTTGACATGGCTTATGCCTTGAAGGTGAATGGCACCACCCACAACGTCGACGTCGACGGCGACACACCGCTTCTGTGGGTCCTGCGCGATGTGCTCGGCATGACTGGAACGAAGTTCGGCTGCGGCATGGCCTTATGCGGTGCGTGCACGGTCCAGATGAATGGATCCCCGATCCGTTCGTGCCTGACGCCCATCCAGAGCGTCGGGGGTGCGGCGATCACCACGATCGAGGCGATCGGCAACACGCCCGCCGGACGGAAGATCCAGAAGGCCTGGGTGGATCTGGAGGTGCCGCAGTGCGGCTACTGCCAGTCGGGCCAGATCATGTCCGCCTCTGCCCTGCTGGCGAGCAATCCTCACCCGGATGACGCCGCGATCGACGGCGCGATGTCCGGGAACATTTGCCGTTGTGGCACCTATTTGCGCATTCGTGAAGCCATCAAGCACGCGGCGAAGTCGACCGCGGCAAGCACGAAGGAGGGCTGACGATGACGCCTAATCAAATCGAGACCGTGGCCATCGACGACGCAGACGAGGCGCGCGCGATCGGCGTCTCACGCCGAGCCTTCCTGAAGGCAAGTGTCGCCGGCGGCGGGTTCGTGCTGAGCTTTGGTCTGCCCACCTTTGTTCGCAACGCGGCAGCGGCGTCAGCCGGCTTCGAGCCCAATGCCTTCATCCGGATCGGCACCGACGGCTTGGTGACGATGACGATGCCGCAAGTCGAAATGGGCCAGGGTACCTACACCTCGATACCCATGCTGCTTGCCGAAGAGCTCGAGGTGGACATGAGCCAGGTGCGGGTGGAGCATGCGCCGCCCGACCGCAAGCGTTACGGCAATCCGGGGCTGGGCGGCGAGCAGGTCACGGGCAACTCGAGCTCGGTACGGGCGTTCTGGGAACCGCTGCGGCGCGCCGGCGCCTCCGCTCGGGTCATGCTGATCAGCACAGCGGCCAAGCGCTGGAAGGTGGATCCGTCGCAGTGCCACGCCGAGCACGGCGAAGTGGTTCACAAAGCGAGCGGGCGCAAAATCAAGTATGGCGCCCTGGTCACCGAGGCAGCGCAGATGCCGGTGCCCGAAAAAGTCGAACTGAAGCGCCCGGGCGAGTTCAAGCTGATCGGCACGCCGGCCAAGCGCCTGGACACGCCGCTGAAGGTCAACGGAAAGGCCGTCTACGGGATCGATGTCAGACCCCCCGGGGTGAAGATCGCAACGCTCGCGCAGTCGCCAACTTTCGGCGGACGCTTGAAGAGCGTGGACGACAAAGCAGCGCGCGCAGTCAAAGGCGTGCGCCAGATCGTCCGTCTTGACGACGCCGTCGCCGTCGTCGCCGACCATATGGGAGCGGCCAAGAAAGGGCTTGCGGCCCTGGTGATCGAATGGGACAACGGGCTCAACGCGAAACTCACGACCGAGGACATCGCGCACGAGCTCGAGCAGCGATCGCTTGGCGCCGGAGCGGTCGCCCAGCGCATCGGGGATGTCGACAAGGCGCTGGGAACTGCTGCTACCAAGGTCGAAGTGGTGTACCAGGCGCCGTTCCTGGCGCACGCGTGCATGGAGCCGATGAACTGCACCGTCCACGTTCGCAAGGACGGTTGCGAAGCTTGGATTGGCACCCAGGTCCTCGCGCGGGTGCAGGATGCGATCGCGAAGACCACCGGGCTGCCGGTGGAAAAGGTT
>Ga0187846_10000906_pt1 | contig 16979 bp, 13 predicted proteins | sample TC_taG_FD_161473 | JGI IMG/M metagenome (GOLD analysis project Ga0187846, IMG submission 161473) | Biofilm microbial communities from the roof of an iron ore cave, State of Minas Gerais, Brazil - TC_06 Biofilm (v2) | ecosystem: Environmental > Terrestrial > Deep subsurface > Cave > Wall biofilm...
GAAAAGTCAGCAGCGCCTTCGCTGCCGCCGTATCTCCGGGTCGGTCGCCAGGTGCGTCGCCAGATCGCGCACCCGGCTACGTCGCCCGCTTTGTAGAAAATCAGCTACATGCACCACGGACTGTTAGGGAACCGACGGTGCGGGGGTTGGATTACTGGCGGTGTGTTACGAATTCGGAACAGCCTTGTTTTCCACAGAATTATCTCGAAGATGCGCTTGGTGAACGCCCGTTTGGCCACATCCAAGTGCCTTCGGTTTGATTGTGAAAGGGACTTTCGCAACTATCTTCGAATCGCGGGCTGTTTGGGAGTCGCCAACGTTACGTACGTACGTTACGTGGATGCGTCAATAATTAACAGTTGGGGTCGTCATTGGACGGTGTTTCGGTCTTGAAAGCAATTGCGGCCTCACACATTGGACAAGCATGATTGCGAGAAATGCCTTTATAACCGCACGAACATTCAACATAAAACTCATAACAAAGGATGTGATGCACTCGCTTTTTGATCCGCGCGCGTTCACGGTCACAGATATCCCGTGAGGATCGCGGCGTTACCATGCCATGAGCCGCAATTGAATCGGCCAGGAAATTGATCTGGGCTTCGCGTTTGCGTTTTGGGAACTTGCGGTCTTGCACAACCTGGAGAATCAAGTCCGCCACAATCACCAAATCCGTCGCATAAGCACCAACCTCGGCACCTGAAAAAGACAGCACAACATCCTGCCGCGTTTGTGCCTTCGAGAGTCCCGGCCAGACATGCTTCCAAATCTGGCCGAAAACCCGACGATAGTTATCAGCACGTCCCCGTACCCACGTTGCCGGAATCTGCGGGGGACGGCCTCTTTTCCCCGGTTTTTCCAAAACCGTGTCAAGTGTGTTTTTCTCTTTATTTCTGGCGTTAGCCCCCTTGCCGACTTCTGCGGAAGTTCTCCCCATAGCGTGGCTTTGAATTTTACGGGAAGTTCCCCGCAAATGCCTCTCAATTAGGCGGAAAGCCAAACACGGATTCTATCTCTCTTGCAACGGCGGAACCCGGCCTTTCTGAAAACCGGCCTTACACTTGGCTCCAGTTCGCAATTCTGGCCGATTGGTCTCGGATTCGCTCGGAGGTGTTTGCAACATGAGCAAACAAATGTTCCCTTGTCCCGTATGTACGGGACCGCGGGAAGTGTTGATGACCAAGAAAGACAAGCCCTACCTAACGTGCGATCCCTGCGGCGTCCAGGTTTTCGTTCGCGGTCCCGGCGGTATCAGCGAATTCAACCGGCTCCTCCAGAACAGCAGCCAAGAAGCACTACTCACGAAGTTAACGCACATGGAGAAGCAATACCGGCTGACGTGCCCTGACTGCGGTCGGAAATTCTGGATTTCACCCGGTCTGATTAAGACCAGCGTGTTTGATGGCAGTGTGAAAGGCTTCCGCTGCCCCGAGCGAGGTTGTGACGGAGTTGCGCCTTGGGAAGAGAGGTCGAAATGAGAATCACCGTCTTAGGTACTTTGATCGTGGTCATAGGCGTCCTGGTTGTGGGCTTTCTTCTCAATCAGCTTGTCACCGCTAACGGGGGCGATAAGGGAAAGAGTCATGGACAACCAGGCCAGCCCACATAACGATTGGCTCACTGCCGGTGAAGCAGCGGCATACCTGCGAGTCAAGGTTCGCACATTGCTGCTGTGGGTCCGGCAAAGCAAAGTGAAAGGCTTTGCACTGTCCGGCACAAAACGCCATGTTTGGCGCTTTCGGCGGGCAGACTTGGACGCGGCCCTTATGGAACCTGCCGTGCTACCATCCCAATCGCCATCCGTGCGCCCTGCAGAAAGGATGGATTGAATGAAAAGGGCAGCACGGCACAAAACCGGAAGTGTAGTGTTCGACAAACGACGTAAGACTTGGAACTTCCTATGGTGGAAAGAGGGCAAACGGCGATCCAGGCTGATCGGCACTCTGAAAGAGCTTTCGACAAAGGGTGCAGCTTGGACTGCTGCAAAGGCCTTCTTTCCCGTGGACAACGGACAGCTCAAGGAAGTTCCAAACAGCCAAAGTGAGATTCCCACGGTGAAATTACTGGCGGAACGTTATGAGCGGGAACGGCTGCCTTCGCGTCATTCCACGGCGCGAATGTACCGTTCTTGGCTGCGCAATCACATTCTGCCGAAATGGGGCGATCTTTCGATCACCGAAGTTCAACCACGGCCAATCGAGCTTTGGTTGCGCGGGTTGAACTTGTCTCCAAAGAGCAAATGCCATATTCGGGGCGTATTGCACCTGCTCATGGAATTTGCCATGTGGAGCGGTGCTCTGGAAATCTCACGCAATCCCATTGATCTTGTGGTGGTCAAGGGGGCAACCAAACGCATACGGCAACCGCGAAGCCTGACAGTGGATGAGTTCCGCAAGTTTATCCACCAGCTTGAAGAACCGTTCCGCACAATGGCTTTGCTTTGCGTGTGCTTCGGTCTGCGAATCAGCGAGTGTCTAGCTCTAAAGTGGAGCGACGTGGACTGGCTGAACGGCAAGTTGCGGATTGAACGTGCAATCGTCCGTCAACGCGTCGATGACGTAAAGACGGTCTACTCGCAGAAACAGATGAGCATAGACCCCGATCTGCTCGCACTACTCAAAGCGTGGAAACAGACCTCACAGTTTCCCGCTGATGCAGACTGGATGTTCGCGTCCCCTGCTCAGCTAGGCCGCTTGCCCTGGTCGTACCCGTACATCTTGCGCCTGTTCCACCGGGCGGCGAACAGTGCGGGAATCGGCGGAGTGCCGACTCACACCCTACGCCACAGCTATCGCTCATGGTTGGACGCCGTTGGAACGCCAATCGCTGTGCAGCAAAAGCTCATGCGGCATACCGACATCCGCACGACCATGAATCTGTATGGTGACGTGGTCACGGAGGAGATGGCCCAGGCGCACTCGAAGGTCGTTGGATTGGCGCTTGCCCCGCCCAATTCGGACTAACGGATTGCAGAGCGGATCGCGGATTTCGTAACTTGCTGAAAACATGGCGGAGAGGGAGGGATTCGTTCCTTCGCTTTCCATTGATCTGACGTAAGTTATTGATTCTTCGAAGTGCATTTTGGGCATAATGCGAACGATGTGCAGATTGATGACACAAAAATGGCACAAAAGCGTCCCAGAAATTCAGCCGCTGCGCTTTACGCCGTGCAGAACCCACTTGCTTCCGTATGGGAAATCGAGCTCATGGAACGCTTTTGCCTGTCCACGTTCACACTTTTCTAGGCTATGGATTCCAAAACCGTAGAAACTCGGCGTCCACGTGCTGCCCACAAGCTGGTTCTCGCTGATCCGTTGCAAACCGTATGCGTACGTCCGCGTCACAGAACCATTTACGATTTCATCGAGCACTTGTGGCAGGCCAGTGGGGTTATTGTCATCTACCAGATATTTCGTCGTAGTGCTACCGACGGTCTCCGAGACCCGGTTGCCGTCGCCATCGTCTACCCTTGCGATGCGTGCGCTACCCGGCGAGTCCTTTGCGAATACGTTCAGGCTCGGCTCCGTACTCACGCAACATAGCTGCCGCATAGCTGTCTTTCTCTCGCAGCATCCCCAACAGAAGATGCTCGGGGCTTATATGCTCGCTTCGGAGCATTGTCGCTTCGTCGTCAGCAAAGCTGAGCACTCTCTTGCATTGCTCAGAAAATGGCGGCAGTTCTTCCGTTGCAACAATTTTTCCGCTTAGATCAATGGTGCCGCCTGGCGCAAAATGCTCTTCTAGCTTTTTGTAAACTGTCTCCCTTGAGTCTGCCAGGGGAAAGAATAGTTTGAAATGATCCGCTCCTGACCGCACGACTGATAGGAGGATGTGCTCAGACTCGACCACGGGAGAACCAAGGCGACTTGCAAAGTGTCTCGCGCCAAAAATGAGAACATCAGCCCTGACCGTGTAGCGGCCGAAAACTTCCTCTCTGCTCCGATCTGGTCCTAGTCTAGGTGCATCCGCCATTATCTTGTGGATTTTCTCTATTTCACGACGCATCCGCTCCGTTTTTTGGGGTGGGTGGTGGGGATGAGTGAGCAATTCTTCGCGGATTCGATCAACACCGGCCCCACGCTCTCGAAGCATGCGAGCAGCCACTGAATTCTCTTCACGCAGCAGGCCGAGGAGAAGATGCTCGATACCAACCCTTTGTTGGGACATCCGAGTTGCTTCGTAAGCGTCCGCCGGGCACCGTCTTGCTGAGTGTCCATCAATCGGTTAAGTGGACACTTCGGCAGGTCTGGAACTGATGTTCCAGGGCAGAAGGTCGTCGATGCGATTGATAGGATGGTCGGCGATTCGAATCAGCACCTGGCGCAGATAGGCTTCGGGGTCAAGACCATTCAGCTTCGCCGAGCCAATCAAGCTGTAGATGGCAGCGGCGCGTTCCCCGCCAGCGTCCGATCCGGCGAACAGGTAGTTCTTCCGGCCCAGAGCCACGCCACGCAAAGAGCGTTCGGCGGCGTTGTTGTCGATCTCAATGCGTCCATCTTCTATATAGCGGGTCAGGGCGTCCCAGCGCGAGAGCGCGTATCGAATGGCCACGGTCGTCTCTGACTTGCGCGAGAGTTTCGACAAGGTCGTCTCCAACCACTGTCGCAGAGAATCCACCAGCGGCTTGGCCTGCTCTTGACGCACGGCGCGGCGTTGGTCCGGCGGTCGACCGCGAATCGGTTCTTCCACTCCATACAGCGCGCCGATCTTCTGCAACGCCTCCCGCGCCACCGGCGAACTGTGCGCCTGCTCCAGATCGTAAAAGTGACGCCGCACGTGTGCCCAGCAGCAAGCCTGTTGGATGCGACCATCTTCATAGAGCTGATTGAAGCCCGCATAGGCGTCCGCCTGCAGCGTGCCACGAAACTTCTTCAGGTGCCGCGCGGGATGTTCGCCTTTGCGATCGGGGGAGTAGGCGAACCACACGGCAGGTGCGGCGGTGTCGCCCGCAGGACGATCATCGCGAACATAGGTCCACAAGCGCCCTGTCTTGGTTTTGCCTTGGCCCGGCGCCAGCACCGGCACTGGCGTGTCGTCGGCGTGCAGTTTGCTCGCTGCGATCACGTAGCGATGCAGAGCATCCACCAGCGGCTCCAGCATTCGGCTGCTCCCGCCCACCCAGTCGGCCATCGTCGAGCGCTCCAGTTCCACGCCTTGACGCGCGTAGATCTCCGACTGGCGATACAACGGCTGATGATCGCAGTACTTCGACACCAGCACATGCGCCAGCAGTCCAGGACCGGCCATGCCGCGCTCGATCGGACGGCTCGGCGCTTCCGCTTGCACGATGCAATCGCATTTTGTGCAGCTCAACTTCGGTCGCACATGACGAATCACTCGGAAACTGGCGGGCACGTATTCCAACACTTCCGCGACATCCTCGCCCAACTTCCGCAACTCGCCCTGGCATTGCGGGCACACCGTTTCTTTCGGCTCGTGCCGTCGCATTTCGCGCGGCAAATGGTCCGGCAGAGCGCGGCGAGCGGGCTTCACCCGGGTCGGAGTCGCTGAGGCTGAGAGAGAAGTTGGTTCCGGCGGCGTAGGTTCTTTCGGGCTACGATTCGCTTCCAGCTCTTCCAGACGCAACTCCAACTGCTCGATCTGTCGTTCGAGCTTCTCCGACTTCCGCCCAAACTGCATGCGGTGCAACTTGGCCAGCAGCAGTTGCAGGTGCTCGATCTCACGCTCCCGCGAGACTAACTGCTCTTGCGTTGTCGTCAGCTTGTCTTCTGTGGAAAGTAACTGCTCGTGTTGCGCCAGGATCAGCGCGCGCAGTTGCTCGGCAGGAAGCACGTTCAGATCAGGGAGTGCGTTCACCGCCATGCGCGGAGTATCGCATGAACTCGTTCGTTCGCATCCCCGTGCCTGCAAAAAAAGTTGTGCAAAGAATCTTGCATGTTACACCGACAACTGTGGTTCCCACGTCCGCTCCGGCCGCCGCCAATCGATGCCTTCCAGCAGCATCGATAACTGCGCTCGGGTGAGCGAAACTGTGCCGCTGGTGGCTTGCGGCCACACGAAGCGTCCACGTTCCAGCCGCTTCGCGAACAAGCACAATCCATCCCCGTCATACCAGAGAACTTTGATCAGATCGCCGCGTCGTCCGCGAAACACGAATACGTGCCCCGAGAAAGGACTCTGCTCCAGTTTCGTCTGCACCAACGCACTCAGCCCGGTGAAGCCGCGGCGCAAGTCGGTCACGCCCGCCGCGATCCAAATGTGAGTCTTGGCCGGCCATGTGATCATGCCCGCAGGCACTCCAGCAACACGCGCACCAACGTCGGATCGGCGCTGCCCTCGATTCGCACTTGCGCCTGCCGCAACTCGATGTGAATCGTGCTGGGCTGGGCTTGTGCAATCCCCGTGAGACCAGACTCGACGGCTTCGACCACGACCGGGGCTGACTTACTCTCGCTCACCCGCACCGGCAGCAACTTGATTCCTGGCTTCTGTTCCCCAAGCCTCCCGGCCAAGTAAAGTCGGCGCCAGCCGAACACCTGATTGGCATTGATTCCGTGCGCCCGCGCCACGCGCGCAACCGAGGCGCCTTCGACCAACGTCTCTTCCACAATCCGCCGCTTCTCCGCAATGCTGCGCTGCTGCCGCTGGGGCGCGGTCGGTTTATCTCTGGGAACGACTCCTACCTGCTGGGAAGTGTCCATCTCCGCTCCAAGTGGACACTTATCGCAAGTGTCCACTTCGCGAGAATCGCTCTCACTTATCAGGTTGTCCAGACGGTCGTCGGCGGACGCTTACGTTGCTTCTTCCGCAGCCAACGAAAAAACTCGCTTGCTTTCGCCGCTGAATGGTATGTCGGCAATCAGTTGGGGAGCTGCACGAGGAGTAGACACCCCATTCGTGATCTCGCTTTGAAAAGTGGTTTCGCCTAGGCGTAGGTGCGCGTGACCGAGCCGCTTACGGTTTCATCCAGCACCTGCGGCAGACCGGTTGGATTCAGGTCGTCGATGAGAAACTTGGTCGTTGTCCCGCCTGCCGTCTCGCTCACGCGCTTGCCGTCGCCATCGTAGACCACAGTGACCCGTACAAGCACGGTTGCTCAGCCGGTTGAGGCCCTCATAGGTGTAGCTCACCGAAACGCCGTTCGCGTTGGATGCAGTTCTTCCATTTTCCTCAGTCCGAATCCTTTTCCCCACGGTCCTTCTCGAGGTACGCTAGTTTCGCCTTGATCCGGGCGCTCGTAGCGGATTCAAGTTCAGCCTGCCGCCTTTCTCTCTCGGCAAGAACGCGTGCTGGCGACATGGGTGATTTAGGCTTGGCTGGATGCAGTTGCATTTCCAGGGAGCAAGCCCTAAGCCATTGAACATTTAGCCTGTACGAGAGTTGATCTGCTCCTTCCAGCGTTTGCAAAGCCTGGAAATTCGGCTTCTCTCCACTCTCGATGAGTCGAATCCATTCCTCGATCTGCGGCCTGCAACGCCACCAGACGTTGTGGCATTCGGTTAGGTATCTCAACACCTCAATTCGTTTGCCGAGTTCTAGAAGCCTCTTTGCAAGATCAAGATTGGGAGGAAGAAGGCTGCATTGGATGGAAGAATCCACATCTGCTTGGCAAACCTTTGTTGAACTGTCTAGGCACCGAATCGCCTGATCGGCCCTTCCTTCCTCCAAGGCAATTAGCCCCTCGACCACACAGACGTTGTATAGTTCCCGTGAACTCAGGTCAAAGGTCCGTGTTTGTTGAATATACATGCGTGCCCGTTGATACTCCCCAACTCCAGCAGCAAAAAGCGACAGGTCAACCCAAAATAGTTGTTGCGCCCGGCCCGTCACATGTAAGGCGACGTTTTCCATTTTGGAAAATACCTGCTCGGGCATTGGACAAAGATAAAACACGCCCAACTGTTCTAGGGCACCTGAAATTGACACCTGATCCTTTGCGCTGATCGCTAGAACTAGATTTTGCGCCGCCCTATTGACGGCCTCGTATTTTGGCAAGACCTCTCTACGACCGAGAGACTCTTCATGCTCCTCGCAACGAGGAACCGGGCCGAAATCACAGATTGAGCGTATGCATTCGCTTACTTTGTAGGCACCCCATAATGCATAGAACTCGCAGAGGGCAACGGCTAGGTGGTCGTCGAGCATACCCAGTTGCTTACGACGTTCTAACAGAGATTCATGAACACTAAAAAGAGCTCCGTACTCAAGTACTGCCTTCCGGATCTCGCACTCGTTCATAAATAGGTCCCTAGGCAAACAGACCATGCAGAGTCTGGGTCCATACCGGTGGTGATCCACGTCTCTACGCATCCGATAATTATCAGCGCTGTTCTCTCGGTGCGCTCTAGCGCCCATAGACCAGGCGCGGCGGTCCCAATTCTGACTGCGTACATGTAGATATCTTCCGCTATATCTTTTCCGGTCGGATCAACCTCATTGACCGGGTTGTTCTTCGTGTAAGCGTATTTGTGTAGCGTTGCCGGATCAGTAATCTTGCCCGCAGCCGGGTCCATGGTCTCGAACCGGCCCGTCAGTGCGTTGTAGTAGCGTGCCCGCAGGTGGTAGAGGTTCAGGCTGCTGTCGAACCGCTCGCCGCTGTACAGATAGGGGTTCGGCGTCGTGCCCGTGCTGGCGATCGGCGCGCCGAAGGCGTCGAACGTGTAGCTGTCCGTGATCGCTCCTGCCGCGTTGGCCAGGAAGCGCGCGTTGCCGTGGCCGTCGTAGCCGTAGAAGCTCGGCGTCCAAGTACCACTCACAAGTTGGTTCTCGCTGATGAGCTGGCGACCGTAGGTGTACGTTCGGCTCACGGAGCCGTTCACAATCTCGTCCATGACCTGCGAATAACCAGTTGGATTCACCGTGTCGATCAGATATTTCGTCGTGACGCCGCCCGCCGTCTCGCTGACTCGATTGCCGTCGCCGTCGTAGACCATCGCAACCGCCCCTTTCATCAACATCCGGTTCTCGAAGTCATAAGTGTAAGAGATGCCGACTGACACAATTGTGTTCCCATCATTGTCATAGGTGTCGGTCGTCAATCGGTCGTTCGCGTCGTAGTTGTATGACACGCTGCCAGGCAGGGATGGAATCGTCGAGTTCAGCGTTTTTCGGTTGCCACCCGCATCGTAGGTGTAGCTTTCCTGTCCGTTGTTGCCGCCCGGATCGCTCGCAATTGTCTCGGACTGCAAATGATAGTCGTTGTCGTAGACGTAGGTTACGTTGCGGTTACTCAACTCGTTGACGGTGTGCACGTTACCAGCCGGGTACGGAACATAGGTGAAACTCGAAAGCGAATTGGTTCCTTTGTTCCACGTCACCTGACTCAGCCGATTGAGTGTGTCGTAGCCGTACGTCGACTGTAGTCCATCTGCCGAATACGTGTAGCCGTTCATATTCCCAGCCGGATCGTAGCCGTACGTCGTGATCGGAGAGCTCACACCCTGCGCGGCCAAGCGGTTGTCGGTAACAGTCGAGAGCCGGTTCAGCTGATCGGGAGCGTATGTGACTGAAGCCCCGTTCGCGTTGGAGGATGCGATGCTCAAGAGATTGCTGTGCGCATCGTAAGTATAGTTCAGGGTGCCTTCAGGAGTCGCTTTTATCTTCAGGCGATCCCGATTGTCATAGGTGTAGTTGGTTGTGCCAGTGGCATCGCCCATTGTTTGGCGTGTGCCGGTTGGGTAGTACGTGAAGGTGATCGTCGGCTGACTCAAGGACGGATCTGGGATTTTCTTGAGCAGGCGGTTCAACGTATCGTACGTAAAGGTTGTATTCTTCCCGTTAAAGTCCGTTTTTGCGCTGAGATTGCCAGCGGGATCATACGAAAAAGTTTCGACCATGCCCACAGGGAGCTGTCGCAAGGCCTTACGGTTCAAACTGTCGTATTGGAATGACGTGATGTGGATGTTGGCATCGGTGATGCTGGTCAAATTGCTCGCCGTGTCATATGCATAGATCGTCACGTTCAGCAATGCGTCTTTGACGGATGACAAGCGATTTACGGTGTCGTAGGTCCATTGGGTGACGTTACTCGCCTGGTCGGTCTTTTTCGTGCGGTTCCCAACGCCATCGTATACGTACTTATCGGTGGTCGTATCCGGATAGGTCACAGTCGTTATGCGTCCGCGAGGATCCGGCGTGTAACGCGTGGTATGCTGGTTCGCGTCTTCGACGCTCGTTAACCGGTTGTCGGCATCGTAACCATATAGCGTCTGATTTCCTTTCGCATCCTGCTTGGTCTGCAGGCGATTCGCGGCGTCATAGAAATACGTGGTCTGATTGGTCACTTCGTCGGTGACCGTCTTCTGGTTTCCGTCTTTGTCGTAAGTGTATTGCACCGTGCCGGCATCGCTTGTGCCATACGCATGGGTGACATTTTTCAGTCGGCCTGCCAGGTCGTACTGATATTGGCTGGTCCGGCCCGACTGGTCAATCTCGGTCAACTTGTTGTTTCGGAAATCGTAAGTGTACTGCTTGGTTGAGTTGTCCGGATATGTAATCTTTGTGAGGCGGTTGAGGGCATCATAGGAATAAAACGTGATTCGCCCCAGCGCGTCGATGTCAGAAGTCTTGTTCCCATTCAAATCGTACGTCGCTCGAATATCATGACCCACGGCGTCCGTTGTGTCGATCAAATTGCCCAGCGCGTCGTACGTATACGTCGTTTGGTTCCCCCGGGGATCAGTCTGGGTCAACATCCGATCCATCCCGTCGTACGTAAAGGTCGTCACTTCATTCATAGCGTCGACCTGCTTGATGAGATTCCCTCTCGAATCGTAGGTGAATTGAGTGGTATTCCCATTCGCGTCCGATTGAGTAAGGATGTCGCCCATGGAATCGTAGGTGCGGGTCCAGACCTGTCCAACGGAGTCCGTCACCGTGATCGGATTGAAGTAAGAGTCATATCCGATGTTGGTGGTGTTCTGCTGCGCAGCATCGGCAGTCTGCGTCACCCCTCCGAATTGATTGTTGATCCACGTAGTCTTGTGGCCCAGAGGATCGGTAACCGATGCCGGGAAATTATTAGCGTCGTATGTGTATTGAGTTGCAGGATTCTGCAAGGGGTCGGTCATGGTCTGAACGAGCTCGTTCGGATAGTAGGTGTACGTCGTCGTGTTTTGGAGCGCATCCGTCACGCTGATCGGATTACCGAAACTGTCCACGACAGTGGTCACCACTCCGCCATCCGGATTCGTTACTTTCGTGGTGTTGGCGGTATTGATTGAACATGCTGACTCTGCCGTATAGCAGTATTGAGTAACGAACTGCGTCTGAGTTCCACCAGGTGCTGGCACGGAAGGCGTGGTCATACTCTGGAGGCGGCCGTCGGCGTAGTACGAGTATGTTGTTGTGTTGCTGTTCGGATCAGACTGCGTGTTGAGCGAATGGTCGCTGAAATAGGTGTACGTCGCTTGTATTGTGGGACTGCCGGGGAAAGTGACTGAACACAGGTTTCCGGTGCCACACGGGGAGTCATAGCTGTAGACGTAATTGTTCTGATTGAGATCGGTGATTTGTGTAATCCTGCCCTGCGAGTCTCTCACGAAAGGCACGACGACCCCGCCTACGCTACCCGTGATTCCATTTGCGGCAAAGGTCAGGACATTTCCGTTCAAGTCCTGAATTGACTGCAGCTGACCGGTACTGCTAATGGTGTAGACACGCCCGGATGGGTCTGTGTACGTATAAACCGTGGGTTGGTAGCTGCCCGCCGGAAAGCATGCAATTCCCATTGAGTCTTGGACCAGCGCACCACTAGCCAGTATCAGGATGTCGCACCCGTTTGATGTGAGGGTGCCAAACAACCCCGGCTGGGGTGTGTAGTGAGGCACGACCACCCAAGGGAATAGTGCCTGCCCTGCTGATTGCGGCGTGAAATTGAACGTTTGGCGCTTGCCATTCAGTGTGAGAGTCACGTTCATTAGTTGATCTACAGCCAGCTGCACATTCGTTCCGAGGTTCCAACCGTTACCGAAATCTCCAGTGCTACCGCGATTCAAGCTGTCATAAGTCCGCGAAATGCTGATGGGGATACCTGCCAGCGGGATCTTGAGGTCTGTAACAGTGACCACCTCTCTCCCCGGCTTGTACTCGCCGGTGACGCTCACCACAATTTCATTGAGTTGACCGACGCCAGTTGACGAGGTCGTCTGCAATTGAATTGTGTACTGCCCATCCGCGAGCGAGGTTGCATCGAAAGTTCCAAGCGTGAGAGGCCCAGTTCCTGTTGTGTTTGAGTTCAAGATGGTTACTTGCGTAGGGTTATTTGAGGGGAAGTACTTCAACGTCCCTGACGTTAAGGTTACCCCCGAAATCAAGGTGATGGGAACTTGATTTTGAATAACGCTCCCGATAGTCGGCGAAGCGATCCATCCTTGTGGGGTGAAAATGTAGGTGCCCGCTACGCCACCCCAGGTCACAGAAGTTACATTCGACACTCCGGGAGCTCCGGTGGCAGTTGAGAGAGCTTGTATAGTATCCGTGCCCGGCCTACCGCCGATATAGTTCAGTGTTGCCTGCCCACTCGTGTTCGTGGTTCCGTTAAGGTATTGCTGATTTGCACCATAAACCTTCACCAATATGGAGAGGTTCGGAATCGGTAATCCGGATCCGTCAGTGGCTTGAATCGTGATGGTCTGGGACTGGCCAACGGTATTGGTTGCCGGATTTGTCGGGGTAAGCACCAGGGATCCAGCGGGAGCAGCCGGAGTACTATTGCTCGCACCTACACCCATGGCTAGTGTCATGGGTACTTGCGAGCTGCCGTTACATACCGTGTAGTCCAACTCGTAAGGATATGTGCCAGCAGTTGGGAAGTTGATTGCGATTATATTGCTCTCGGGCCCCGACTGCACAGCTTGGTTGTATGCACCCATTACTGGCAGACCGTTAAACGGAGTCACTCCGCTGCTGGGAGGATTGACTAGAATGCCACTGAGTCGCTGCGCCCCTCCCCCTACGCCGAGAATAAAGCCTCCGTCGTCGACCATTTCAAGGGAAAGATTGCCAGCCTGTTTCACGACAAACGAACCCGCGAACACAGCTTGGAATGAAGTGCCCATCGATCCAACACCAGCTTGATAACCGTTTCCTTGCGCAGGGATCGTTCCTGTGAAATTGCCATTCTGATCCGTCGTCACATCGGTGAAAGGAACAGTGAATTCGTTAATTGTCGAATTGCCCGCTACAAAATTGGCCGGCGGATTGAAGGTTATGTTTGGGAACTCTTGCGTAAAGGCTGGAACTGTGGTCGTGCTCGTACCGAAATTACACGATCCGTTACTGGCAAAAAACTTCCCTATCGATGCTGTTAAGGAAATGTTTTGGACCGGGGTGATCCAGGTGACACTAACCGCGTTTGTTGAATAGGTGCCATAAGTCGCTTGGACGCTATCTGTTCCCCGGTTTGCGCCAGTGTAGGAAAAGGATGCGATTCCAACGTTATTGGTATTCACTGAAGCTGTCGTGCTGTTCGCGCCGGTCACGGTGAACTGGACTCGGGCTCCTGAAACTGGTACGCCACCTGCTGTAACGTACGCATTCAAGGTTTGGCTTGTGCCCGTCACATTTGGCCCTGCGGCTAACAATGGAATCCCGGTTTGAATCTGGATTGACCATGACCCAAGGTTATCGTTGTAATATACGTCATTCACTCCAAGTTGCACTTGCATCGCCCCAGCTGGCGCTGTGACCGTCACACCATCGTTTATGGCGAAGGGCGCAGCAACAAGTCGGCCCGTCAGGTCGGTCCACGCTCCGACCAACGCACCTCCATTTGCGTACTGCAACGCATAGTAGGCAGGTTCACCAAAGCCGTTCCCTGGAGCGTTAGGGACGCCCGAGGCATCGGTCGACGGATAGCTAAAACCAATTGACACCAGACCGCTCAGATACTGAAAGTTTAGCTGTTCTCCTGCCTGGACTGGAAAGGCTACTGGCGCAGCAACTCCCGAGTTCCCATATGAATAAGAGTTATTTAGCGTCACAGACCACGGGCCAGTGGTCCCGCTGACGTTGACGGTAGCTGTCTGCACTGCGGTGAGCGAAGCGTTTATTGCGCCAGGATTTACCGTTATTGTCACGCTAGAACTGCTTTGCAGCTGTGAGTCATTGGCCGTAAGTTGCAGCACGTAGACTCCCTGCGTGGGGAAGGTCGCATCGCTAACAGCAGTGCTCGGACTGCTGAAAATCGCGGTGCCCGGCCCGCTCACTTGAGTCCAAGACACCGTTAGTGTTCCGTTTGGAAGCCCGTCATCTGTTGCGGACCCTTCAAGAGTCACACGATTTACAGGTAAGGTAATCGTCTGGTTGGGGCCGGCACTGACCACAGGCGGTTGATTCGCTTGTGCTTTGATCCACGTCGTCACTGGAGCGCTATTCAGTCCATCACTGACAATGAGTTGCACGACGTAGAGCCCGGCTGTTGCAGCCACAAATGTGGGATCCTCTACGGTTGAACTCGACAGAAACGCATTTGCCCCGGAAGGCTCGTAAAGGATCGCCCACTTGTAACTGAGAGGTTTCCCGTCAGCATCGTAAGAGTCCGCTCCAGACAACTGCACCGCACTTCCGGTCGTGACAATCTGATGAGGCCCTGCGTTCGCAACCGGACGGGAACTGTCGGTGGAAATCAGGACCGTCGCGGGTGCGCTGTCCGCAATCCCGTCATTGACGATGAGCTGCACAACATATTTTCCCGCGACATCCGCAGTGAAGTATGGGGTTTCCGATGTCGGATAGGTCAAACTTGCTTGGCTTGACGTAGGTCTAGAGATCAGCGCCCACTTGTAGGCCAATGCGTGTCCATCAACGTCAGACGATGCCGCACCGTCAAGGCCAACGAATGAACCCACCGGTACAGTTTGAGCCGGCCCCGGATTTGCAACCGGCGTTACGTCCAAGTTCGTGATCGTGACGGTAGAAGTGCGGTTCACTGGATCTTCGGAGAGACCGGGCAGACTGTTTACAGTTCCATCATTCACGATGAGTTGAGCCACATACGTTCCGACAAGATCGGCATTGAACGTTGGCTGCGGGGATGTTGGATTTGTTAGAGTTGCGGCACTACCACTAGGCTTCGTAAGGATCGTCCACGAATACGTCAGCGGATTTCCATCAACGTCAGTAGAGCCAGTGCCATCGAGTTGCACTGTCTGCGCCACTTGAATGCTTTGGTTCGGCCCAGCATTGGCGATCGGTTGGGAATTGACAGTGCTTATCTTGACGAAATCAGGAGTCGCCACTGGTCCACTACCACTCGGCCCAAGCTCGGCGTCACATCCCCCGTTGCCGTCTTGCCACAGGACCGCGTAGTAGCTTCCTGCGTTATTGGCCACGAATGTCGGGTTAATTGCCGCTGGATTCGAAAACGGTGTCGTGCCTTGATACACTTGTTGGCTGCTATCGTTTGGTGCGTACCACAAACACCACAGATAGTTGCTTAATGGCGTGCCGCTTGGATTCGTCGAGTTGCTGCCGTCAAGGAACACCGTAGCACCAAGACCCACTGTTTGGTCGGGTCCGGCATTCGGTCTTGGATATTCATTTGCATAATTCGGAGTATCAATGAGCACAGCGGAAGTCTGGCTGGTCAGGCTGCCGTTGCTTACCGACAGCTGCACCACATATTCGCCAGCAAGATCCGCCACAAATGTAGTAAACGCAGCGGTTGAATTGGAAAGAACAGCGTTGCTTCCTGTCGGAACAGAACTAAGAGACCACTGATAAGTTAGGGCGAGGCCGTTGAGGTCGTATGAGTGCGTTCCATCCAAACGAACCGTACTGCCGAGCGGGACTACATCATTCAGCCCGGCGTCCGCTACCGGGGCAAGCGTGCCCGTTACCGTAAAGCTCAACGGATTACTGTTAACGTAATCGTACTGGACGCTGACTTTACCGGAGGTCGCACCTGCAGGCACTTGGACCGTACAGGAAGTGTTGCTGGAAAGCGTCGGGGTCACCGCGATACCACAGTTGGAACACCCGCCGGTGGGACTAAAATAAACATAAGGAACTAGGGTAGAGCTCGGACGGAGATTGGTTCCAGTGATCGTAATCGAAGACCCAATCGGACCCGAGCTTGCCGACAGGCTCGTAATTGACGGAGCTGGCACTACGGTGAGCCTGACTCCATTGCTGTTGCTGCCGCCAACCTTAACGATTACATTTCCTGTTGTTGCCCCTATCGGAACCTCTGCGTATATTTGCGTCGCACTCCAGAAAGCGAATACGGTAACCGGCGTATTGTTGACCGTCACCGTACTGCTACCCTGAGACTGTCCAAAGCCGGATCCGGCGATAACCAATCCGCCTCCGACTGGAGCAGATGTCGGCCTTAGGCTCTGTATGGAAGGCCCAGCAGCATAGGCGGACACAGTGGCGCCAAAGATAATTAGAATTGATATTACGATTGCCCCTGTGCGCATGGAGCGATGACGCATGATTGCACCTCTTGAATCACGATGATGTTCGCATTCTCGCAGCGCGAGGATGAAATGAACGGAGCAGTAGAACACACGCTCCCCTGTGCGTTTCGTGTGCGTTCGAACATTTACGATATCCGAACAACAGAGAGTGGTTCGGCGTTGCTGGCAATCTGAAGCAATTGGAAATCGGAAGGAATGTGTGAGCCGGAACCCGTGGCCCGCAAATTCCCCAGTCTAGTCGTGTTATCAAGTTCTCACGCGCCTTTGTCTTGGAGTTTCTGTTTTCCGAAATGAAGAACGACTCTGAATCTTGAGCGGACGCTGCGGAACGTTCCTCGCCGGATGCGCTTGTCGGTGATTTCTGCGAAAAAGCGTTCTACCAGATTCGGCCAAGAAGCACCGGTGGGCGTGAAGGTGTCGGTGATAACGGTGGTGGGCGCGCAACCAGGCTTCAACCGCAGGGTGGGTGTGCGTGCCATAGTTATCCAGATCAGGTGAATCGTCAGGCCAGGTGCGGTCAGGCCAAGTGCGGTGCTGCGCTCAATGCGCTCCAGAAAGCGCAGAAACTCCTGATGACGAAGGCGGGGCGGCGGGGCA
>Ga0187846_10000907_pt1 | contig 16977 bp, 12 predicted proteins | sample TC_taG_FD_161473 | JGI IMG/M metagenome (GOLD analysis project Ga0187846, IMG submission 161473) | Biofilm microbial communities from the roof of an iron ore cave, State of Minas Gerais, Brazil - TC_06 Biofilm (v2) | ecosystem: Environmental > Terrestrial > Deep subsurface > Cave > Wall biofilm...
CCGGAAGGCACCAAGAGCTTCGCCCTGCTGCTGTTCGATCCCGAAGGCCGCGCCCCGGCCGGCGTGTCGCACATGGTGGTCTATGGGATCCCGGCCGACGTGAAGGGCTTCGCCGAGGGCGAGCTCGGCACGCCCTCCGACAAATTTGTCGGCGGCAAGAGCCTGATGGGGCTGGGAACTTACTTCGGGCCGGGCACACCGCCGAACACCGATTGGCACCATTACACCTTCACACTGGTCGCCACCGATCTCGACCCAAAGGCGCTGCCGCCGGGGCTGACGCGCGACGAATTGGCCAGCACCCTCATCAATCCCCTCCAGAACCATGTCAAGGGTTCGGCGGGCCTAGTCACCCGGTTCAAGCATCCGTCGTAGCACATGGCCGAAGGGCGTCCACTCTTTCACTGCGCCTGCTGACGATGCAAAGCGGAAGAGCCGAAGCGGGGGCCTCTCCTACGACGTCAGGCAGTGCCTGGGGACACCGTGCTCGGTGGGCTCGAGTTTGGGGCCATCATAGGGTACCCCCTCGTCCGGATCGCTGTTGACCTTGGTGACGCCATCGGCGACCGGCTGACCGTCGGGATCGTTCCCTGCCGCGATCGTCCCGCCGGTCACGACCTCGTTACGGAGTGGCCAGACCATCTGAAACCGCTCCATCTTGCGGCCGGTCCCGCTGTGAATATAGACGGTCGAGCTCAGTAGAAAGTTGTGGTCGGCGATCTCAGAGCCGACCGGCTCACGCGTTTGCGCCCAAAGCACGGTTTCGCCACGGAACCAGGCGTTCAGGGCTGCCGTATCATCGTGTGTGCCGTCGCCCCATAATACGGGGGGTGCGGCCGCGCATTGCGACTGCTCTTCGGCCCGTGCCGGCGAGAGGGCGATCAGCGCCGTGAGAAGCCAGCTCGCGAGGAATGTTCTGCCAAAGAACATTTGCGTATAGTTGCATGCGAGCCGGTTTCGGACAAGATGTCTTTGGGGAAAGGGGAGGCGAGGTATGGCAGACCATAATGATCCGAACGCAATAAACTCTATCTTCTCTGATATCGATGTCAGTGCCGCCGACCTCTACGACATCTTCGGTTTTCCGAGCGACGATCGTGCCAGCGTCGAGAAAGTCGTAATCGCCCTGACCTTCGCCGCCGTGCCGCACACCGGTGTCTTCGATGCCGACATGCTGTACCGGATATTGATCGCGCCCGATCGTCGAATTGTCCGTACCGGCAATGACGACGTCAGCCTCAGCGGTTTGCTGGCCTATCTGGAAGCGGTCAAAGAAAAATACGTGAAAATATTGAGGCCGTCAGAGGTGCGGGTAACGGTCGATCACGACAATCGCGCGAACCTGCGGTTTATCGGCTTTCCCGGTGGAAGCTTTTCGGCCTCCATCGCGACCAACGAGATTGCCGGCTTGCGGTCTCCCGGCGGACATCAGATCAATGCTTTTGTCGGCGGTCGCGACGACGCGTTCTTCAACGATCTGACGGGCTTCTTCCGATCGATCAACTATGCGCCGCAATTTTATCATGTGCCGCATACGATGCCGGATGTGCGGGAATTGAAGATCCCGAAGACCTTTCTCGAATTGGAGGGCAACGACCTATTCAACTACGATCCGCAATTGCCGCGGTGGGGTCACGGCATCAAGAAGGAGCTGCCGGCGCGCCCGCTGACCTGGAATGGCAATCGCTTCCGAAAAGACCAGAACGGCAATTTTCGCTTTGTCTATTCCGGGGAGGACGCCAGAGCGGGGCAGAACTGCAATGCGATCATTCTGGAACTGCCACTGAGCTTTTTGACGGCGACGCCGGGCGAACACCGGGTCGTCAACACCTGGGGCGAAAGCTGGGTATTGAAGGCAGCTCACAAAATCGAGACGATTCCCGACGACCCACTATGGATCGAGCACCCGCATGTGCTGCTCGACACGCTGACCCTCGACGAGGAATTAAAGAAATACAAGCTGGTCGATACTGATGGCCAGGCCTTTGCCGACGCGGCGCTCAGCGAACGCGAGGACAATCGGCAATTGGGCGCCAATAATTTCTGGCTGGCCCCGCACTTCATCAAGCGGCTGGGCCACCTCGGCTGGGGCTTTGGCCCGTCGATCACCGCACTCGGTCTCGCCTGCGCCTTCGATCACGACAATTCGCTGGTCTCGATTCATCGAACCTATTCGAGTGTCTTGGAGGCTTTCCCAAGGGTCAGCAAGATCCTGTTTCAGGAGCTCAACATGCCGGATAATTCCTGGAACAAGAAGGGGCTGGCGATATCATTGCGACGCGCCGTGGACATCTTTATTCCGAACGTGAATTCGATCGATATGGATACGACCGGCACTTGGCCGTTCGGCCGGCGTCTGGAGGACCAGGTGGCGACGCGATTTCTGTCGACGTTTTTGGATATGAGCGCTAGCGTGAACGGGAAAAGGTATCACGTCGACCTGCTCAACGATCCGGCGCTCTGGAACGCCGCCCCGATCGAGCCAAAGACGCCGCCCAACCCGCTGAAAAACGACAAGGAATTCCTTGCAGATTTCCCCTACTTAGCAGAGCCGTGGTGAGCCGATGCCACCTGCTGCCGGTTACGCAGCCGAGATGCGGCGCATCGAACACGATATCGATGGGCTCTCGGAGGAGAAGAATGAACCGGAACGAATAACGCGGCGTGTTTATCGCCTCTATCAAAGGGCTTCGATTGCCGGCGATCTCAAAGCACTGACAACCGTCGACCGCACCATCGACGACGCAATAATGTTATTGTCGAACCCGGGCGATCTCTACCTGCTAAAGGCCCACGCGGCATTTAAGCTTCACAAGCTCGCCGATGTTGATGCCGCTCTGCGCGCCGTTCCGTCGGTTTATGACAGCGACGAGGGGCAGCTGATCCGCGCGGATCTCGACTTCCAGCACGGGGATTATCGGGGGGCGGAGGACGGCTATCTCGACGTCCTGCAGCGCGAGCGGTCCTGGGACGCTCTGGCTCGGTTAGCATATCTTCGCGGCAAGATGGGCGATACGGCCGGCGCCGACCATCTTTACGAGGAAGCAGAAGACCAGCTGACGGCGAAGGAGATGCGCGCTTACGCGTGGCTCGAAGTGCAGCGCGGCTTTTTGGATTTTGCGGGCGGCAGGCACGGGGAGGCACAGTTGCATTACCGGCGTGCCGATGCGGCGTATCCGGGATATTGGCTAGTCGAAGAGCATCTTGCCGAGTTGGTCGGAGCAGATGACAAATACGAGGAAGCGGCCGCGATCTTTGAGCGCATTGCCTCGAGGGTGGACCGCCCGGACCTCGAACAGGCCATCGGCGAGCTTTACGAGGCTGCAGGCAGGGGCGGGCCCGCGGTCTACTGGAAGCAACGAGCCCTAAGCGCTTATCTGCAATCCGCACAACGCGGCGAGGTCCATTACTACCATCACCTCGTTGATTACTATACGGACGTTGCGGAAGACGGTGGTGAAGCCGTCAAATGGGCACACAAGGACCTGCAATTAAGAGAAAATTTCGCGACGCAGGCGGCGCTCGCCTGGTCACTCTACCGCGACGGGCGGTTCAGCGAGGCGGTCTGTTGGATTGATCGCGCGCTGGCGTCCGGTGTCGTCGATGCGCGGCTATGTTTTCAGGCCGGCGACATTTACAGAGCGGCCGGCAACGAAGCAGAAGGCCGTACCCTTCGGGAACGGGCAATGTGCCTGAACCCAGGGGTTGCCGGCTTTCATATGCACCACTGAGGTCACGAAGCCAGGATCACATCGGCGGCCTTCTCGGCGACCATATATACGGCACTGGCGATAAAGAAACCCGGGATCCGCGGAAACACAGACGCATCGACGACGCGCAACGACTCTGTGCCATGCACCCGGAAATCGCTGCCGAGCACGCCGCCGCCCTCGCGCGGCCCGATCGCGCAGCTACAGGAGGCATGGTGGCCCCACGCGACGTTGCGCACAAAGTCCATCAGCTGCTCGTCTGTCTGTAAAGCCTCACCGGGCTGCTCTTCCGCAGCGATCAGGCCTTGCGCTGTCAGCTTTGCCGTAAGCTTTCGGACAAAGCGTATGCCGGCGACGACCGACTGGAGATCTTCGCCTGTCGTATCACTGCCTTCGTCGAAATAGTGGAAATTGATCAGCGGCGTGTCGAGCGGGTCGGCAGAGCGCAATACGACTTCTCCGGCGCGGTTTTGCGTATGCGCCTTTAGGATCGCCCAGGTCAAGTAGTTCTGCTTGGTTACTTCGAGAGCGGAGTAACCGGGAAAGTAGCCGCCGAAGAGGCCGAGTAGCGCAAAACAAAAGAGGTCCGGGAGCGGACGCTGGGGTTGCGACTTCAAGATTGCAGCCAGTACGGCACCATTGCTGGTGTAGACCCCCTCGCGTTTGTCGGCCCATTCGCGATATTGCGGGTCGCCGCGCCCAAAAGTGGCGCCATCGAGGACCTCCCAGCGGTCGAAGTTCATGCGATTGACGACGCCGACCTCGTAGCGGTCCTGCAGGTTCTTGCCGACCCCCGGCAGTTCGACGCGTACCTGAATACCGAACGGCTCCAGTACGGCGGGGGGCCCAATGCCGGACAGCATCAACAATTGCGGCGTATTGAACGCGCCGCCGCACAGGACCACCTCGCGCGTTGCTTGCGCTTGAGAGGGTACACCGGGTGCGGTTCCGGCCTGGCCATGGGCGCGATACAAGCGCTCGCCCTTTAGGTATTCGACGCCCGTCGCACGATTGCGCTCGTCGAGAATCACCCGCGTGACCAACGCGTCGAGCTCCACTCGCAGGCGGTCCGGATATTTCTGTGCGGTTTCGAGTAACCGCTCGCGCGTCCCCATTCGCGCGTGGTTGCGCGTCGCCAGCGGCGTATAGCGCACACCGGCAGCGTTTTCGCTGACAAGCCGCCAGTCATTCGGGTCGGCCTTTGCTTCGACAAGATCGTGCAAGCGTTGGATCGGCTGCCCGATATCGTCAAACGCCGAAGCTGCCGATTCGAGCAGAACTTGCACCAATCCATGATCGCCGATCGCCGCCGCAGGTATCGCCTTCTCTACCTGCAGCCAGCCGTCCCAGCCGTGGCGCGACGGGTTGGCGCCGAGTTTTGCCAACCAGCGTTCGAGAGGCCGATGGTGGCAATTTTCCAGCCGGACGAAATAATGCCGCATCGCTTCGGCGTTCCATGACGTGTCGCCGGTGAGAGCCGCGATACCGTCCCAATCCGCATTATGCGGATAAACGAAGATCATGGCATTGTGCGCAGTACAGCCGCCCAATGTCCCGGCGCGCGGGTAGAGGACGCCGTTGACTGGGACGCCCTGGTAGTCGCGCACGTATTTCGGATCCTTTTCCTGCATTGCCTCGGAGGCATAGTGCCGGACGAAAAAGTCCCAGCGCATCGCATCGTTTTCGCTGGCGAACCCGTGGAACGACGGTACGTCATAGTCGTCCGGTAGACGGTCGATGCCGGGTTGGTAATCGTTGGTGCCCGAGAGCAGCCGGGGGTCGCCGCCGGCTTCGAGCAGGAGGACACTGCGGCCCGCTTCCGCGAGCCGCGCGGCGAGGGTCCCGCCGCCGGCTCCCGACCCGACGACGATGTAATCGAACGCATCTGCCATCGATTCGAGCTCCCTGTAGAGATGCCATCCGCTAAGAAATCTTGTCGTCCTCGAACGGGCAGCTCTTTCGTATAGTTGCCGCATCGCCAGGAGAGGGCCTGGCATAAAGATCGAGCAACAGGCGTTGAAAGCAGGGATGCTGCCGTAGCAAGATCCTCCCGGCTTCGATCGTCTGCTGCAACTGTATCGGCGAAAGGCTCCAGCTCGTACCGATGTTCTTGACTGCCGTCTGCTATTGCCGCTGCTCGGGCAAGAACTGATCAAAATCGACAGGAATGCTGTAGACCCGCAATCCGGCAAACAGTGGCTTGCCGGGCGCCCGGGCGGGCGAAGTACCCGAGGCGTTGAGGGTGTCGACGAGATCCTGCAAGCTCGCATTCGAACGGGCGGTGGTCGAGTCGATCGGCGCGCCGATCACCGTATTGACGACTTTCAGCAACCCGGGAACTGCCGCATTCGCTCCTACACCATTGTCAGAATCGGCGCGGGCATTCACCGCAATTACGACGATGCGCCGGACTCGTCCGGAATTGATGGCGTCGAGGATCCGCGCCGGGCTGTGCGGCGACACCAACACTTCGGTCAGCGACTGGACCCCCTGATTGTCGACCAGTCCGCCATCGAGCAAGTGCAAATAGTGCTCGTTGCGATAGGCGTCCTTGCCGTTGCGCAGCGCGTTTGCGTAGCGGGCGCGCTTATATTCTTCGAGATTGATGTAGCGCGGTAACGGCAGGGTCAGCTCTGCGGTGATCCACCCGCCGCCCGGGATGGCCGCCTTACAATCCTCATAGCTGTAATTGCGCAAGCTCATCGGCGACAATGCGACCGGAAATGCGGCCGATGCAGCTACTGCGACCGAGAGCGGCAGTTGATCGAGATCGGAGCACAAATCGTCGAAGCGCTGTGGCGTAAATGCAAAAACCTCTCCCGACTCCATATCGCTGGCGTTCATCACGAGCAGTGGCGCACCGGGCCGCCGCAGATCGGCGAAACGCGCCCCGTGGAACAGCTCACGATCGAGAAGATCACGAAGCGCGTCGATCCGGGTGTAGCTGCTCAATGACAGCCGGGCCAAAGTGAGCGGGTCGGTTGCCTCCCACTCCAGCGTCTTCATATTGTCGCGTTCGAGAAAGTCGGTCTCTAGCTCGTCGAGCCGGGCCGGTCCGACCAGGCCGAACCACGCGGCGACCACACTGCCTCCCGAGACCGAGGAGACGACCTTGACGCGGTCGATCAGCGCCACCGGGGTCCCTCTCGCCGGGTAGCTCTGGGACGCGAGCTCGTCCAGCACCCCGAGCCCGAGCGTTGCTGCCCTCGACCCGCCGCCGGAGAACGCGATCAGAATCAGCGGCGCATTGGGATCGGCGCCGATCAGGTCGGCTGGCGGCGGATTCGAGGTGCCCGCGGCGAGCGGTTTGTTGGGATAGTCGGGGATCGTGTCGCAAGCGGCGCCGAGGATCGCCAGCAAGGCAAGGAGGCCGCCGGCAATTATCGCGCGCAAGGACGACCAGAACTCAGGTAAAGACGACAACTTTCGGCCGCATGATCGAGGTGCCGGCGAGGACCACATCCGCGCTCGCCGGCGCGTAGCCGTCGCCGCTGAGGGTGACGATGTATTCGTCGGATGCAAGGAGGATCGTGTGGTTGGTGACCCCGACCCGATCGCCGTCAGCCAGGACGTCACGGTCACTATTGTAAACCACCAGCAGATATTCGACTGACATCGCGCGATCCTTAGTCGGCCTCCGCCTGCCGCCGCGTGGCATCGGGAGATCAGAACGTCTTCAGGAAAGCGATCAGCGCCTGCTTATCCGCGTCGCTCAGCTGAGTTCCGAAGTAGTGGCCGCGGTTCACTATGTAATCCGGGCATTTGCTGAGCGCGAACAGCTGCTCTCCGGCGTTGCCAAAAACCTGCCGCGCCTGCTCGTCGGTGGCACCTTGTGGCAATGCCTTCAGATCATGAAGCAGCTGAACCACGACTTTGACCACGGCTTTGTCGTGCGCCACCCGTTCGCGCAACCCCGCCCCGACGGGCGGCAACGGGTCTAAACTCGCCAGCAGATCCACGGGGGTGCCCGCCGGGATCGGACCAATCTCGATCCCTTTTTGGTCAAAGACCGGAACAAGCCAGTTGAGCACCTCCCGCGAGGCCTTGACCACGTCTGGGAGGTAGCCGGTGGGGATGCGAATCCAGCTCGTCACGGTTGTCCGGTCGATCAGCCCCGGGATCTTGTCGCCGAATACCGGGTCCTTATCCCGCTTGTCGGGCCACAGCATCTTGGTGATCGAGTCCTGAAAGACCCCCATGCGCGCCTCGACTGAGGGGCTCGGGTCGAATTTGCCGACGCTGTTGTTCAACAGGAACGGTGCGGTCGACCATAGGCTGATCAGCGACGGCACGCGGGTGTAGCCGCGTCCCCCGGCCGGCATCTGATACTGCCGTGGCTGACCGGTAAACGGATCGTAGACGACTATCGCGCCGACTGAAGGAAGCTGCTTGTAGGAGGCCGAAGAAAAGTTGTCCCAAACGTTCCCGCCTATGGCGTTCGTGGCCAACGGGCTGCAGGCGTTGGTTTGCAGCAAGGTCACCGGCACACGGCCGTCGTTCGACAGAAAATTGCTGTCGAGAAAATCGTCGGCCATGACGATTTTCCGCATTTGCTGGCGGAACGCGTCGGTTTGGGTCCATACCCAATATTTGTTGAAGCAATTAAGATAGTTCGCGCCGATGCAGGCGGCCGGGTCTGCGCCGGCCGGCCTTTCCGGCGCTTTGCTGGAGTGACAAGCCGCGCAATTGTCGGCAAAGACCAGCTTGCCCTGTTGGACGGTCGCCGGCGGGTCGTTCAGGTAGGCGGCACCGCCGGGGGCATTGCTCAGTTTGTGCGGATAAGACGCCTTGACCAGAAACAGCGCCATGTCGGGCGTCTGCATTTCGGTCGCCTGCCAATAGGACGAGTTCCTGCGCGCCGTCGTGATCGCGAAGGGGGTAACGGGCTTGCCACCGACGATCGGGTTGAAGTGGCGCAGCCACTCCTCGCTGAACAGCCCGATATTGACGTAGACGCGGTTGAGCGCCCCGAGCGCGCCGACCGAATCGGAGCCGTCCTTCAGCACATGCGGCGTCCACACCGTATTGGGCGGCTGAAAGAACTGGGTCAGCGGCCCCTGGCTGACGAAATCGTTGAACTGCTTGTTCGCAAGATTGTCCGCACCCAAGGTTTCCCGCCCGAAGCGTTTGGCGACTTCCAGCCGCGGCCAGAGATTGTAGACGGCGTTCATCGTGCGCGGGTTGTTGATGTTGTCGGCCGAGACCAACGAGGTGTCCAACGAGCCGGGCCGGGCGGTATGCAGCACCTGGAACAGAAAATTCGACTGATCGGCATTCCACGCCAATATACGGTCGACCCAGAAATACTGCGCTCCGACGGTCGAACTGATGTTCTCCCATTGCGGCGCCTCGGGGTCCGCCGGCGGCTTTTCCGGGTTTGGCCCAACGTGACAAAACCCGCACGACATCCCGACCCGGTACGGCCGGACGAGATCCTTCGACAAGTAATAGCTCTGGTCATCGTAAAAGCGCTTGGGGTCCCACTGCTTTGCCGCCGCTTCGTTAAAGGCGGGGTTGGGGAAAAGCCGCAACCCGAGGATCCCAGTCGGGTATCCGTAATAAGATCCGACCGGGATGTTCTTGCCGCGAGCCCCGAGCGCGACACCCGGATATTTCTGCTCGTTCGCGAATGGATCGGGTGGGCAGTTGGCATCGCGCACGTCGAGCCAGAGTCCATAGCGCTGCGAGTCCGGGCCGGTCGCCTTGGTGAAACACGGCTCGTTGACCAGACCGAAATAGTTAAACCGGTTGTCGCGACTGTATTTGAGCCCCGGATAGGAGGAGAGGACCTTTAGCAGGTCGAACGTACCGTAGGTCAGGTTCGTCAGCCTGTCCCACAGCGTATCGTCGCCGCCAGTCCACACCAGCCACATGTTGCGGCCTTTGACTTCGTCGGCGGTCATCGTGATGCCGCCGTCCATGCCCTTGAAATAATCCTCGTCAGCTGCCGGGAATGTCCGGGCGGCCCGTCCGGCTTGGCGCGCCTCGTCGACGACTACCTGTGCGTGCGCCTCTCCCGCGACCCAGGCGCTCGATACAATCAGGCCGACTGACAAGAGAAGGCGCGATGCCCTGATAAGGCATGTTGCCATCGGTTCCCCCTTTGCCTCGCGACGATCCGAGATCGCTCCTTAACCTTAAATGATCAGCTCGAAACATCAAGCGACCGCTGGCGCCGCCGTCAAGCGGTGCGGGGATTTCCGCCCGGACGAGGCGAGGGAGTAAAGCTTCGGGATGATCCGTGCTCCTATTCGTCCCCGGGATAGTGTGACAGTCGAGAGCCGATGCCTCATGGCTTGGTGGTCGAGAATCTGGCTCTGTTGCATCTCCGACGGCGTGCCGAAGCGGTCGCTCGTCGTCGCGCTGATCGTCGGAACCATCCTCAATCTGATCAATCAGGGCGACGCTCTTGTAGCGGGAGCTCGGTTGAACATTCTCAAGCTGATCCTGACCTTCGCCGTGCCCTACGCGGTCGCAACTTACGGTGCCGTGTCGTACCGGCTGCGAGCCAATTCCGAGCGAGATTCAGAAGACCGGCGCTGACGGCTGCGCCGCAATTATCGTACCGGTATCTCGTCTTCGAGGCCGAACACCTGCTGCGCCGAGCTGAAGCCGGCAAGGGTGAATTCTCCCAGAGCAGTGAATTCGCCAGGGCAGCAGCGCGCGAATTCATCGGAGGCGAGGATCCCGCGCCCCAACTCACCGGCCAGCTTCTCAATGCGCGCACCGATGCAGGTGAAATCCAGCCGGTTGGCGCTCCCGATATTGCCGTAGAGGACATCGCCAATATGCAACGCCAAGCCGAAGCGCAACCCCGGCATCGCCGAGCCTGAGAGCTCTGCGATGTTCGCCTGAGCCTGGCGTGCGGCCGCGAGTGCGCGCGTGCACACTTCGGTCTCGTCGCCGGCGATCGCGAAAATCGCCAGCAGGCCGTCCCCCATGAATTTGAGCACCTCGGCGCCGTGGTCGAGGATCACCGGCACCTGACAGTCGAAATAGCGATTAAGAAGGTCGATCAGCACCCGCGGCGGCTGACGATCGGCGAGCGCCGTGAACCCGCGCATGTCCGACAGCCAGATGGCCGCGTGGATTTCCTCGATATCGCCGCGGTGGATCCGCCCAGCGAGGATGCGCTCGCCGGCGTCATGCCCGACATAGGTATCGAGCAGGGTGCTCGCCGTCCGCCGCAATGCTCGGATCTCGGCGACCCGCGCCAGCGGGGTAATAATCGCTTCGATACCAGCGACCTGGGCGTCCGTGAAACCGCCGGGCTGCCGGGTCGTGCAAGTAACCAGGTGAATGGCGCCGTCGGTGAAGAACAGCGGCAACGCCAGATAATCGGTCACCCCCTCGGCGCGGAGCTCTTGGAGAATCGGGAAGTCGATCGCGCAGCCCGGGTCAGCGAGCCGGCGGCGGATCGCAGTCTTGGTCGCATAAACGCGAGCGACAGGGTTTTCCCGGAACTCCGGCGTGTCGAACAGCCCGAACCGACCTTCCGAAATTTCGACGTCGGCGCCCGGCCGCCATACGAATCGGCGACCGATAATTTGCGGATGCAGGGTGTTTACAAACACCGCGACCCGCCACAACGGAATGCCGCAAGCGACGAGCCGCTCGCACAATTGCGACAGTACTTCCTGCGGCTGCGGCGCCGAACGTGCGCCGTCGATAAGCCAGTCGGCAATCGCTCTGATCTCAGGGTCGGGCATCGAGGCTGAATTGATCGTTTCTACATCGTGGCTCATATTACAGGCAGGTGCTTTCCCGGAGCAGCCCCATGGCGATCGCGCTCGCCCCGCTTCATCCCACCCTTGGCGCCGAGGTTCGCGGCGTCGACCTCTCCCGCCCGGTGATGCCCGAAGTCTTTGCCGAGATCGACGCAGCGTTCAACCGTCACGGGATCCTCGTCTTTCCGGAGCAGCCGGTGACCGACGAGCAGCAGCTGGAGTTCAGCCAGCTGTTCGGGCCGCTCGAGGTCAATCCGAACTATGCCGGCGCAAAGATGCGGCTGCGTCCCGACGTCGCCGACATTTCCAACCTCGACGCCGAAGGACGCGTGCTGGCGCGGGATGATCGCCGCAACCTTTTCAACATCGGCAACCAGCTGTGGCACACCGACAGCTCGTTCAAGCGCATCCCGGCGAAATGCTCGCTGCTGTCCGCCCGCGAGCTCCCGTCCCCAGGTCCCATGGGCGGCGGCGAGACCGAGTTTGCCGATTTGCGGGCGGCGTGGGAGGGGCTGCCCGAGGCGAGAAAGCGCGAGCTGGAAGGGCTCGTCGTCGAGCACAGCATCTTCCGCTCGCGCAGCCAGATCGGCTTTGCCGATTTCAACGATGAGATCTCCAAGGAATTGCCGCCGGTGCCGCAGGCGCTGGTCCGCCACCATCGCTACTCGGGTCGCACAAGTCTCTATCTCGCCTCGCACGCCTCGCACATCATCGGCTGGCCGGTCGAGGAGGGGAGGGCGCTGATCGAGGAGCTGATCGCGTTTGCGACCCAGCCGCAATTCGTCTACCGGCACCGCTGGATCGTCGGCGACCTCGTGATGTGGGACAATCGCTGCACAATGCACCGCGGCCGCCCTTATGACGACACGCAGCGCCGCGTTCTGCACCGCACGACCGTGTCGGATGTCGCCAACACGCTAGAACAGGAGGGGCTGGTCGCCCCCGCCGCGGCCTGAGAGCCGCTTCGCAGGTTGCGGAGAACTTCTCGACAGCTAAAGCATGGCATGCCAACACTTCCCCTCGACGTTTCCACGAAAGAGCCTGTGAAGAAATGCCGCTGGCCTGCCAATTTGTCGCCCCCCGCGAAAGTTGGGGGCCCGCAGCCTGCCGCCGGCTTGAATAGGGACAACTCCCTGAAATCTCTGGATTCCGGGTTGGGCGGGAATGACGAGATGAGCAGATGTGGGCGCCGCTCGCCGTACCGATCAATTGGCCCGTGATGCGCACTCGATTGCCGGCCTTGCGCATGCTGCCCTCGAGCACATAGCGCACGGCCAACTCGCGCCCAACCTGGCGCAGATCGGGCGATTTTGCCCTTGTACGCAACCGGAATTGCGCACGATCACGAAGAGCCAAGACAGCCGCGAGATCGCCGTGATGATCTCCTCGAAAGGCCGTCGACGAAGTACTTCCGCTCCGGGTCGCCGCTCAGATTCTGGAACGGTAACACCGCCAATGGGCATGGCGGCGATATCCTCGGCGGTGAGGCTTCGGCGGCGGGTATACAGTCGACCCGAACTGGCCTCACTATGTTCTTGACCTCCTGCTCGCCGAGGTCTTCGAAGATGAAATCGAGCTTGTCGCGCACGACCCGGCTGACGCATATTTCACTCGGCGACCAGCACTTCGAGCCGTGCGGCGAGATTGACGCCGTCATCGTAAATGTCGTCCTCGTCGATAATCATGTCGCCAAGATTTATACCGATGCGGAACTCTAGGCGGTGCGCTGCTGGTATTTCGCTGTTGCGTCGCGCGATTTCGCGTTGCATCTCGACCGCCCAGCGCACGGCGCGACGACGCTCGGAAACTCGACCAGCAGCCCGTCGCCGGCGGTCTTGACGATCCGCCGGCGATGCTCAGCGATCCTCGGGATCGGCGAGCTCGCGGCGGATCAGGGGCCTTGAGTAGCAACGGAACAGAAAACCTAGGTAAGAGGTCCTGCTGTGCGTCGGGAGTACGAGTCGAACTGCATCGTCAAGCCCGTGTTTGGGACTGAGTAGCGAGGCAGAAGCCCCAGGCCTTTGCAATCTGCACCGTTTGAGCTGCGCGATTGCGGCAATGGCGGCGGGAAGTTCACGCAGCGGCGTGCTGCGGGACCGCCGAGGTTGCAAACGAGGGACTGGCGCTCAGCGGCGTCTCATTCCCTGTCGGCTGTTCCGCGGAGTCCAGATCCCCTGCCGACAGCGGCCTCACGCGGAACCAGATTGAGTAGAGCGCCGGCAGGAAGATGAGGATAAGCAAGGTGCCACCTGCGGTGCCACCGATCAGCGTGTAGGCCATTGATCCCCAGAACACCGATTGGGTTAGCGGAATGAAGGCGAGCACCGCGGCAAGCGCTGTCAGGATCACCGGTCTGGCGCGCTGCACGGTCGCCTCGATCACAGCATTATAGATGTCGAGACCTTCTTGCTGATTGGTGCGGATCTGACCGATCAGGATCAGGGTATTGCGCATCAAGATGCCGGAGAGACCGATGAGCCCAAGGATCGCGTTGAAGCCGAAGGGCTGATGGAACAGCAGCAGAGTCGGCACGGCGCCCACCAATCCCAGCGGAGCGGTTAGGAAGACCATCGTCATCGCGGCGATCGAGCGGACCTGCACGATGATGACCAGCAAGGTCAGCAGGATCATGATCGGGAAGATCGGAACCAGCGCCGCATTGGCTTTTGCCGATTCTTCGATATTGCCGCCCATCTCGATGCGATAGCCTTCAGGAAGCTGCGCGATGACCGGCGCCAGAGCCTTCTCAACCTCCATCGAGACCTGAGGCGGCTGCAGAGATTCGTCGATGTCGCACTGAACCGTGATGGTCGGGGTGCGGTCACGTCGTCGCAGGATTGGGTCCTCTGGCCGAATTTCGATGTGGCCGATCTGGCTGAGCGGGATCAGCCGCCCCTCATGGTTGGTCAGTGTGAGGTCACCGAGCTTCGCGGGGTCGAGGCGTTCGGGTCCCGCGGTGCGCGCAACGACCTCCACCGTGCGGATGTCTTCGCGAACCGCGGTAACCGGCACACCAGTGAGCAGAAACTGCAATTGCTCGGCTGCGTCGCTGGAGGTCAGCCCGATCACGCGGAGCCGGTCCTGATCCAGGACGAAATGAACTGTGGGCACGCGTTCGCCCCAATCCTGATTTACCTGACGCGTATGCGGGTTGGCGCGCATCACGTCCTGAACCCGATTGGCGATCGCCCGAAGCTTCGTCGGGTCGGGGCCCATCACACGGAACGCCACGGGGAAGTGGGAATAGGGGCCGAAGACGAGTTGCGTGACCCGCACGCGAGCTTCCGGCGCCAACCCCTCCGCGATCCGCTCCCGGAGACGAAGTTTGAGGCGCTCGCGCGCATCTTCGTTCGGTGTCAGAACCACCAGCTTGGCGAATGAGGGGTCAGGCAGCTCGGGATTGTAGGAAAAGAAGAAGCGAGGCGCCCCTTGACCGATATAGGTCGTGACGATCTTCGCTTCCGGCTGCTGCTTCAACCAGGCTTCGACCTTCGCCGCCGCCCTGCTGGTCGCCTCGATGCTTGTGCCCTCCGGCATCTGCACCTCGATCAGCACTTCCGGGCGGTCGGATGTCGGGAAGAACTGCTGCTTGATGACGGCCATGCCGGCACCGGCGAGGAGGAACAGTCCGACCACGAGACCGGCGACCAGAAATTTTCGGTTCACCGACCACACCACGATCCGGCGGAGTTTGCGGTAACGCGGCGTCGCATAGATCGCCGCGTGCCCGCCCTCGATTGGCTTGATGTTGGGCAAAAGTTTCACGCCAAGATAAGGCGTGAATACGACCGCCACGATCCATGACGTGATCAGCGCAAAGCCGACAATCCAGAAGATGTTGCCGGCGTATTCTCCGGCGGTCGATCGCGCGAAGCCGACTGGCGTGAAGCCGATGATGGTGACGAGCGTACCCGACAGCATCGGAGCGGCGGTATGGCTCCAGGCATAGGATGCCGCTTTTACGCGGTCCCATCCTTCCTCCAGCTTCACCACCATGATCTCGATGGCGATGATCGCGTCATCGACGAGCAGGCCGAGCGCGATGATCAGCGCGCCGAGGGTGATACGATCGAACACCCGCCCGGTTATCATCATGATGACGAAGACGGCCGCGAGTGTCAGCGGGACCGCGGCCGCCACCACGACGCCGACGCGCCAGCCGAGGCTGATCAGGCTGACGAGCATGACCACGCTCAACGCCGTGAAGAACTTGAGCATGAACTCGTTGACCGCGTCGCGGATGTTGACGGCCTGATCGGTGATTTTTGTGAAACTCAGCCCGGCTGGGAGTTGAGCGGCGATCTCCTTCTCCTCAGCATCGAGCGATTTGCCGAGCACAAGGCCGTTCCATCCCTCTTTCATGACCACGCCCAGCATCATCACCGGATCGCCATTATGGCGGATCAGGAAGGTGGCGGGGTCCTCATAGCCGCGTTCGACATCGGCAACATCGGACAGCTTAAGGGTTCGGCCGCCGGCGACGATCGGGGTGTCACGCACCTTCTGAAGGTCGTCATATGCGCCGTCGAGGCGAACAAAGACTTGCGGACCGTCGGTATCGACCGACCCGGCGGGGGTGACGACATTCTGTCGCTGGAGCGCGTCGAAGATATCGCGCGGGGCAATCCCCAAGGTCGCCAGCCTCGCGTAGGAGAAGTTGACGAAGATGCGCTCCGGGCGTTCGCCCAGGATGTCGACTTTCTTGACGCCCGCGACGTGCAGCAGCCGTTGCCGGAGCGCCTCCGCTTCGCGCGTCAATTGCCGCGGCGGCATACCCTTGGCCTTCACGGCGTAGAGCGCGAAATCCACATCGGAATATTCATCGTTGATGAACGGCCCGAGTGCTCCGGCGGGCAACTGAGATGCTTCGTCGCCTAGTTTTTTGCGCGCCTGATAGAATTCTTCCTGCACGTCCGCCGGCGGCATAGAATCCTTGAGCGACAGGGTCATCAAGGCCAAGCCTGGACGTGTGAAGGTGTCCACGTGGTCGTACCAGCGCAACTCCTGGAGACGCTTCTCGAGCGGCTCGGCGACGAGGTTCTGCATCTCCTCGGCGGTAGCTCCCGGCCATACCGCGGAGACAGTCAGCACCTTGATGGTGAATGAGGGATCCTCGGCACGACCGAGCTGCAGGAAGGCGTAGATGCCAGCAAGCGCTATGGCCACGAGGAGGAAGAGCGTAATGGCGCGCTCCCGTACGGCGAGGGCGGAGAGGTTGAAGCCGGTCATTGCACTGCCTCCGTGATGTGGGCTACGCGGACATGCTCTCCTTGGTGAAGAAAGTGGCCGCCCAGCGCCACGATCTGCTGCCCGACGGTTAGGCCACCGCTGAGAATGGCGCTCTCCTTACCGATCTGGGCGACCTGCACCGGATGGAAGGAGACCTGAGACTTTTTGACGTGCAGTATCCAGACGCCAGGCCCCTTGCCTTCGTTGTCGAGGGCGCTGAGCGGGATCGAGGTGGCGGTGGCGGGCTCGCTGGTCGGCAGGTAGACCGTGACGGTGGCTCCGAGAGGCTCTTGCGCCCCGGCTCCGCCCAG
>Ga0187846_10000908_pt1 | contig 16964 bp, 13 predicted proteins | sample TC_taG_FD_161473 | JGI IMG/M metagenome (GOLD analysis project Ga0187846, IMG submission 161473) | Biofilm microbial communities from the roof of an iron ore cave, State of Minas Gerais, Brazil - TC_06 Biofilm (v2) | ecosystem: Environmental > Terrestrial > Deep subsurface > Cave > Wall biofilm...
ACGAGCCGCTTCGCGCTGCGTCAACGCTCCGAGTTTTATTCGTTGCATGACTTCAGCGCGCCTGAGTTCTCGGGCACTCATCTGCAATAACTCCACCAAGCTGGGCCGCCTCCTTCCACGGCGTCGTGGAACTGCGGCGATTCCCAAAAGGGGACATTTCTACTTGGGAAAATTGGGGACACTTGAACTTGGGGCTAGTAAGCGCGCCTATGCGGCTTGCGGCAACGCCGCCTATATGGTACAATCCACGTGCATTCTCCGAGAGGAGTGGGACAGCCCACTCCTTTCGTTTCTCCCGAAACCTCGAGCTTCGCTCGAGTGCTACGGGCCCAGGACCCAAAAGAACAATGGCACCACGTAAAACCGTCAAGAAAAATACTGCGTCTGGCAACGGCTCGACCGTCGCCGCGCCGGCTCAGCCCAATCCTGAGCTCATCAGCGCCCTGCACGATCTCGAGCGCGATCGCGGGCTGTCGTTCGACGTGCTCATCGAGGCGCTCGAAGCGGCGCTCGTCTCAGCCTACAAGCGCAACTTCGCCCGCGAGGCGGAGGCCCACGGCAACCCTGTCGTGCTCGTCGATCGCAACGACGGCTCCTATCGCGTGTTCGCCCGGCGCGCGGTCGTCGAAGAGGTGACAGACCCGCTGCTTGAGATCAGCGCCGCCGACGCCGGCGCGAAGTACAAGGTCGGCGACAACTACGACCTCGAGGTCACGCCCAAAGAATTCGGGCGCATCGCCGCGCAGACCGCCAAGCAGGTCATCGTGCAGCGCATCCGCGAGGCCGAACGCGACCTCGTCTTCGACGAGTACAGCGATAAACTCGATCACATGATCAGCGGCAACGTGCTTCGCTACGAGCAGCGCAACATGTTCATCGACCTGGGTAAGGCCGAAGCGGTGCTGCCGATCTCAGAGCAAGTGCCGCACGAGTCGTATCGCATCGGCACGCGCGTGCGCGTCTACGTCGTGGAGGCGCGCAAGACCAACAAGGGCCCGCAGATCATCGTGTCGCGCGCCCATCCGAACGTCGTGCGGCGCCTGTTCGAAGCGGAGATACCGGAAGTCGCGCAAGGGTTGGTCGAGATCAAAGATATCGCACGCGAGCCGGGCTCGCGTTCGAAAGTCTCGGTGTGGACCGAGGAAGAAGACATCGACGCCGTCGGCGCATGTCTAGGCCCGCGCAGTTCGCGCATCAACAACATCAGCGACGAATTGCACGGCGAAAAGATCGACGTCATCCAGTGGTCGCCCAATCAGGCGACATACGTGGCGAACGCCTTACAGCCGGCAAAGGTCTTGCAAGTCCACCTCTCCGAGCGCCAGCACACGGCGGCCGCGGTTGTTCCCGACCACCAACTTTCGCTGGCGATCGGCAAGGAAGGTCAAAACGTTCGGCTCGCCGCCCGGCTGACCGGCTGGCGCATCGACATCCACAATGAAGAGCAGTGGGCGGGCGCGGTGTCGCAGCGCGCCGATGAAGAGAAGGAACTAGAAGAAGTCGCCGCCATGGCCGAAGCGGCGGCCGAAGAGACCGGTGTTGAGTTGACACCGGAAATGCTGGCTGAGGATGAGGACCTCATCCGTCGCCTGCAAGACCTGCAGCGTGCGGGCAGCGGCGGCAGCGCCGAAGCGCAGGAGTGAGGCGCGGCACGCATGTTCCTGTCCGTCAGTGCGTCGGCTGCCGATCGCGTGCGGAAAAGCGTCACATGTTGCGCTTCGTGCGTGAGGATGGCGGCGCATGGGCGGCGGATCCAGCGGCACGCCTCACCGGCAGAGGAGCGTATGTTTGCTCGCCGCAGTGCATGGAGCGGTTGAAGAAGAATAGTAAGTACCGAGGATTGATGTCGGTGAACATCGTCCAGGCCGACTGGCCGAGCCCGGCCTTAAGAGGCCGCGACTACACGAACGATAACGGATAAGGAATGGCTGGAGTTCGAGTACACGAGCTCGCAAAAGAGCTGAATCTGACAAATCAAGAGACGTTGGCGCTCTTGGGCAAAGTCGGCATTACCGCGTCGACGCACATGAGCGTAATCGACGAACACCGCGCACGCATCGTCAGGGGCGTGCTCACGGGTGATTTGGCGGCAGGCGCCAAGCGCGTAAAGGCCGCGCCCAAGAAACCCGCAGCTGCGCCGGCTGGTGGTGACGGCGCTGCTCTGCAAGCGGCAAAAGCAGCTCCCGTAAAAGAGGCCGTCGCTGCCGCAGCACCCACGCCCACCGTACCAAAAACTGAAGAAGTCCCGGTGCCTCGCCTGCGTCCGGTATCGCCGACGACACAACGCGCTCCGCGACCGGCGCCACGTCCGGCGCAACCGCGAATCATGCCGGCCGCGTCTGCTGAACCGACCACGCCGATCCCGGCGCTTCGGCCCATGCAGGCTGCAAGTGCCACAGCTCCGCCGCGCCCGGCGCAGCGCCCAGTGGTCACCGGCCGACCCGGCGTGCCGATGCGACCGGGTGGAGCGATCGGTCGCGGACCCGCTGGCGTACGACCCGGCTATGCTCGGCCCGCGTCAGGTGGCCGTCCGGGGATGCCCGGCCGTGGTGCCATTGCTTCCGGCCCGATGCCCAGCGCGCCACCCACCGGCGGACGCAGAAAGTCGCGCGCGGAACTCGAGCGCGATCGCAAGGAGCGCGAGCGCGAGGCGCTGCTGCGCAAGAGCCAGCCGCGATCGAAGGCCGCACAGGTCTCAGTACCGGTCGCCGAGCCGGAAGTCCTCAAAGATGTGACGATCCCCGACTTGATCACCGTGCAGCAGCTTGCAACGACGATGGAAGTGCCGGCCGCGCAAGTCATCGCACAGTTGATCCGCATGGGCACGATGGCGACCATCAACCAGCACATCGCGCCGGCCATTGCAAGTCAAGTCGCGCGCCGCTTCGGTTTCAACACCGTTGTCAAGGAGGCGACGGAAGCAGCTGCGCCCGTGATCACGCCTGAGGCCGAACCCGAGGGAGCGCTGACGCCGAGGCCGCCGGTGGTGACAGTGCTGGGCCATGTGGACCACGGCAAGACGTCGCTGCTCGACGCGATCCGTTCGACTAAAGTAGCCGCGGGCGAAGCCGGCGGCATCACGCAGCGCATCGGCGCCTACACGGTCGACTACAACGACCGCAAGGTGACGTTCATCGACACGCCCGGTCACGCAGCGTTCACCGAGATGCGTGCGCGCGGCGCGAAGGTCACCGACGTCGCGATCCTCGTCGTGGCGGCTGACGACGGCGTGATGCCGCAAACCGTCGAGGCGATGGACCACGCGAAGGCGGCGGGCGTTCCGATCGTCGTGGCGATCAACAAGATCGACCGTCCGAACGCGAATCCGGATCGCGTCAAGCAGCAGCTGTCCGAACTCGGCCTGGCGCCCGAAGACTGGGGCGGTCAGACGCAGTTCATCCCGGTTTCTGCAAAGCAGAAGACCGGCATCGACGATTTGCTGGAAATGGTGCTGCTCAACGCCGATCTGCTCGAATTGAAGGCCAACAAGAACCGGCGCGCGCAGGGCGTGATTATCGAAGCCCGCCTCGACCGCGCGCGCGGCCCGGTCGCAACGGTGCTGGTCAAAAACGGCACGCTGCGAGTCGGCGACATCATCGTCGTCGGCTCGACCTGGGGTCGCGTGCGTGCGCTCTTCGACGACAAGCTAGATGCGATCAAGAGGGCCGGCCCTGCCATACCCGCTGAGATCATGGGTCTGTCCGACGTGCCCGCTGCCGGCGACATCATGGAAGTGGTCTCCGACGAGCGCGATGCGCGCGATCTCTCGGCCAAGCGCGCGCAGCGCAAGCGAGAGTTGCAGCTCGCGACCGCTCGACGCGCCGTCACGCTCGAAGGATTCCTCGCGCAGGCCAAAGAGGGCGGTCTCAAGGAGCTCAACTTGATCATCAAGGCCGACGCGCAAGGGTCGGTGGAAGCGCTCAAGTCGCAGCTCGACGGTCTTGCGAATGAAGAGGTACGCACGCGCGTAATCCACACGGGCGTCGGCGGGATCAACGAATCCGACGTCATGCTCGCGCGCGCTTCGAGCGCTATCATCATCGGCTTCAACATCAGGCCGGATGCCACGATCTCGCGCAAGGCCGAGGCTGAGGGCGTCGACATCCGCCTCTACGACGTCATCTACACCGCCATCGACGACGTCAAGGCCGCCATCGCCGGCATGCTCAAGCCGCAAACTCGCGAGGTCGCGATCGGCGAGGTCGAGGTGCGCAAACTCTTCAAGGTCAGCAAGGTCGGCACGATCGCCGGCTGCTACGTGCGCTCCGGCCGCATCACGCGCGATTCGCGCGTGCGCGTGCTGCGCGACAGCGTGCCGGTCTACGAAGGTAAGTTGGCGTCGCTCAAGCGCTTCAAGGACGACGTCCGCGAAGTCGCCGAGGGCTTCGAGTGCGGCATCGCGATCGAGAACTTCAACGACATCAAGGAAGGCGACATCATCGAGGCCTACACGACCGAACAGGTTGCAGCGACGCCGGCCTGATGGATCACGACGTCGTCGAGCAAGCCCACGAGATCTATTTCAACGTCATCGTTGCGCATGGCGACGGCGACGATCCCTGGACGCCCGGTCAACGCGCGGAATTGCGCCGCGCGCTCACGTTGCTCGAGCCGCTCGAAGCCGCGGGAGAATTGGGCCCGGACGGCATCCAATTGATGGCGTCGCTGTGTTTGGAGTTGGGCAACGACGAGCGCGAGGAACATCTCTTGCGGCGCGGCCTCGAGCGGTTTCCCGGCGCTGCCGGCCTGCACGGCGACGTCGGCGCCGCGTTTGCAAATCTCGAACGCTGGCCGGACGCGGTCGCGCACCTCGGGGCCGCGGTCGTGTTGGGCGTCGATCAGCCAGACGAGCAGTGGGCGGCGGCATGCTCGCAGCTCGTCGATACGCTGTCGGAGTGCGGCGACGTTGAACGCGCTGAGGCAGTGCGCAGATGGGCGCTGACGCTTGCCGGCGACGAGAAGGCGCGCGCATGGCTTGAGGACAGCGCCGCCGACGAAGACGCCAAGAATTGATTGACGTAGCACTCGAGCGAAGCTCGAGGGCCTCTAGACAACTGAACTTCCATGTGGGATATACAGCGTGACTGACGCTTTCGGAGCGAAAAGCCAGCGGCTTGAACGGATCGAGCATGAAATCGTGCGCGAGCTGAGCGAGCTGCTGCTTAAAGAGCTCAAGGATCCGCGGGTAGGATTCGTGACGTTGGTGGGTTGTAAGGTAAGCCCCGACCTGCAAAGCGCGCGCGTGTTTGCAAGCCCGATGGGCGACCAGCGCCAAGTCGCGCAGACCATGCGCGGTCTCGCTTCGGCCGCCGGATTCCTGAGCGTCGAGCTTGGCAAACGCCTGCGCATGCGGCGCACGCCCACGCTCACGTTCGTGCGCGACGAATCGATCGAGCGGGGTGTGAGACTGACGACGATGATCGACGAGGTGAAGCGGCGCGATGAAGCTCGAGCCCGCCACGACCCGTAGCACTCGAGCGCAGCTCGAGGAGACTCGGACCAGCGACCGCTCACAGGTGCTCGAAGCGCTGCGTTCTCACCAGCGCTTCGTCATGTGCGCGCACGAGAACCCCGACTGCGACGTGCTCGCCAGCGGCTTCGCGCTTGGCCTCGCGCTCAAGCGGCTCGGCAAGGACGTCAAGTACTTCCTCGACGGCGATGTTCCGCGCAACCTGATGTTTCTGCCGGAATCGAACCTGACGCAGCGCACGTTCGACGGCATCGCCGACGACGCACTCTTCATTTTCTTTGACATGAGCGATCAGGCGCGCGCCGGCAAGGCGCTCGCTTGGGTTCCAGACGAGCGGATCGTCAATATCGACCACCACCTCTCCAACACTCGCTTCGGGCGTTGGCACTATGTCGACGACCGCGAAGCGGCCACCGGCATGCTCGTCATGCATCTAGTTCTTGGGCTCGGCGTCGCCATCACCGCCGACATCGCCGAGTGCCTGCTCAGCGCGATCATCTCCGACACCGGCAACTTCATGTATTCGAATGCGACGTCGAAGACGCTGCGCGCGGCCGCCTCGTTGATCGAAGCGGGAGCCGATAAGGATCGCATCACCGAGCATCTCTACCAGATGCGGACGTTCGCCGCGCAGAAGATGCTCGGTAAGGTCCTCGACGAGGCCGTGCTCACGGATGACGGCATCGTGTACTCGCTCGTCACCATGTCCATGCTGGCGGCGGCCAGCGCCGATCACGAGGATCTTGAGGAGGTCGTCGGCGCGCTGCGTGCGGTGGATCGCTGTCAGGTCGCAGTTCTGGTGAAAGAGCAGCCCGACGGCTCGTTCCGCGTAAGCCTGCGCTCGCGCGGCCGCGTGAACGTCATGGCGATCGCAAAGCGGCTCGGCGGCGGCGGCCATTTTCGTGCGGCGGGTGCTCCGGTCGACGGACCCGCTGATGCCGCGCTCCAACGCGTGCTCTCCGCCATCCGCGCCGAAACCAAGACGTAGCACTCGAGCGAAGCTCGAGGAAATGTAGCACTCGAGCGAAGCTCGAGGAGATGAGATTCGATGGATTCCTAGCGGCGTTGGTCGAATCTCTTCGACCGTCCATGTTCGGGTTCATCAACGCGTTCAAACCACCCGGGATGACGTCGACGGCGTTCGGGTCTTACGTCCGGCACCTCTTCGGTGGTGCTCCCGTCGGCCATTGGGGAACGCTTGATCCGCGCGCCTGTGGTGTGCTTGTGCTTGCGATCGGCAACGCCACGCGCCTGCTGCCGCTCATCGCCCCGACGACGAAGCGCTACGCCTTCGAGATCATTCTTGGTTCCGCGACTGATACCGGAGACGCGGCAGGCCGCGTGACGGCGCAATCGGCGCTGCCCTTAGACTGGCGCGAACGGCTCGCGTCCGTCATCTCAGCCCTTGTGGGCCCACTCGAGCAAGTGCCGCCGATGTTCTCAGCCGTGAAGGTCGAAGGACGGCCGCTGTACGAGAGCGCGCGCAAGGGCGGCGACGTGCCACGAACGCCTCGCGCGACCCGAGTCCACGCGTTGCGGCTGATCGATACAGGCGAGAATTCCGCATGCCTCTCGGTTGAATGCGACGCCGGTCTCTACGTGCGCGTGCTGTGTGAGGAGATCGGCACACGGCTCGGCGTGCCTGCGCACATGGGGGCGCTCGTGCGCACCGCGGCGGGGCCGTTCGCGATCGCCCAATCGCTGCTGCCTGAGGAAATCAATGCCGATCCTGCGCGCTGCTTGATCGATCCGCTCTCCGTTTTGGCGCAACCGCGAATCGAACTCGACGCCTCCCGCGTGGCTCGATTTGTTCACGGCAACGACGTGACGGTGGATGGACATGCATTGCGCGCGGTCGAGCACCTCGTGCTCGCCGCCGGACGCCTCATCGGCACCGGGCAGCTCGCACTCGCCAACGGAAACGCGACGCTAACGCCGAATCGCGTCCTCAGCGCCCAGATGTAGTGCCGGCCTCTTGAGCCCGGGGAGGGTGCTTCGGTTGGCGTTTGCGTTCGAAGAGCTGCGCAACGCCGCGCAAGAAACGCCCGAGCGCGGGCACGGCGCGCGGTTGCAGCAAGCGCGGCTCAAACACCGCCATGACGTCGGTGTTCTCGGCGACGCATGCGTCGAGGAATTTCGTCAGCGAGAACTCGCCGAACACTTCTTCGCTCACCTGGAACTGCGGCGCGTTCTTCGCGCTCCGCGCGATGCGGAAGTGCAAGACCAAAGCACGCACATACCCGTAGACTTCCGCGGGCACGCGCAAGAGCGCGAAGCCGCGGCGGCGCTTGAAGCGATCGTACGCCACCCAGTTCACAAAGAAGACGATGTGCCGCGCTTCTTCCTCGAGCACCCTGGCGAAGAGCCGCACGAGCGAGTCGGGTAAGAAGCCCGCCTCGCGCGCCAGCCGGAAGGCGCCGAAGCCGATGAACGAATCGATGCACTCGGTGTAGCCGAACGTGATGAAGCTGCGCCGCGTGGGAATGGGCTCGTTCTCTTCGACCTGGCCACTGAGCCCATACCGCTCGACCAGCGTGCTGAGCATGCGGAAATGGCGCGACTCCTCATACGCTTGCAAAGCGATGGCGCGCCGCACCAACGGATCGCTCTCGGTGAGGGCGTAGCCGTCGAGCATGAGGCCCGCGTCGCGCTCGGTCTGCAGCGCGATGCTCCAAAACGGGATGCTGCGCAAACGAGCCAACGATCCCTCGTCGAGATCGGGCCACGGCAGGTCTTTGGGTTCGTACGCCTCGTGCGTGTCGAGGAAGGAGCGGCAGAACAGGTCCTTGTGCTCTTCGGATCCGATTCGCATGCGGCCGTTTGAAATGCCCGTGCCGGTAATCCCTTCCGAGGGTGCGCGAAAAGTGCGCAGGCCGCGCAACGCCTGAGGCGAAGCCCTCCCGCGTTCGCCATGCAAATCGTGCGCGATCTCGACGCTTACCGGGCCAACGCCGATCTCCTATTGACGATCGGCGTCTTTGATGGCGTGCACCTCGGACATCGCGAGGTACTCAAGCGACTGCGCGCCCAGCGCGCGCCCGGACTGATCGTTGGCGCTATGACGTTCGAGCGCCACCCGCTAGCGTTCTTGCAGCCGGGGCAGGGTCCGAAAGCGCTGACGACGATGGACGAGAAGATCAACCTGCTCGACACCTGCGGACTCGACTTGCTGTTCCTCTTGCCGTTCGACGAGCGCATCCAGCAGCAGCAGGCGGAAAACTTTTTACGCAACGTCATCGTAAAGCAGTTGCGCACGCGCGAGCTCGTCGTCGGCGAGAACTGGCGATTCGGCAAGGACCGCGCGGGCGACGTGGAGCTGGCTGCGCGCGTCCTCAAAGACACGGGCTGCAAGTTCGACGTCGCCGCGCTGGTCGGCAGCGACGGTCAACGCATCTCGAGCTCGCGCATCCGCCAACTCATCGGCGAACGCCGATTCGAACAGGCCGACGAGTTGCTGGGCACGCCGTTCACCGTGCGCGGCGTCGTGACCGGGGGCGACAGCCGTGGCCACGCGCTGGGCTATCCGACGGCGAACTTGAAAGTGTCCGAGGAGAAACTCATCCCGACCGACGGAGTCTACGCGGCATCAGCGCATTACGACGGCGCGAACTACCGGGCCGTCGTGAGCATCGGGCACAAGCCCACGTTTGGCGGACGCGACACTGCATTTGAGGTCTACCTCTTAGGCTTCAACCGCAGCGTCTACGGCGAGCAGCTGGCCTTGCACAACCTTAGGTTCCTGCGCGAACAAGAACGCTTTCCGTCCGTCGAGGCGCTCGTCGATCAGATCAAACTCGACGTCGCTCGCGCCGGCGGTCCGTCACCCGGCCCATAATCCAGCGCGTTCAAGAACGCGCTACTACATTTATTTCAAGTGCCGGTCGAACCAGTCGACGATCGCCTCGAAGTGCGCGACGCGCTGGAGCGGCGGCCCGGTGCGCGACAATCCGTGGTCGGCTTCAGTGAAGCGCAGGAATTCGACTTCTTTCCCGCCGTGTTTGAGCGCGGTAAAGAATTGCTCTGACTGCTCGGGCGGGCAGCGGTAATCGCGATCGCTGTGGATGAGCAACAACGGCGTCGTGACTGCGTCGGCGTACGTCAAAGAAGAACAGCGACGATAGACCTCCGGGATTTGGGCGGGAGTGCCGCCGAGCTCGTACTCGAGCATGCGTCCGACTTCGGACGTTCCGTACAAACTCTCGAGGTTCGTCGCAGAGCGTATGGCTACGGCCGCGGCAAAACGCCGCGAGTGGCCGATTGCCCATGTGGTCAGGTAGCCGCCATAGCTGCCGCCCTCGACGCCGAGCTTGCGCTCGTCGATCTCGCCCTGGCGAACCGCAACCTCAAGCGCAGCCAGGCAGTCCGCCAAAGCGGGGCCGCCCCAATCGCCGACGATCGCAGCAGCAAACGGCTCGCCGTAGCCCTGGCTCCCGCGCGGATTGCAGAAGACGACGTCGTAACCCGCCGCCGCGAGCAATTGGAATTCAAAAACAAACGCCTCGCCGTATTCGAAGTGCGGACCGCCGTGGATCTGCAAGATGCACGGCCGCGGCGCTGAGCCATCGGAGCGCAGCCGCCACGCGTCCAAGGGGCCGGCAGGTCCATCGACCTTCAAGCGCTCGGCCGCGACGCACGCATGATTGTCGCACCACGCCTTCGTTTCGAAGGTCAGCCGCCGCAGCTCGCCGTCGGATGTCGCGCAATACAACTCCGGCGGCACCGCCGGACTCGACGCGCAACATACGAACGAACCGTCGCGCGCCGGCGCGAACTGCAAAACGCTGTGCGTCGGCGGCGTCACCGGACGGATGCGCAGGTCGGGCGCGACCGTGAAGACCCGCGTTGCGCCGCGCCACGTTCCCAGCGCTGCGATGCTTCCGTCTGGCAACCATTTGGGTGCGGTTGGGCTGCCTGCCGCGCTCGTGTCGCACAGCGTAAGGTCGCCGCACGTCCATTCCTCTGACGGCGTCAGACAACGCGCCTGACTGCTCGATAGTTCGAGGACATAGAGCCGGTGGTTTGCCAGACCGTAGGCGCCGCGCAAGTTGTCTCGGCCGGCGAACGCGATGCGCGCACCGTCGGGCGGCCAAGCGGGACCGACGACCGCGCCGCCCAGCTTCAGGACCTGTTCGCGCGATCCGCTTGCGACCTCGACCACGAGGAGCTCTCGAAGATAGACGCCGTCTGCATCGGTTCCGTAATCGGCTGCGCACGCGACGCGCGCGCTATCAGGCGACCACGCGGGCTCCGCGACAAATCCGGTGCCGTCCGTCAACGCCTTGGTCTCGCCTCGCTCCAGATCGATCAGCCACAGCTTCGGCAGCGCATCGTTGTAGCCGACGCCGTCAGCGCGATACCGCTGGCGAGTGATGCGCCGCCAAGCGCGCGTCTCGACATCGCGCTTGGCTTGCACCGGCGTGACGATCGCCGCGATCTTACGTCCATCGGGCGAAACGGCAAAGTCAGAAACCGCACCGTCGAGCGCCGGCAAAGCGTAGGCCTCGCCGCCCGCGATGTCGATAGCCCACACTTGCGGTGGACCGCTGCGCTCGCTGATGAAGAAGATCCGAGCGCCGTCCGGTGACCAGAGCGGTGCCCGATCGCGCGCGACGCCGCGAGTGTAGGTGCTGACGGTTCCCGTAGCGAGCTCGCAAGCGCGCAGGCTGCCGCGATACGTGTTGCTCTGCGCGTCGGCGACCGTGGCGACATACGCCACGCGCGCCGCGTCCGGCGACAACGCGACGCAGCTGACGACGGGCAGCGTCAGGAGATCGGCGGCAGAGACGCGGCGCTTATCCGTCATGCCGAGCTCCTACCGTGTCCACAAGGCATCGGCGACGTCCTTCGCAACCAGCCGGTCCGATTCGTCGACGAGTTGATCCCACTCATTGATGACGAGCAAGTGGTCGCCACCGTCAAACGTCGCCGCAAGTCCGGGCCGAAACGTCTTGCCGTCGAACGAGTACCACGGATGTTCCTTTGAGTCGTGGATGATGAACGCGATTTTCTTCGTGCCGACCACGAGCCCGTGGACGCACGGTCCTTTGCGCTCGAGCACGCCGTCCGTGCCGATCACCCACAGCCGCGCGCGCGGTTCGTATGCGCGCCGCGCGTCGCCGCGGTGGTATGCGGGACAGCTATGGTCGTCGGCGGCAACGGCAAGTTGGCGCTCGTTGAGAAAACCGGCCATGTGACTTGAGTTCATCGTCACCTGCGCGGGACTCTGGATTTGCGTCGATGCTGGGTGTGCGAGCCGGAAGATGATAACGCTGCCGAAGCCGTCAGCCCGCAAGCACGCGCCGTAGACGCCGTGCGGGGAGATTGCTACCGGTTCGCACTGACGCCTGCCGCCCAACGGCGTGGTCGGAAAGGTGACGGAAGGGTTGTCGCGCGCGATCAGCACGCCGGTCGGGCCGGGGGAGGCCATGACGGCGCCGTTGCGCACGATCGCAACGTCCTGAACACCGTTGCGTTGTGAAAGGTGCGTGACATACAGCGTGCCGGCGATCGGTGGAGCGCTTGCGTCCGGCGTCGGCGCGGGAAAACTGAAACAACCCGACGCCCCGCCGCACAAGGCGCAAACGGTCACGACCAGGCGGAGCGAAAATCGCGCGCGCACCGGCGTGGCGTTCCCCGCGCAACTCGCGTAGTCCCGGCCTCGACCAGGCCGGGCAACTTATGTCGTCCCCGCCTCTTGAGGCGGGCTATGACGCCGAGGGCAGCTCTGTGTTGTCGCGCACGGAGCGCAGGAACTCGAGCGCATCCGGGCGGCAGAACTGTTCGCCGATGAAGCTCGCCACAAAACGGCCTCCGCGGACGACGCCCTGCAACTCGAACCGGCGCAGCACAACGAGCAGATCGCGCCACGGCGGCGCGAAGGACTCGCGCTGGACGACGTCTCGAAAGACGATGCCCCAGCGCGCGAGGATCTGTTGCACGAATGCTTCGAGATCCGCGTCGTGCGCCCGCTGCGTCGTCGCTGCCGGCGGCTTCAGCAACGCCCATCGTCCGATCGCGTTGCGCGGGCGCGACAGATTATGCCGGCCCAAGGCCAATCGCCGCTTCGGGTCGATAAGGGCGCGCAAGTTATCAAAACCATCCGCCGTGACAAGGCCGGCCGCCACCAATTCCCACAGGCCGTCCTCGACTTCACTCGCAAGACGGTTCGCGCCGCGCACGATGTCGGCGAAGAACGACGCACCCTCCCGTTCGATCGCGGCGCGGACGTCCAGCGCAGCGGACGAAAGCGGGCTCGGACCGCTCGACGGCGTCCGCGCGCCGCGACTGCGCGCGAGCAGCCAATCGGCATCCTGTCGCAAGAAGAGCGCGATGGGCGCGACACGCGTAGGCCTCACGCGCCTGCCGCGTGGCGAACCGTTCTGCGTCGCGCCGTTCATATGCCCGAGACGCTGGGCCGAGTCCTCGAACGCCGGATGCGGCGACAGCCGGCCCCACATCACCTCGCCGGACGCGCACAACAGATCAAGGTATTCGGGCTTGTAGCGCGCGACGCGTGCTGGCAAGACCTCGCTCTCCCACGCCGCTGCGGGAAATTCGAGTCCTTGCAACTGCTTGATGATCTGCAAGGTGCCGTCGACTCCGTGCAGTTGTGTGCCGGGCGCGAGATGCTGCCACTGCTCCACAAAGCGTTGATAGCGCGCGGTGCTGACCGGCTCAATCTCGCTGCGCAACATCGTGAGCATGCGCCGGTGGATTCGCGCCAGCACGCGCCGATTGCACCACTCGTGCTCGGTGCCCGGCGTGAAGCTGCCGCGCAACACTTGACCTTGCGTCTCGAGCCGCAGCAACGCCGCGTCGATCGCCTCTAAGGGGAATGCCAGCCGCTCGGCCAATGCGGCTGCCGTTATCGGCCCAAGGCTTTCCATCCAGCCGCCGACGATTTGCGCGACGGCGATCTCTGCAGCCTCTGCATCTGAGCTGCGCGCAGCCGCAAAGACGTCGACTCTTTCGGTCGGCACCCAAAATGATCGTTCACCGATCTCTCGCACAGCGGCTCGTCCGTGTACCGAAAGTTCGTCGAAAAAGGCTTGCCATTGCGCGGCGGGCGGCAATTGCACGAGCGAGAGCAGCGCGTCGTGAAGCTCGTCCGCGTTGCGAACCTCGGGCCACGACTCGGCTTCGACAGCTCGAATCGTCTCAACGTCGAGCACGCCGGCCCCGGCCGCAACGTCGCTGCGCAACGTGTTGCGCAGCTGGACCGCCCGCGCGCGGCGCTCTTCGAGCGGCGCGTCATCTAGGTACGCGAACGGGTTGGCGTTGAGGATCTCGTGCGAGAACTTCGAGGGCTCGGCGGTGTCAATCGCCACCGTCTGGATCGATCCGTCGCGCATGCCGCGCAGGACCGCCTTGAGTCCATCGATGTCCATCGCCTCGTGCAGGCAGTCGGAGATCGTCTCGTTGACAAGCGGATGATCCGGAACGCGCACGGGCTGGCCGTCGAGATTCTCAGGACACGCGGCTTGGTCGGGGAACACCGCGGCCAGCAGATCGTCCGCGCGCATGCGTTGGATGTTGGCCGGGACCTTACGTCCGCCGCGAAAACGCAGCAGCGCTAGGAAACGTTGCCCGTTCCAGCGCCAGCGCGCCGTGAACATCGGCGACGGCAGCATGGCTTGGATGAGCACATCCTCGACGCTCGGCTCTTTGAGGAAGCCGAAGACGCTCGCCAGCGGGAACGCGTGCTGCTCGGACAGCGAGATGACGATGCCGTTGTCAGTCGCGGCCGCCTGCAGCTCGAGATTGAACGAGCGGCAAAAGCGCTTGCGCAGCGCGAGCCCCCACGCCCGGTTGATGTGGGCACCGAACGGCGCATGCAAAACGAGCTGCATGCCGCCGGATTCATCGAAGAAGCGCTCCACGATCACGCGCTCGCACGTCGGAACCGCCCCCAAGACCGCGCGCCCCTCAGTGATGTACGCGACCGCTTGCTCGGCGCCGAGCCTGTCAAGGCCGCATTCGCGCAGCAAGTACTCCCGTGCCGCGTCAGCTCCGCCCTCGTCGACCAGCGCTGCGATCCGCTCGCGCAGCCGCGAGACCTCTTGCGAGAGTTCGCGCGTGCGGCCCGGGGCCTCGCCGCGCCAGAACGGAATCGTCGGCGGAGCGCCCTGCGCATCATCCACGCGGATGCGTCCTTGCTCGACGCGCCGGATGCGCCACGAGTTCAACCCGAGCAAGAAGATGTCGCCCGCCATGCTCTCGACCGCAAAATCCTCATCAACGGAACCCACCACGGTACCTTCAGGCTCCGCGACCACCGAATACAACGTCGTATCTGGAATAGCGCCGCCGGACGTGATTGCGGCCAAGCGCGCGCCGCGCCGTCCGCGCACCCGGCCGTTGACGCGGTCGCGATGCAAGAGAGCGCTCGAGCGGCCGCGCGACGTCGCGATGCCGTCTGCCAGCATGTTGAGAACCGCCTCGAAATCCTTGCGCGCCAGGTCGCGATACGGATGCGCAGAGCGGACCATCGCGAAGAGCTCGTCCTCATGCCAATCGTCCGCAGCGCAGGCGGCGACGACCTGTTGCGCCAGGATGTCGAGCGATTTTTCCACCGGCTCGAGGCGGTCCATCGCGCCGGTGCGGATCGCGCGCACTACTGAAGCGCATTCGATCAGATCATCGCGCGTCGTCGCCATCAGGATGCCTTTGGGCTTGGTACCGACCCAGTGGCCTGAGCGGCCGATGCGCTGCAGCGCGACGGCTATCGATCGCGGCGAGCACAACTGCACGACGAGGTTGACCGAGCCGATGTCGATGCCGAGTTCGAGCGACGCCGTCGCGACGACCGCACGCAGTTCTCCGTGCTTCAGGCGCCGCTCGGTGTCATGACGGATGTGGCGCGCCAGACTGCCGTGGTGGGGCATGACCAAGCCCGGACCCAAACGCTCGGCAAGGTTATGGGCGACTCGCTCGGAGAGCCGGCGCGTGCTCACGAAGATGAGCGTGGTGCGATGCTGCTGGATCAGCTGGGCCAGCCGATTGTAGATCTCGCCCCACATCTCGTTGCTGGCGACGGGTCCCAGTTCGTCTTGCGGCACTTCGACCGCGAGGTCCATCTCGCGGCGGTGGCCGATGTTGACGACCTCAGCGCTCGGACTTAGGAAACGAGCGACCTCCTCAACCGGCTTGACGGTCGCGGACAAACCGATGCGTTGCGGCTTCGGCAGGCCGCTTTCGGTGACCAAGCGATCCAGCCGAGCGAGGGACAGCGCAAGGTGCGGACCGCGCTTGTTGGCGACCATGGCGTGGATCTCGTCGACGATCACGGTCGAAATGGAGCGCAGCGCTTCGCGCGAACGCTGCGCCGTCAGAAGAATGTAGAGCGATTCAGGTGTGGTGACGAGGATGTGCGGCACGTTCGCCAGCATGCGTGCGCGGTCGCGCATCGTTGTGTCGCCGGTGCGCAATGCGACGTTGATCGGCGCGAGCGGCACGCCCCGCGCCAGCGCCAACGCGTTGATCTCCGCGAGCGGCACTTGCAAGTTTGCGTGGACGTCGTTGACGAGCGCCTTGAGCGGCGAGACGTAGAGGATTTGAGTTTGGGCCGGCAGTGCCGTGCGCGCTTCCCGCAACAGCCGGTCGACGGCGATCAGGAACGCGGCCAGCGTCTTTCCTGAGCCGGTCGGGGCGGAGATGAGCACGTCATGGCCCGACTGGATGTGAGGCCAGCCCGCGATCTGCGGCGCGGTTGGGCCGGCGAACTTGCCGCGAAACCATTCTTCGACGAGCGGATCGAAGTCAATCGTTGTGCGTGTCTGCGGTTCGAGAATCATCGTCCGCATCTGATTCGCAACAACCCGTGGAGGTTCCGCCGCCGGACGGATACCTGACAAAAACCCCCGCGCGTTTGCACGGCAAGGAGTTGATGTCCCAAACAGTGGGTCGCAGATTCAAGACGTTCTTGCATTCGCCTTGGTACTGTGGTACCTTGGTACCTAAATGAAAAGCCGGCAACGAGCAACCGTCGTCGTCGAACGCGTCCAGACGGGCGTCCGCATGGAAAAGCGGCTCCTCAAGGTGCTGCGAGCGCTGGCGGACTACCACGATCTGACGCTCGGCGATTTGCTTGAGGGGATCGTCCTGCATGCGTTCGACGGCAAGAGCCCTTTCGACCAAGCCAGCCTGCGGCGCATCAAGGAACTGAAGAAGTTCTATAGCCTCGATTTGGATTCGACGGCAAGCCATCGCCTCAGCGAAGCGCGCGGGGCAAACTCCGTAAAAAGGAAACCGATTCGATGAAACGCGGTGGTCATCGTCTGCATGTCTGCGCGCAAACCGGAAGCGGTAACGCCATGACCGATGACGAGTTCTTCGCGAGCTTCGAGGACTGCAGCCTCGCGAATCGTTCATTCCGGCACGCCGACCACGTCCGGATGGCGTTCCTTTACCTGTCCAAATACTCGGCGTTGGGGGCGTTGCAGCGCTTTTCGGCGTCGCTCGCGCAGTTCGCCGCGGCCAATGGAAAAGCCGGGCC
>Ga0187846_10000909_pt1 | contig 16956 bp, 25 predicted proteins | sample TC_taG_FD_161473 | JGI IMG/M metagenome (GOLD analysis project Ga0187846, IMG submission 161473) | Biofilm microbial communities from the roof of an iron ore cave, State of Minas Gerais, Brazil - TC_06 Biofilm (v2) | ecosystem: Environmental > Terrestrial > Deep subsurface > Cave > Wall biofilm...
CAATCGCGTTGAAGGCATCGGTAGTTGTTGCCGCTCGTGGCATCGCTCACATTATATTCCTATATGGGCATATGTCAAGGAGCAAAATCCGTCCGCTGGTCCTTCTCTCACCCTATCGTCGAATGAGCGGGCTGGAAATCGACAGTCTTACTGGCCCCGGTCGAGAGCGTCCGGCTCTGCCGAAACGCGCGCGTCGGAGGCCGCGGCGAAACGCCGCTGCCGCTCTTGGGAGTGACCTTCGCCCCCCGTAACGTGCTGGAGGGAACTGAAGAGCGCGGGCCCGACGGGCTGCGTGCCGTGTTCGTAGATCGCCTCTGCGGCCCTCGGTTGGTAGATCTCGTGGTAGAAGCCAATCCCTTTCCCGATGTTCTCGAGGAGCCAGCGCCACCACCGCGAATGCGGCTGTCGCCTCGCCCAGCGGTCGAGGGTGTCGTACGACCGCCAGTACTGGAGAAGGAGTGGGCCTTCCGGACTCATCAACGGCCGGTTCAATAACAGCCCCTCATCGCGTGCCTTCTCGAGAGCCTGCATCATCTCCGTGTCGATGCCGGCTTCCTCGTACAGGCGCTGGCCCTCCGGGCTCAAGAACTGCACGCCGAACAGGGCAATACAAAGCGTCGGGTACTCCCACAGCGCGGCGACATAGGCGTCGGCAGCCGGTGGCTCGGACAGCTTATCGTCCCTCGCTGATTCGAAGCATGCGCATTCCCCGCGTGTCCATCCAATAGTGGCCTCTCACGTTGGTCAGGCGCATGAGGGCGTTGTCGCAACGAGGACAGCGGACCACCGTCCCGATGGCACTCACGTACGCCATGAACGCCCCGATCGGATCGGTCAATCCACATCCGGCGCACGTGGCGATCGCAGTGGTCATGTCAAAAGGAAAGATCGCGCCCAGGATCCCTCCGGCAGCGTTGCCGTCCAGCCGACTCTCCATCATCATCCTCCTCCTGTTGGACCGAAGCGCTCGGTCTTGATGCGAGCCGGGGGGTATCCCAGCGCCACGAGGCTGGCAGCGGCCGTCTCGACAAACGGCGTGGGGCCGCAAATGTAGGCCCGAGCGTAATCTTGGGCCGGCCAAGCCGCCTCCCCAAGAAGGTCTGTGTCGATCCGCCGATGGTACCCGGTCCAGCCTGGCGGCTGCTGCCGGGTGAGCGTGTAGATGACCTGCAGCATCTCGTCGCCATGGGTCAGGTCTTCGAGCTCATGCCGATAGATCACCTCGTCTTGTGACCGCGCGGAGTACAGCAATCGGGTCGGCACTGCGCTCCGAGCGGCCCGGCGGTGCCGGAGCATGGCCATCAGCGGCACAATCCCCGATCCGCCGCCAACGAGGAAGAGCGGCCCGCCCAAACGCGCTTCCCAGACGAAGTAGCCGCCGATGGGACCGCGCAATTCCACGCGGTCGCCGGTCTGCACCTCGTCAACGAGATACGGCGATACCTCCCCGTTCTCCAACCGCTCGACGGTGACCGTCACGTTTGGCGCATCCTCGGGCGGTGATGCGATCGAGTAGCTCCGCTCCGCCCGGTACCCGTCGGCCGCCGTGAGCCGCACGTCCACGTGCTGGCCCGATTGGTGCCCCGGCCACTCCGGCATGGCGAGCGTGAGGCTTCTGGCACGCGCGGTCTCGGTGCGGGTGCTCACGACCTCGCCGAGCTGCCAGATCAGTCGCCGGTGTAGCGCTGTTCCTTCCATGGGTCACCCAGGTTATGATAGCCCAGCGTCTCCCAGAAGCCCGGCTCATCCTCGTCCATCAGGCGCAGGCCCCGGACCCACTTGGCGCTCTTCCAGAAGTACAGATGCGGCACAAGAAGCCGCGCCGGCCCGCCGTGCTCAGGCGGGATCGGTTCGCCCTCATATAAGTACACGACCCACGCTTTGCCGTCGGTCACGTGCTCGCGGGGAAGGTTCGTTGTATAGCCGCCGTCGCTGAAGGCCGCCACGTAGTCGGCTTCGGAGACGACCTCCCCGAGCAATGTATCAACCGAGACGCCTTCCCAGTGGGTGTCAAATTTCGACCACTTGGTGACGCAGTGGATATCAGCGGTCACAGACTCGCGCGGCAGGGCGCGGAACTCGTCCCAGGTCCAGCGCTTGGGCGCCTCCACGCTGCCGACGACGGAAAAATCCCATTTATCCAGCGGCGTGTGAGGAGTGGGGCCGGCCGACAGCACGGGAAAGCCGCGCTCCAGATACTGCCCGGGCGGAAGCCGCGCGGACACCTCGCCGGTTTGGCGACGTCCTCGGAATCCTCGTGATATGAAGTCCGACATCCTCTCCCTCCTAGGAGGCTTCCTCTGCCATCCGACGACAAGACTCCGCGCATCGCCGGCAGATATCCACACATCGCCTCATCATCAAATCATCCGGCCCGACGCGTTCGCACGCGTCCGCGCACCGGCGGCAAATAGCGGAGCAGACATCACACACGCGCCCATAGAAGTGCGACAACCGCAGCATGTAATCGGCGCTCACGGCACACATTTGAGAACAATCCAGCAGCAAACCCATGAGGTCCGGCTCGGTGTACCTCCCACCCTGCCGGAGGCTGTACGCCGTCGTGTCAGTGCAGATGTCGTGACACTCTTCACAGATCTGAATGGCCTCCCGCATTTCCGGGGTGATCTCGGCTCTGTGCATCATGATTCTCCTCCTGCTAACGACCGGGGAGAAAAGGATTTGTAGGCTAACCAACCTGAAGCTTCCGCTTGGTTTTCTGATCTCCCTCTATCTCAGCCACGAATCCGATGCCGGACAGCGCCCGCAGCACTAGGAACGTCCGCGTGCCCCACGCTCCAACATTCCAGCACCCACCGAGAAGGGAGGTTCCGTCGGCGGGCTCCGGGTTCTTGGTGAACGTCACGTATTGAATGATCCGCAGCAGGCCTAGGGCGAAAAGGAATGAAGCGATGACGACTCGTAACATGAAATTACCTTCTCTCAACACCTGTGAGCGGCCTGAGACATAGGTAACAGGCTGTACCGGACACATGGGTAACACTCCTTCCCTGAAAGGGGGAGGGACGATGCCCTGGAGGGAGTGTTCGGTGGTGGACGAGAGAATGCGGTTTGTCGCTCGTCGGCTGGCCGGCGAGTCGATGGCGGAATTGTGCCGCGAGTTTGGGATCTCTCGCAAGACTGGCTACAAGATCGTCGATCGGTATCAGGAATGCGGCATTCACGGGCTCACCGACCGCAGCCGGCGTCCGTATCGCTACGCCAACCAACTCCCCTTTCAAGTCGAGACCTACATCCTCACTGTGAAGCGCGAGCACGCCAGCTGGGGAGCTCGGAAAATTCGCGAGCGCGTGAGGCGCCGGTTCGCGGGCATTCCCATCCCCGCGAAGAGCACGATCCATGCGGTCCTGGATCGCCACGGCCTGGTGGAGCGCCGCGGTCGGATCCGGCGTCGGGCTCAGGGCACCGCGTTGTCGCTCGGGCACCGGCCCAACGAATTGTGGTGCACCGATTACAAAGGCGAGTTCCTGCTGGGGAATCAGCACTATTGCTATCCGCTCACGATCACCGACCACGCCAGCCGGTTTCTGCTGGCCTGCGAGGCGCTCCCCTCCACCCAAGAAACCTATGCGTTTACCGTGTTTGAGCGGCTCTTCAAAGAGCACGGGCTCCCGACCAACATCCGCAGCGATAACGGCGTCCCGTTCTCGTCCGCGCACGCCCTCTTTCACTTGAGCCGGCTGGCGGTCTGGTGGTTACGCCTCGGCATTGGCCTCGAACGCATCCAGCCAGGCCATCCCCAGCAGAACGACCGTCATGAACGCATGCACCTGACGTTGAAGAAAGAAGCCACCAAGCCCGCCGCGGCCAACTTCCTTCAGCAGCAGGCCCGCTTTGACTCTTTTCTCGAGACCTTCAACACCGAACGCCCGCACGAAGCGCTCAACATGAACTGTCCGGCAGACGTCTACCACCCTTCCCCACGTCCTACACGGGCTTGCCGGATCTCGATTATCCGCTCCACGACAAAACCATCGTGGTCACGCAGTGCGGGCGCATCTGTCTCGGCCAGACCAAGATCAATTTGAGCCAGGTCTTTGCGGGACAAGCCGTCGGCATCAAAGAAGTACATGATGATATCTGGCTCGTCAGCTTTATGGATTATGACTTGGGTTACTTTGATCTGGAGACGCGCGTGCTCGAACCGCTCGAAAATCCATTCGGGCCGAAAGTGTTACCCATGTCTTAGGTACAAAGTGTTACCTATGTCTCCGGGTCGGACCTGGACTCTGTGGCTGAGGGTGGAGGATTCGAACCTCCGACCCTATCCGGGGGTGCGGAGTGTGTCCTAATGGCCGCTCGGTGCGAGCGGTTCAGCCACACCCATGTCTTACACGGAGAATCGGAACCATGGTGCGCCCATGACATCGGTAATCAGGCGCGGCGTAACGCTTCGTTTACAGCCTCGTGAAAGGCGCGAGGGTCGAGGGATGGGTAGCGGTAGAGAAGGGGCTCCACGGCAGCGAAGTATTCCAGCCCTCTGGCCGGGTCGATCAGGCCCCGGCGCAGCATCTCCCGAACGTCGTCCAGGTCTTGAGAATGCCCTCGCTCGATCTTGGCGAGCGCCTGAGCGTAGAGATCGAAGTGGTGAAAGAACGCCCGTCCTTCCTGGCGGATGAAAGGACTCCTCTCCTCCCATCCATCCGGAACAGGGATGAAATCCAGGGGGGATGCGAGCTCGACGTTGATGCGCATGTCTTCTTTGATAGAGGGGATGGCTCGGAGGAGGTGGTCGCGGTCCGGCACGATCTTGATGTCCACGTCGATGGTACTGGCCCGCCACCCACACAAGACTGCTGTGGCGCCGCCCGTAAAATAGACGCGTGTGTCCTCGTGGGTCTCGGCCCCCAAGGCCTGCATGAATCTATGGATCCGGTCGGGATTGGCTACCTCGCGCATTCAGCCGCCCGTTCATAGCTTACGAGCCGACGAATCAACGCGTTGTACCGTGCATGGGCCGCATCGCCCTCGGTTTCCTGGAGGAGCGCATAGAGCCGACGCTCCGGCGACGGGAAGGGACGCGGAACGACGATCCCGACACGCCGGAGACGGGGCGCGCCAATCGAGACGAGAAGCGCCGGCACCGACTCGACGCCATCCGAGAGGTCTTTGAGGCCGATCTCGATCAAATCGGCTCCTGGAAGACCTGAGTGGGTCACATCCCCATTATAACCGGTGAGTTGAAACGGCCCGTCCAAGTTCACGTCGAGGCTTCTCCCGATGCCCAGCCTGCCCGGCACGGGCCACGGGCGCGCCTCGGGACGACGCGGGCAGGCCACGGCTCATCTATTCTTCTGCCACCTCACCCAACTTGGGTTGCTTCGCCCTCTTGAGTGCGCCCTCTCTCGAAGGATAGTTGCGTGAGACTGGAAGAAGCGCGGCCGGCGCTCAGAACGTGTAGCCGGGTGCAGCGGGGTGGGTGGCTGGGGGAGGAGGATTCCCCGTCAATCGCACCGGAGACAGTGCGCGTGCCGATCCCCCCGACGGCTGGACGCTAGAGGTTATCGTTAGAACCCGACGAGACCGTAGCAGGTTTTTGAACATGCGACGGTCATCGCTTAGGGGAGGACGTGGTCACGAGCATACGCGATCTCTCCCGAAGCGTCACGATTCGCTTGGCGGTGTGGGATTGATCTGCCGGGCCTTCCAAGAATGGCGAAAGTTATTATCAGCACAAGACCCGCGATCACGGCGGCGACAAGCCACATCGCTTTTCCCTTCGTCGTCTTCCGTGACATACCGATTATGACAAGTGCACTGGGCACACCAATCATGGCAACGCCAGGAAGGATCACATCGAGCGGGTACTTCCAGATCAACTCCGCGAAAACAACTGCGAGGACGATGCCGCCCACTAACTGCATCCAGGCGTATTGTGTAGGGCACCATCCGTGCCGTTTCCCGTAGCGGACAATTGGCTGGAAGATCAAAAAGACAGGAATCCCGACGATCACCAACAGGACAAGGACTGCGATGGTCACATTACTCTTTTCTAGCAGGATGAGGGCAATCAATGGGAGGCCCGAAATGAGGAAGAAGATCCATACCGGGCGCTTATTGGGTTGGCTCATGCCTCACACTACTTGAAGACAGCGCCAGCGCCGCTTTCCGGTGGCTGGGGGAGGAGGATTCGAACCCCCAACCCTATCCGGGGAGCTTGACGACCCCGAAGGGGACGACCTCATCGGGACAGCTTGATAGAGAAGGCTTGCGAAGATTGCAGGGCGCTCTGGTCATGCCCTCAGCATGCCCCGGCTGTACCATGTTGCACTTATTTTGCTCATGCCCTGACCCTGGAGCCCGGAAGCCCGGGATGATCCGACCTTGCTCAGCCCTTACCGCCAGGGCGCGGACGCGGATGAGCTTTCGGTTGATGGGATCCGGCGCGAGTCCGAATCCCTCCAGCGTATACGCGCCGAGCAGCGGGAGCGAGCCTTCCTCACCGAACACAACAAGGGTCGGCAACGATTGGCCGTCCCAACGGGCCATGGTGACGGCCATGTCTCGTTCGATCACGCGGTTGTCCGCAGTGACGAACTCCCGCCGGAACTGCGGGCGCACGCCGAGCTTCGCGAGCGTGCCCGCGGGTACCCACGTGTAACTCGCGCCGGTGTCCACGAGCGCTTCGACGGCCTGCCAGCGCTGCCCCAGAGGGTCGCCAATCTCAAAGGCTATCCGAAACGTTCCCACAACTCATATCCTACGCCGTGCGAGGACGTCTCCGCAATACATGATGGAGATAAGGCGTGGAATGAGCCGCTCCGGAGGGAACCGTTGTTGCTATGGCGTTTCGACGAACCCGGTGGCCGTGGGCCGGAACGTTCGCGTGAACGTCCGCCGAGCCTGTCCTGTCGCGCAATCCAGCTCAGTGATCTCGACCTTCACGTCGCGGTAGCCGTCTTTCCCAGGTTCCGTCACGTGGACCCTCCCCACCGTGTCGGGTGCCGACTCCGAGCAGACACCACCGCTCCCTCCAGTAAAAACCTCCACCTCGTTCAAAGATAAATAGGAGTGAAAGGGGGGCGGGGGCACTTCCATGTGCAGCGAGCGCAGATTGACGAGCGCGCAATGTTGGCTCGATATCCCGTGATGCAGGTCGTTCACGCAGTAGAGGAGGTGCGGAACGCGGGATCGATCTGGGAGCACGGCTTCAAGCGACGGGAAGCCATAGAGGCCATGTGGGGAAAACCTCTGCGCCTCGACCTCGGCGGCACCCGGTGCACCCAAGTCGACTATATAGAGTCCTTGCTCGGTGCGCGGCGCGTTGGCGATGCCGACTAGGAATCGGCGGCTGCTCTGATCGAGTAGGCACACGAACGCCGGCGGCGCCGGCACGGCCTGAATAAAACTGGGGCTTTGTGTTGCCCATGTCAGGATCTTGGCGCGGGCGTCGCCGGTTACCGCCTCCAAGCCGGCGCACAAGCGGAACTGACCGGACTCACGGCGGCGCGGATCCCGGCCAGCGGCAGAAGCGCCGTCGCGCTCAGCAGCGAAAGCGCCACGAGAAAACTTCGCCGTGCCTCCATAGCTTGTGCCTGCGGTCTGCCCATGTCACCAGGAATATTCCCCAACTCGCCGGGTGCAGGGTTTGCTGGGCCTGCGATTCCGTCCCTGCGTCAGCAGGGTGTGGCTTGCGCGCTCGGCGGTCACGGCTGCAACAGTTGCTGACCCCTGACGCGAATCCAGTCAACCAGGTCCTGATGATGTTTTTGCAGCCAGGCGCCCACGTACTCGGCAAGATTAGCGTCGTGTGTCCGAGCCGCGATCTCTTGCGTAATGTCGGCCAGGTGATCTTTCCCACGAATTAGTCCGCACACCTCCTTATCCAGCGCGACCACGCGAAGGATCTCCGCATCTGAGGCCCAGAGGTCAACCAGCACGGGACCCGTATCTCCCCACGGCCACTTGTGCAGCAGAGCCCGCGTTAGGGCCTCCGAATACTCCGTTTCACACTTCTCCACGATGGACGGATAGCGCTGTGTGCAGTCTTGAAACCTCTCCCCAGAAAAGCACGCAACGAGCGGGATGTGAGGCAAGAATACAACAGCGAGATGATCGAAAAAGCGTCCGGAAGACGCATCATCCAAGAGGAGGACCGACCGCCTCTCCCCCTCGACACCTGTCAGAACCTCGGCGGACCCGTCCGCCGGTGGACTCTGGTAGTCAAGGACTCGACGCCACGGATCTGTGCGATAGACGCGCGCCTCGAAGCAGCAGTTGGCTCCACCGCCGTAGCTGAGGATGATGACAGCCGGAGTTTCGCCCGTCAGGTGAGGCTGGCACAGCATCTCCGTGATGGCGAAATCCTCAACGGTGTCAACGATCGCATCACCCTGCAGAATATCGACGCGCATATTCGAGTGTTCACCGCTGGCTTGGACGATATACTTTCCGCACGGCATTCGGCGGGGTTCGGACAGGCCGTTGTACGGGATAGCCATTCGTACAAAGCCAAGGGTCGTCCAGCCCGTTCCCCTTAGATCGTTCATCCGCACAACCAGACTGTCACCGGCATCCGCGGCATAGATCCGGCCCACCCCGTCCACAAAGACAGCTCTGGGTTCGTAGAACTGGTTCGGACCCGTGCCCACAGCACCCACGGTGGTCCAGCCCGCGCCCGTCATGTCGTTCATCCGGACAATGCGGCTGTTGCCAACATCTGCTACGTAGATCCGGCCAGTCCCATCCACGAATATCCCAGCGGGCCCATTAAACTGATCCACCCCGGGGCCCTGTGTCCCCAGGGCCGTCCACCCTGCCCCTGTCATATCGTTCACGCGCACAATCCCTTGTTCCGCCCAGTCAGTCACGTAGATTCGGTTTTCCCCGTCCACGAAGATCGCGCTGAGATCGCCAAACTGATGGACCCCGGAGCCGTCAGCACCCAGGGTCGTCCAGCCCGCTCCCCTTATGTCGTTTACCCGCACAATCCTCTTGCTGCCATCCGACACATAGATTCGCCCGACCCCGTCCACGAAGATCCCTATTGGAGCATTGAGGTGGTTGACTCCGGAGCCTGGAGTGCCCAAGGTTGTCCAGCCCGCCCCCGTCATGTCGTCCACGCGCACTATCCGGTTGTTGCCCTCGTCCGCCACGTAGATCCGGCCGGCACCGTCCACAAAGATCGCGCCCGGGTGGACGAATTGGTTGACGCCAGCGCCCTCAGTCCCCAGAGTGACCCAGCCCGTCCCTGTCATATCGTCCGCTCGCACGATCCGGTTATTATACGTGTCCGCCACGTAGATCCGGCCAAGCTTGTCCACAAAAATCCCATAGGGGCCATTGAATTGGTTGTCGCCGACGCCATGGGTACTTGAGGTTGTTTGGCCCGCCGCCGTCGCCCCGTTCACTTGCTCAATTCCATGGCGAACATCGCGGCTGTCTTCGGTCGTGAAGGTTCGGCCGCCGCTTGAAGCGAGCAATGGCGCAGGCCTACCATTGCCTGTCAGCAGGACTGTCAGGACGAGGAATTCGAGGATCAAAGTCCGAAGCAAGCGACGCCACGCGGCCATCTTGATTTCTCCGTGAGTTCGCCCGTCCACCCGAGTATTACACACTCTCACAAATGCTCCAACTACTTAAACGTATTGCCCCTATCGGTGGAAGGCAAGACCCATCTGACTCCGACCTTCTTTGCCGATCGGAGAGTCAACGAATGCGGCCGGCGAGGATCGCTAACGAACGCGCCCCAACGGTCACTATATTGGCCTGTTGAGACGCGTCGATCGTCTTCGAGTCGTCTGCGAAGTCGCGAAAGGCGAGCCCCGCCATATATCTTCGGCCCTCCACGGGCATGGCCTCTCCGGAGGAGTATCATTCCAACGGCAGGTTGATGCCCTCTTCCTCCCCCGTCCGGCTCTCAAGCCTCGCTGGGTAAGTAAACTCTCCCAAAGTGAACGGCCGTGGAGGCATGAGAATGCAACGATCCTGGGATTCGCTGGGCATGATGTTCCTTAGTTGCGTGCTTGGCGTCATTTTTCCGGCTCACACGAGCCCTGTCACTGTCGGCACGAGGCAATGCTCCCGCGGCAATGAGAATGGAAGCCGACCTGTTGGCATCCGCCAACGCGATCCCAGTGGTCGAGAAGACATTCCCGGTCACTGTACTTCCGACGGACTCTGCGATGAATTACACACCGCCGTATCCCTCCACGATCACCATTCACGTTCCCACTGAGCAAGTTCCGTTGTTAGCGATCTATGGCGTCGCAGAAAGAGTCTTCCTCGCGCCTAGAGGTTGGACAGGGAACGGCGTGACGGGGTCGATGGCAGTGCACGTGCCACCCTGCGGCCCCTCCCTGGAACTCCCGTCGCAAGGGCCCTGATAGAGTTCGCAGATGCGGGTGCGTGTATGGGCTGTGCGATTCTTGATGCAGCAGAATACTTCTCCCGGATCCGGGACCTTTGGAACGATTATCCGTACGGCCCACTCCCACAACTCCGGCCCCTTGTGCACAAGATATATCCCACGCCGAACCTGATCGCCTATCAGGCGGCCGACACCCAGGACGGGCTACAGGTGAATGGAATCGCATACAGTCCGATTCCGAATGACACTGTTCTCCTCGAAGTAGCCATGCCGCGATCGGACCGCAGCCTCGCAACAACGATACTCGATTTCCTCAGTAGCAGGCTTAGATAGCTCAAGCGACATCACGTCGTTGACGCAGGGCATTGAGACGCCGCAGCGTTCTGCCTGTACTCTTATACTTTTTCGGTGGGAGCGGAAGCACCAAGCAAGGCGTGGCCTCCTGTGCCCTGGTCAGTCCCGACTACACGTTTGATGAAATGGTGGGTCACCCCCAACCTGTCCCGCTAACCCAGATTTCGAAGCGCCTGTCCCCTGGCTGTTCGTGTACCCGGTCAGGCGCTATTACGGCGAGATGGTGAACGGTATGCTCTCCCACGTGAGCCCGCCATCAACCGTCTTGAGGAGGAGTGGGCCGAAATCCATTTGACCCGTCGCCCATCCCACCCGTGGAGAGATGAAGTCAAGAGCTGCCACGTGGTCAAAGGGTGCCCCGGGTCGTATCGTCGTCCAATGACGTCCACCATCGCTGGTCACGTACAGCGTGTCTCCAGGCAAATCCGTCACCCACCCATGATTGGCATCCGAAAACGTTGCAGAACGATACCATCCCGGGCCAGGTCGTTGTGTCGCAGGCAGTGGAAAGGGAGGCGTGGTCGGGGCCCAGGTAGCGCCTCCGTCGTGCGTCAAATAGAAGACGATGTCCTCCGGAAACGAAACCACGGGAAGGATGCCGTCATGCGATGTGAAGAACATTGGCGGTGTTGGTGAGAGATTAAACGTACCAAGGGTCGCAAGGCGCGGCAAGGGCAGCTCTTGCTGCTTCCATGTATACCCGCCATCACGAGTCACGTAGAGGAGGCCATTACTGCCCAACCCGGGCGACCCCGTCGCAACCCATCCTGTCGTTGAGTTAAGAAAGGTGATGACCTCCGGACCTTGCCCAACAAATCTGATGCTCGCTATTTTTGTCCAGGTGGTCCCGCTGTCAGTCGAATGATAGACATCGTTTCCTGCTAGCGTCCACCCCTCTCGCGGATTGATGAAATCAACGAGTAAAAAGGGTCCAAAAAAGGGGGCCGGATCCTTCCAGAGCGAGAGGGTCACACTCTGCCACGTCTGGCCGCCATCAGTGGTGTGAAAGAGCAAGGCTGTGTCGTGAGTGCGAGTGATGACAGGTGCTGACACCCATCCAATATTCGACGTGAGCCAATAGACCTCAAAGAGGGGTTGCCAGACCGGTTGCCCGGGGAGAGTATGCGGCGTGATAGTTCTCCAATGGATCCCGCCGTCGGTCGTGCGTACCACCGATTCCATTCCAACTCTTGCCTCTTGGAGGCTCACGGCCGTACCAGTTCGTGCATCGAACATGTGAATTGCAATAAGCAGGATGTCGCCCGCCTGCGCAAGCGTGGGGCCAAAGCCGAACGCGAGGACCAGGATCGTCATTATAAAGACGAGGGCAACCCGCATATGTACTTCACACTCCGCCTTCGGAGGCTTTGCAGAAACTGCACGTTGCGATGGTCCCCCGACCGCCTTTTCGGGCCCTGTGCACCGCCCTGGGTCGGCCGCACGTCTCGCGGCAGGTTTGACCGAGCCGTGGACGCGTACATAGTACCGGACTGAAATCTTGACAAGTACGCGCGATTGCGTCGCTGTAGGACACGCTTCACGGTGCGCGCCTCAGTATCGCTTTGCCTACGTCCCACAACAAGATCTCGGGTAGCATGTCTCGACTGTTTACAGTGGCCGCCAGCGTCTTCCCGTCTGGTGAGAAAGCAAGGCGACCCACACCAAAGTGTGCCATCGCGCCCCCACTGATGCTCAATAACCACTTCCTTGCGCGCAGGTCCCAGAGTTGGACCGTGAATGCGGTGAATTGGTTCCCTGCAAGGTCCACGTAAGCGATCGCCAAGATACTGCCATCACGCGAGAAAGCCATCGAAGCAAACGGATCAGGGATGCTAATATTCGGCCCGGGTATCTCCCGTCCTGTCAGGGGGTCCCACAATCCGACGACAATCGGTTGGGGAGGAACGGCGCGACCGGTTGCAGGCGCCGTGATATTCTGCTGGACCGATTTTTCATATGCGGCGATCATTCCGCCGTCGGGTAAGAAGGCAAAGATCCCAACCGGATGCTCGGCAATGACTCGGATTATTTGTCCGGTCCGCACGTCCCATAATAAGAAGGCCTCCCCTTGGTTGATCGCTAACGTTCGTCCGTCTAGGGAGAAGGCAACTGAATACACTTCGTGAAAGCGCCCCACCAGCGTTCTTACCAGCGCACCTGTTTGGACGTCCCAGAGTCTCGTAGTGCCGTTCGCAGCTCCGGCCGCGAGCAGCCGGCCGTCCGGGGAGAATGCGATCCCACCCACACTGTCTGTGTGTTCCCAGAGGCGCAACCGCTTTCCAGTTTGCACGTCCCACACATCGACGGCCGCTCGACTCTCGAAAATCGTGGAACGCGCGAGCAAACGCCCCATCGGGGAAAAGGCGACCGAATACGCTGGGCCAGTGTCAACGATCGTCCGGAGTGGCGTCCCTGACTGGACATCCCACAGTCGGAGAGTGTTGTCATTTCCGGCGCTCACCAGAAGGTGTCCATCAGGCGAGAACGCCATGTCGTTTATCCACAAGCCTGTGTGCCCGTTTAAGACGCGCTGCGGCTCCGAGGACTGCACCTGACCATCCGCCGGCTTGCCCAAGACAAGAAGCACGGCGATAAGCACAGTGAGTGCGCCCCACGGCCGCTGAGCCGTGGGGATATTGCGTGGAGCGAGGGCCGCTCGGTTTCCAACCCGCATTCGAGTGGATCTCCTCACCTCAGCTCCCGTCCCCTGGCAGCCTCGGCTCGGATGCAATGGGCCCGGGGCGCTTTCTCGCCGAAGTCGCTCTGGCAGACCATGCACTGCGCGAGGCAGCGCCAGGACCAGTCGACTCCTGTCACCACGTCACCGTCATGCAGCGGATACCCGGCTGGCTCCACGATCTCGGGAGATCGCGCTGCGCACTCTCAAGCGACAGGGGGACCGTATGAGGAACACCCTTGACAACGCCCCGCAGAATCACCGAATCTGCCATAACCAAATCGTCTTGTCCCCATCTGTGCTAGCCAGCAACTTTCCGTCAGGGGAGAAGGCGAGCGCCATAATCCTGCCCCTTTGCTCCACGGAGATACCACGAACCTGCTCGCCGGTCCGCACACTCCACACGCCGACTGCGCCGTAGCGCGACTCGCCCCCCGCGACCAACTGGCCGTCGGGCGAGAAGACGACTACCTCGATAGGGCAGCCGCCTTCGCACGCGCCTTCGCCGAGGCTGAGGTGGCGTGTTACCATCCCTGTCGCGACATCCCACAAGGTGATCGTCCGATCATCTCCCTCGCCACTTGCACTCGCGATAGTCCGACCATCCGGCGACCACGTCACTGAGTGCACGTTACCGATTCGCCCGGTGTCGTTTCGCGTGATGATCCGCCGCAGCGTGCCTGATGGCACATCCCAGATCCGGAGGGTGTGGTCCCATCCCCCGCTGACCAGCAACCGGCTGTCCGGCGAGAACGCCACTGAAGTAACGCCAAGCGCCACGTGGCCCACGAGCGTCCGAATCACCAGGCCGGACGGCAGGGCCCGCAGTTGGATCAACCAGTTACCAGAGCCGCTTGTGGTCGCCAGAAACTCCCCGTCAGGAGAGATGGTCAGGGCGCCCCCGCCGCCACGCAGTGTTCGCATCAGTGTCCAGGTATGGGTCTCCCAGAACTGGATGTAGCGCTTCATGCCGGTGTCGGGGCGGCCGCTGCCGCTCTCGCCAACCAGCGTCGCCCCACCCGGAGTGAATGCGACCCGCCCAGGCCACTGACCGGTAAGGCTGAGCACGCGCCGGACTTGCCCAGTCGCAACGTCCCAGATCCGGATCGTTCCGTCAGAACCAGCGCTTGCCAGCACAGTACCGTCCGGAGAAAAGGCTACCCAATACACCGAGCCTGTGTGCCCCACCAGGGCCCGGCCCCGTGGAGTCGCAGCCCATCCTTCTTGCAACATGACGAACGACAATACTGCGATGAGCACAAGCGGCGCTCTCCGGAAGAGTCCCCGTCCTGGGCGAAGCCGCCCAGCGAGGGCAAACTGCACAAAACCAGATTGTACACGCAAAAGCCTACTCATGGCCTGGCCTCGACCGGCCATAGCCGGACTGTCGTATCCGTGCTCCCGCTTGCTAGCACCTTTCCGTCAGGCGAGAAGGCGAGCCACATGATAAGCCCAGCATGCCCGCGATACGTTTGCACTGGCTCACCGGTTCGAGCCCGCCACAGCCGGACATCGAAAGTCCGCCACGTGCCCGCGGCCAGAAGGTCCCCATGCGGTGAAAACGCCACGCTCCAGAGGACCTGACCTTCCCCCGTTCCGACCTCCCTCTGCACCGCAGCCGTTGCAGGATCCCACAAGGTGAACTTCAGATCGGGAACGACATCGTCTACACTAGCCAAGAGGTTATTCTTGCTGATGCTGCTGGTCCCAGCGCCCACCACGGTGCGGCCGTCCGGCGACCACGCCACGGCCATTATTGGGCCGATGAGTCCCTCATTGTTACGCTGAATGAGCCGCCGGACCGTACCGCTCTGCACATCCCAAATCGTAACTGTGTGGAACTCGTCGCCGCTGGCCAACGACCAGCCATCTGGCGAGAACGCAACCGAATGCACGGGGTTCTCCGTGTTTCCGCGCAGCGTCCGCAGGAGTTCGCCGGATCTCATGTCCCACAGCCTCACCGTCGCGTCGAACGACGCGCTGGCAAGAAGGCCTCCTCGTGGGGATATGGCCACCGACGTGACGTCGTCGGTGTGACCCTTGAGGGTGCGAACCACGGTCCAGGTCCGCGTATCCCAGAGCTGGATCGTGCTGCCGCTACTGCTGGCGAGGAGCGTCCCGTCGGGGGCGAATGCTACCGCTCTGAATCCCTCGCCGTCGTCACCTCGGAGGACGCGGCGTATGGTGCCCGTCGCAACGTCCCAGAGCCGTATTGTCCCATCCTCGCTCGCGCTTGCAAGCATGTTGCCATCAGGCGAGAAGGCCACCGACCACACTACGTCTGTGTGGCCTGTTAGAATCCGGGCCATCAGCCCCGCAGCGAGCGCGCCGGGTTGCCCACTCACCAGCAGGGCGAAGAGTAGCGAGAGCGTCAGCCCTCGGACTACCCGGATGTCAGCGGACACTGAGACAATCTCCTTTTTGGGCGTCTCCCCCCATCAGGCTTCAGCCCGAAGGGGCCCGTCTGTTCTGCGACGCCGTGCACGTAGATATACCCACGCCGAGCCCGCTCCAGCACCGCCACGCCGATACCCGCATGCTGGACATGAAAGGGTGCAGCGATTGGCTGAGTCGGGCAACCCGATTCCTCAAAATTTAGCCACAAGACTTGCACAGCTTCTCAGCGGGATATCGAAGATCAACCCCATTCTCCGGCGCCGCAAGCGCCGCCCGAAGATCCGTCGGCGAGCAAACGGCCTGAATCGATAGACCCGCGGTTATTGTGTCTGCCTGCTAAGCAAGCCCTCGGACGCCGGAATCAGTGGGGGCAGATCATGCGTGACTGTGTCCCAAACGATGGCAACGTCAACCTGGGCGTACTCGTGAATAATTCGGTGCCGCATGCCGCGGATGGCCCCCCAGGGAATCGACGGGCTCAAGGCTTGAACAGAATCAGGAACATGACGCGCGGCCTCTCCAATGATCGACAGGTTACGAACGACAGCGTCGATCGTCTTCGGGTCGGCAGCAAAGTCGCTAAGAACGAGCCCCGCGGTGTATTGTGAAATCTTGCGGGCCGCAGCAAGCATATCGCGGACCCGATCGTGCCAGCGGTTAGGCGGCACGGACCGACTCGTCGGCGATGCGCTCCCGAAGCGTATCGTTAAGGGCACCAGGGGTCAGGAGGTCAACTCGGGCTTTGAGAAGCTGTTCCAGGTATTCCTGCAGCCGGACAATTGCGAAGTAACCCGCGGGCCGCTTGAGCTCTACCAGGAGATCGACGTCACTCTGCGGCCCGGCTTGGTCGCGGGCCACAGATCCAAAGAGGATGAGACTGACGACACCAAAACGTTGCAGCTCCTCTCTATGAGCCTGGAGAATAGTCAATCCCGGATTTCCAATGTGACGACAGGGCGGAAACTGCGGAGGTGCGTCGAAAGTCTTGATCTATACGGGTTTGCGCGCGATAGCGATGCAGCGGAGGTCCGCATCCGATGGGTGAAGCACAAAACCAACCTTTTCAGCTGTCGTTCAACCCCAGGCTCCGCATCGAATTTCAAGGTTCGCGGGTCACCTCCGATGGCGGGCTCATCCTCGTGCGCGAGCTGGACGAGCGATTGGGTCTCAGTGACCTGATCGCGCAGCATATTGCCGA
>Ga0187846_10000910_pt1 | contig 16939 bp, 10 predicted proteins | sample TC_taG_FD_161473 | JGI IMG/M metagenome (GOLD analysis project Ga0187846, IMG submission 161473) | Biofilm microbial communities from the roof of an iron ore cave, State of Minas Gerais, Brazil - TC_06 Biofilm (v2) | ecosystem: Environmental > Terrestrial > Deep subsurface > Cave > Wall biofilm...
TGATGCCTACCGGCAGCGTAACGCACCGGCGTAATGGATCCACCCGGATGCCGCGCCATCCTCCTCCCGGCTCTCCAGGGAAGATGGGTTCGAAACGGACAGCCGGAAGGTCATCGAAGGAGCGGTTATAGCCAACCTGCTCCAACTGATCGAGCATGGCTGGATCGTACACGCCCTGCGTGGCCTGGGCTGCGGTCAGGGCAGTCGCCAGGACATGATAAAGCAGGTCGCTGACGGCAATCGGTGTTCCTGCTTGCTGATTGAGCCTCGACAGCTCACTTTCTGGTAAAAAACGGCTCAGGGCCTGTTCCCACTCGCTAAAGAGTGTGCGCACAATCTGCATCCCCAGCTCGCCCTGGTTTTCGGGGAGCAGCAGGGACACCGTTGTCCCCATCGCCCGGAACTCCTCACGGCGCATGCCCGAGGGAGTCGTATAGTTAGGAGGTGCTGGAGCCGCTGGCAGATGTTGACGAAGAACTGCTTGATCCAAAGTTATTCCCTCCTTGATTTAAAAAGCTATTACTATTTTGAGAAGATGAATTTGATGAAGAGGTCGACTTGGAAGACCCTGACGAGGTCGAAGTAGACTGGCTCGCTGCCGTCGTGCTGCCAACCTGGTGCAAAGCGACCAGCCCGCCGAAAGTTCCAAAGCCCACGATCGAGGCAACAACGAGCCACCTTTTCAAGCTTCTGGCCAGGGCTAACGCCCGCGCCTTCGGCATCTTCTCCGGTGCTCCAGGCTTTAGTCCTCCACCTCTTTGTTGTGGCCTCTGATTTTGTAGGTCTGAGGACTGCTGGCTGGCGCGTGCCGTGACGTCTCTGCTTTCATAGAGTTGTTTCTGTTGCGGTATCCATGGTACTGTTGTATCGTAATTGTATGTATTCGTTGCCATTAATATCTCCAATCATTACATCAAAAACTAATTTGAAGAAGGGCTACTTGCCCTGGTTGTGAGCAGAAGGCCTTTTCCCTTTTCACCCAATCTTACAGTCCAGTCATTGGGTTTTCGTTGGAAATATATGAGAGATTTCTCATCCTTGTAATTGATGCTCGTCGAAAATAGAAATTTGGTAAAGAATTTAATCTTGCAATAATCCTCCCTGTACCCTATACTAATTTCATTGAAGAGCCAACCTACAAAATAAATGAAGAACGTGGTAAGCGAACCAAACCAATGACAACTCTACAGAGTGATCAAGAAATAGTTGCCGTCATCACTGAAAAGATTGGTACTGACCCAAGCACACTGACATATGATGACGACAACAGACTTATCAAACTAGGGCTTTCAGGGTTAGCTCTATCGTTACTCCCGCCTGAGCTATGGCAGTTGACCAACTTGCAGGAGCTCTACCTGAACAATAACCAGTTGAGCCAGATACCCCCCGAGCTTGAGCAATTAACCAACCTACAGAGACTGGATCTGGACAACAACCAGTTGAGCCAACTCCCGGCTGAGATCGGGCAGTTGACCAACTTACAGGAGCTCTACCTGAACAATAACCAGTTGAGCCAACTCCCGGCTGAGATCGGGCAGTTGACCAATCTGCAAACACTTTGGTTGAGCAATAACCGGCTAGAAAAAATACCTCCTGAGATCGGGGAGTTGGCTAGCCTGCAGAAGCTGAGACTGGATCAAAATCAATTGAGCCAGCTCCCACCTGAACTGTGGCGGTTGACTAACTTACAAAGGCTTGATCTTAACAACAACCAATTTAGCCAGCTCCCGCCTGAGATTGGCCAGTTGATTAACTTGCAGACACTTTATTTGTACAGCAGCCAGTTGAGCCAGCTCCCACCCGAATTTTGGCAACTGACCAACTTGCAGGAGCTTTATCTGCACGACAACCAGTTGAGCCAACTCCCGGCTGAAATCGGGCAGTTGACCAACTTACAGGAGCTCTACCTGAACAATAACCAGTTGAGCCAACTCCCGGCTGAGATCGGGCAGTTGACCAACTTGCAGAAACTTTATCTGGACAACAACCAGTTGAGCCAACTCCCGGCTGAGCTGTGGCAGTTGACCAATCTGCAAACACTTTGGTTGAGCAATAACCAGTTGAGCCAGATACCTCCCGAGTTTGGGCAGTTGAGCAACTTGCAGGAACTTTATCTGAACAACAACCAGTTGAGCCAGATACCTCCCGAGCTTGGGCAGTTAACCAACTTGCAGGAGCTTGGGCTAGATAACAACAAGTTGAGTGAGATACCCTCTGAGCTTGGGCAGTTGACCAATTTGCGGAGACTCAATCTTGAAAATAGCCAGTTGAGCCAACTCCCGGCTGAGATCAGGCAGTTGACCAATTTGCAGGAGCTTTGGCTGAACAACAACCAGTTGAGTCAATTCCCTCCCGAACTGTGGCAACTCACTAACTTGCAGACGCTTAGGCTAGACAACAACCAGTTGAGCCAGCTCCCACCCGAACTGTGGCAATTAACCAACTTGCAGAGACTGGACCTTGATAATAATCAGCTGAGCCAGCTCCCACCTGAACTCTGGCAGTTGAGCAACTTGCAAATACTTTATCTGAACAATAACCAGTTGAGCCAGATACCTCCCGAGCTTGGGCAGTTGAGCAACTTGCAGGGGCTTTATCTGGACAATAACCAGTTGAGCCAGATACCCGCTGAGCTTGGGCAGTTAACCAACTTACAGGAACTCAGCCTGAGTTACAACCGGCTGAGCCAAGTACCCTCGGAGATCGGGCGCTTAACCAACTTACAGAAACTCTACTTGAACAATAACCAGTTAAGCCAACTCCCCCCGGAGTTATGGCGATTGACTAACTTAAAGATTCTTTGGTTGAATGACAACCACCTGGACGAAATATCTCCTGAGATTGGGCAATTGACCAACTTGCAGTCACTTAATGTGGGCTACACAAAACTGAAACGACTTCCCACAGAATTAGGCCAGCTCACCAACCTGCAGACGCTAAATGTAGCTGATATTCCCACGTTACAAACACCACCCCCTGAAATTGTCGCACGGGGAACAGCAGATATACTCTCTTTCCTTCGAGAATTACAAGAAAGCAGTATCACCCGTTTCGAGTCTAAGCTCTTGTTAGTGGGTGAAGGAGGAACCGGAAAATCATCTATCTTACGCGCACTACGTGATGATGCGTTTGATCCTCACTTGTCAACGACACACGGCATTGAAGTTGATCACTTAAATCTATCTCATTTAAACCATGAAATTATCCTCAATACGTGGGACTTCGGAGGGCAGCAAATCTATCATGCGACCCACCAGTTCTTCCTCACGAAACGTTCACTTTATATTGTTGCCTGGAACGCTCGTCTGGGAGTAGAACAAGGTCGGCTCGACTTTTGGCTGGAAACTATCAAAGCTCATGCGCCGGATGCACCGGTGCTACTGGTTGCAACCCATATTGATGAGCGCATCCCCGATCTAAACTACCAGCTATACAAGGATGTCTACCCACAAATAGTGGGAAATCTAGGCGTGAGTAATAAAAATGGTGAGGGCATCTCTGAACTTAAAACGATGCTGGCCGACCAGGCACAACGACTTCCTCTCATGGGACAGCCATGGCCCGAGAAGTGGCTAGCAGTCGAAAAAGTCCTGTTGGCTCGCCCTGAGCATCATATTGATGCAGATACCTATGCTCATTGTTGTTCAACATGTGAGGTCGAAGCAGATATAGCTAAAGGTTCATTGGGAAACTACCTGCATGACCTCGGTAAAATCCTCTATTTCCGGGGTGACTATGTGCTTAGCAACCTGATTGTCCTCAAACCCAATTGGGTCACTAAGGCCATCAGCCGTGTTCTAGATGATGAAGCAACCAGGAGAGCACAAGGTATTCTACTCCACTCCGACTTGCCTCATATCTGGGCTGTCGATGAGGACGGCCAGCCATACGAATCGCACCTCTATCCCATCTTTTTGCGTTTAATGGAACGTTTTTATTTGAGCTATCAGATCGAAGCGGATGCGCCAGGTGATCACTCAACCAGCAGTTTGATCCCTCAATTGCTCCCTTATCAACCTCCCCGTAGCCTCCCCGCCTGGCCAAAGAGTCCGCCGGAAGGTCAAACGCAGGTAGAAATGATGTACAGCTTTAACTTTTTACCGGCCGGAATAATGAGCTGGTTTATTGTACGCACGCATCGCTTCAGCAAGAATTCGCAATGGCGAGAGGGCGTCCTGCTGGCATACAAAGGTCACCAGGCCAGAGTTGAACTCAATCCCATGCACCGGGAACTGCGACTGCTGGTACAGGGTCCATTGCCGCAGAACTTCTTTACCATCCTCATGAATACGATGGACGTCATTTTAGCTCGTTTCGAGGGCTTAAAAGTTCAACGCGCAATACCTTGCATCTGTCACTGGCAGCGTGAAGAGGCTGAACCCTGTCCACATTTTTATCCCTACGAAGAACTTGTACGCCGCATGGAAGCCAAACGTTACGAAGTCGAATGCCCACAGTCCTTCAGCAAGGTGTGGGTACCAACGTTACTATATGGCATCCACATGAGTACAGATCAGCAGGTGATGGCAGATATTCAGCAGGGCCAGCAAGAGATAAAGCAACGCCTCAAAGAGCTGGAAAAATTAGATATCATTCTGGGTAAGTTGAATCAACAATCAGAACTCATTGCGCGTAATTTTACCCGGCTGTGGAATCTGGAAATGGAAAAGATGGAGGCTGAATGTCCGAGCACCTTATTCCTGATTCCAGGCGAAAACAAACCATTCGACCCCAAAAATTGGGTGAGCAAGGATTACCGTTTATACCTGGTATGCCAGCACCCTCCTGGCCCACATCGAGTCGGTGATGGTTACCACTTACGGAAGTCGAAGGAATGGTGGGTTACGGTTGGGCCCTGGCTCAATACCTTGATCAATTTCCTTAAGTTTGCTGTGCCAATGGGGAAAGCCGTTGGTGTTGTCCTGGATGCAGTAGACATCATGCCAGATACAAAGCAGATACAGGCTAATATTGGTTTGTTAGAGGAGATTGTCAAAGCGCTGCCAGAGTTTGCCTCTTTCGATTCCATGAAAAATGTGGATGAGCAAACGAAAACAGACCAATATCAGCGCACAGTTGGTCCTGCTCTGCGCGCCCTGTATAGCTTTCTTAATGAGGCTGATCCTGGCAAGATATGGGGCGGATTATATAAGACTCCAACTCCCGATGGCAATATCCTGTGGCTGTGCGACCAGCATCGTCAGCAGTATATAGTCAGGCCACTAAAGCTAGAGGCATAATTGTACACTTCTGGAACAGCGTTTGCCCCTTTCGTGCTTTGCTCACAAAGTCTCACAAGCCTTAAGTGTATTTTTGACAATAGGGTACCCTCAAATTGTACAAAGCCCAGATGTCCTTTCGTCAATTACGTTCCATGAGAATATTCTCATAATCTTCTCATCAAAATTCAATGAAGTGGTGTTAAGCTAGAGCATAGCAGTACGGAACACACAAGGGGAAATGGGATTCCTAGGGGCCCGATTTATCGCGCCCTGGGTATTCCCGCTTCCCTTTTCCCCTAAAAAATGTAGAACCGCGCCTGTACTATCTCCGCTCGTTCTGTCGTATAGTAGAGGAAGAAGAGCTGACCTGTGACGAGCGGCACCAAGGTGAGTAAATAAAAAGGAAATGAAGCTATGCATATTCTTGTAGTGGAGGACGAGCAGCGCCTGGCGTATCTGCTGCGGCGCGTGCTGCTGGAAGAACGTCATACCGTCGATCTTGCGCACGAAGGGCACACCGGTCTTAACCTGGCCCTGAGTGACACCTACGATGTGGTGGTTCTGGATGTGATGTTGCCCGCTATCGACGGGATCGAGATCTGCCGCCAGATGCGTGCCGAACATATCATGACGCCAGTGCTGATACTCACAGCGCGGGGAGCGATTGAGGACCGCGTGACGGGCCTCAACGTCGGTGCCGATGACTACCTGACCAAGCCTTTCGCTATGGAGGAATTGCTGGCGCGCATCAATGCCCTGCTGCGCCGCCGCGATCGTCGCTTTGATGAGACCCCGCAACTCTCAGTGGGCGACCTGGCGCTTGACCTGGTGCGGCACGAAGCGCGCCGTTCCGGGCGCGTCATCGACTTGACGGCCAAGGAGTTTGCCCTGCTGGAATACCTGATGCGCCACCCAGGCCAGGTTCTCACGCGCACGCAAATTACCGATGCAGTCTGGCGCTATGACCTGGAAGCGCTCTCCAATGTCGTGGATATCTACATTCACTACCTGCGTGAGAAGATCGACCAGGGCTTCTCACGCCCATTAATTAAGACCGTGCGCGGCGTGGGCTACAAGATCGAGACCTAGCACAGCACCAAAGGAGCAGCAGTATGAGCAGGCACCTATTCGCCCGGCGGCCCCTGCATCGTAGGGAGAGCAGCCTCTCACGAGAGCCTGGAGCGGCCCTGTTTTGGGGGCTACGCATTCGCTTAACACTCTGGTACTGCGGGGTGTTAGGGGCTGCCCTGGTGCTGTTCGGCGTGATTCTGTATTTTAGCGCGCAAATCTTTCTTCTCAATCCCATTATGGACAGTGCGAAACAGCATGCGGATGCGCATGTAGGCCAGGTGCAATCGTCTGCTCCTTTTGCGTGCTCAACTTCTTCCGGCCCAGTTGGCCAGCCTGGACCAGAACAGGGACCATTCATGTCCGAGTGGGTGGCTTGCTTCGATCAGAACGGCAACCTGCTGCAGAATTTCAGCACAACACAGTTGCCATCCGCCTTTCTCACGAATACCCTGGCGAAGATGGCCTTGCAGACGGGGCAGCCCCAAAGCGACATTGTTGACGTGGGAGGCTCGACCGGCCAAATATACCGTTACGCGGAAGTGGTTCCTTCGCAATCGGGCAATGAGTTCGCGCGTGTGGTGCAGATCGGATTGCCTGTTCAAGATCAGGAAAACGCCCTGTCTTTGCTGCTCAAGCTCTTGCTCGCTGTTGGAGGATTGGCCCTGCTCGGTGCGGGGGCGGGGGGACTGTTCCTGGCGAACCGTGCGCTTGCGCCGGCAAGGCTGGCCTTTACGCGCCAGCAACGCTTCATCGCCGATGCCGCCCACGAATTACGCACACCTCTGACCCTCTTGCGTGCTGATGCCGAAGTGCTGTTGCGCGGGCGTAAACACCTGGTAGCAGAGGATGCGTCGCTTCTGGAGGATATCGTAGCAGAAGTCTCCTATATGTCTGCACTTGCGACCAACATGTTAACCCTCGCACGCCTGGACGCCGGGTCAATGCACCTGGAACGCGATATCATCAGCCTCGAAGAAGTGGCTACAGAGGTAATACGCCGGGCAAGCGCGCTCGCCCGTGAGAAAGGCATTGAAATAAAAGCGGAGAGTACAGATTCGGCGCTCATCATCGGAGACCGCGTGCTGTTGGAACAGGCGGTGCTTGCTCTGCTTGACAATGCCATCAAATATAACCGGCCAGGGGGCCACGTCATCGTGAGAACGTACGAACATGATGCCCGTGCCTACCTGGAGGTTCAAGATACGGGGATAGGCATTTCAGCCGAGCACCTGCAGCATCTGGGCGAACGCTTCTACCGGGTGGACAAAGCGCGCTCGCGTGAGGCGGGAGGCACGGGCCTCGGACTCTCCATTGCCCGGGGCATCGCCGTTGCTCATGGCGGCGCGCTTACCCTGACCAGCATCCTCGAGCAAGGGACGACGGTCACCCTCATGCTGCCTCTGGTGAACGGGACTGCGACTGATCTCATTGGCGATGCACCAGGAAGCGTTTCGTCGCTGCCAGAAAGAACGGTGTGAGGCTCCTACTTTTCAAGTAAGGCTACAGCATAACAGGCAATGCCCTCCTGGCGGCCTGCGAACCCGAGGCCGTCGGTAGTGGTTGCCTTGACGCTAACCTGCCCTATATCAAGATGCAAGTGTTCTGCCAGGTGGGTACGCATAGCCGGTATGTGAGGAGCCACTTTGGGTTGCTCGGCAACAATCGTTATGTCAACATTACTTATGCTGTATTTTTGTTGACATAACAAGTCATAAGTGAAATCGAGGAAGACACCACTGGGCTGGTTCTTCCAGCGCTCATCGCCGGAGGAGAAGTATTTGCCGATATCGCCCAGCGCCGCAGCGCCCAGCAGCGCATCCACGATGGCGTGTATGACTACGTCGGCATCAGAGTGCCCAGAAAGCCCGCGTTCGGAGGGGATGGTTACGCCTCCAAGGACTAAGGGGCGGTTTGCAGCGAAGGCATGCACATCGTAACCAAAACCAATACGCGTGGTCATAGGGCGGCCAATCCTTTGATGAGTGTTTCCGCAATTAACAGGTCTTCTTGTGTTGTGATCTTAATGTTTGTGTACGAGCCTGGGAAGATAGCAACACGATGTCCCAGTTGTTCTAACAGTGACGCATCGTCCGTGACCTCGTGCTGCGCTACAGGCGTGTGGTGAGCCTGATGAATGAGCGGGAACGAGAAGACCTGGGGCGTCTGAATCGCCCAGAGCTGAGAGCGGTCCAGGGTTTTGTCTATCCAGCCCTGCTGAACCTGCTTAATTGTATCTTTGACGGGGACAGCTGCAATGGCCGCCTGGCATTCCTGTGCCACTTTCAGCCCTGCTTCCAGCATATCGGGAGTGACGAATGGACGAGCGCCATCATGAATCATCACCCAGTCTGTTGCCGGGGCGATGTTTGCCAGGGCGTCCAGGCCCTGGCCTACTGAGTCTTGCCTGCGTACCCCTCCGGCTACGATGCCAGCAATTTTACGCCAGCCTTCTTGCTGGCAGAGCGCGCGGGCATCGCTGATACGCTCAGCGTTGAGCACAAGAACAATGGTCTCAATGATGGGCGAAGCTTCAAAGACATCGATTGTACGCGCCAGCGTGATACGCCCTGCCAGTGGAATCCAGAGCTTGTCGCGTCCCTCCATGCGGCGGCTGGAACCAGCAGCAACGATAACAACAGCGCATCTGTTTTGCATTTTTTACAATTGTTTTGGTTTTAATGAGGTAGATTGGGGCGCCTGAGCGGCTGAATTGCTGTTTCCGCCTCCCGCTTGTTTAGGATGAGCAAAGATCATACGCCCCGCGACAGTTTGTAGAACACGGGTTACCGTGACTTCAATCGTCATACCCATAAACTGGCGACCGCCCTCTACAACGATCATCGTGCCATCGTCCAGGTATCCTACTCCCTGCCCCAGTTCTTTACCCTCCTGGATGATTTTGATATCAATATCTTCTCCTGGCAGCAGTACAGGTTTGACAGCATTAGCCAGTTCGTTGATATTCAGTACTTTAACGCCTTGAAGCTCTGCCACCCTGTTGAGGTTAAAGTCGTTGGTGATAATCGGACAATGCAAGACTTGTGCCAGCTTGACGAGCTTGCTATCGACTTCTTCGACACCCTCTATGTTGGCTTCCGTGATCTCGATGGGGACAGTGGTATCTTTTTGCAGACGGTTGAGCATCTCGAGGCCGCGTCGTCCCCGGTTGCGCCGCATCGCATCAGGAGAGTCCGCGATGTGTTGTAATTCGTTCAATACAAACTGGGGCACTACCAGGCTACTTGAGATAAAGCCCGTCTGGCTGATGTCGGCGATGCGACCGTCGATAATGGCGCTCGTATCCAGCAATATCTGCGCAGTTGGTACTGGCTGTGGCGCGCTCTCTTTCTCGCGGTCCTTACGGCGCTCCTTGTCACGTTCCTCATCTCGTTCGCGGTCGCGCCCGCGCCGCGAGATAAAGCCTGTTTGGAAGAGATGCGCTATATCATTTTTACGTTGGACGGCCAGGGCAACACCCAGAGCGCCAAAGACAACCGCACTTGCAAAGGGGAGAATACGTCCCAGGTTTGGCGGTAAATTTGCTAATGGAATGCCCAGAAGTACCGAAATGAGGAGTCCGACTATGAGTCCAATAACTGCTGCTACCAGGTCACTGGCAGAAGAATTACGCATCCAGTGGTAGGGTACCACGGTGATATACGGGGTGATAAGAAACATGACCAGTGCGCTTCCTGCCGCAATGCCGATCGCCCACCAGATCCTACCGTTAGCGGGAAACTCTGGAGCATTCAGGAAGTAAAGCGCGATGACCGCGGCAACCGCGACCAGAGACCCGGTGATGCGGGCAATAGTTTTAACTGACATCCCTTTGTCCTCCAAAATGGTGCTATCGTGTATGATTGAGCACCTGTGAGGGGCTACGCGAGGTAGGGCATGCGGGCTTGGTCGATGATGATGATAATAAGAAATGATAATTGCAAAAAATGTCGCCTGGCCCGTAATACCCACACGAGGCACCTGTTCGATGCTGAACGCAAAACGCGCTCGTTAAGCCACAATAAGTAGCTGTTTCTAATACCGAGTATACACCCTTACAAGGCCGAAATCAATACTTATCTTCTAGTGTAATGCAACTTCTAGTGCCACTGCAAGTGAACTTGCTGCGAAAATTTTGAAATCTGCGGGAAGCCCCGATCCTTCCAGCTCGGCACTTACCTGCGCTCCGCCTCCCGCTTTCGGCACGATACAGCGTTTAAAGCCCAGTTTGGCAGCCTCGCGCACGCGCAAGCCAAGGCGACTGACGGCGCGTAATTCGCCAGACAGGCCTACTTCGCCAATCAGTACCATTTCGGGAGCGATGTGTTTTTCACGATAGCTTGATGCAATTGCTGCTGCCACTCCCAGGTCAATTGCCGGTTCCTCTAATGTAAAGCCACCTACAACGTTTGCGTAGACGTCGTGATTGCCCACCGCCAGGCCTACTCTTTTGGTCAGCACGGCCAGCAGCATTAAGAGGCGGCTATATTCAATCCCGTTGGTCGTACAACGAGCATTCCCAAAATTACTGGGTATGACGAGTGCCTGCACCTCGACCAGCAGGGGGCGAGTCCCCTCCATACTCACAACAACAGCTGAGCCTGTAGCGCCTGCGGCGCGATCAGTTAGAAATATAGCTGATGGGTTAGGAACTTCTGCCAATCCGTCTCCGTGCATCTCGAACACACCAACCTCGTGAGTTGCCCCAAAGCGGTTCTTGACCCCGCGCAGCAGCCGGTAGGTATGATAACGTTCACCCTCCAGATAGAGGACAGTATCAGCGATGTGCTCGAGGGCCTTTGGGCCTGCAACTGTGCCTTCTTTCGTGACGTGTCCAATGATGAAGATGGGTATATGGGTGCTCTTAGCCACTTGCATAAGCTGCAGCGTGCACTCGCGCACCTGGCTAATACTACCGGGCGCTGATGTCACGTGGCTAGAGAGCGCAGTCTGAATTGAATCGACGATCACGAGCGCGGGTTTGAGACGATTGACCGCCTCCGCTATCATATCAAGCTCGATTGAAGCGAGCAGGTAGAGGCGTTCACCTGAGATTTCCAGGCGTTCAGCACGCATCTTGACCTGCTCAATCGACTCTTCCCCTGAAACGTAAAGTACAGCTCCCGTGCTTTTAGCGATATTGCCGGCGACTTGTAACAGGAGTGTAGATTTGCCGATGCCTGGTTCTCCGCCAATCAGGGTAAGCGAGCCGGCAACAAGACCCCCGCCGAGGACGCGATCCATTTCTGGATAGCCGGCGGAAATGCGTGGTTGCGCGAGCGGTTTAACGTCAGGTAAAATGACCGGAATCTGCGTGCCCTGGGCTATAGACGAAGAACCCACCAGGGCTTGCCTGCGCTGTTGGGCGGCGCTTTGCGGCACGTCCGCCACTTCCTCAAAGGTGTTCCATGCTCCGCAGTCAGGGCACTTGCCCACCCATTTGCTCTGTTCACCACCACATTGCTGGCAGATAAATTTTGTGCGTAGTTTTGGCATTAGTATTTCAACATTCAATCATTGGGAATTCATATTTGTGGAAATCGGGTCAATGAAAATGTGGGGTGCGATCAATCGCACCCCACATATGTGTATCTTATCCCTGCGCTTCACCAAGTCCGCTGCCACTGTCGCCACCAGCCGAGAGGGCCGCTTCGGGTGAAGCAGGGGCGGGCAACTGCTCGATGCGGTTGCGCACGTGCAGGGTAAGTTCATCGTCAATCACAACCGTCTCTACCAGATCTCCTGGACGGAACTTGCCTTCCAGCAAGCCTTCCGCCAGGGGATCCTCGACCAGGCGCTGGATTGTGCGGCGCAACGGGCGAGCGCCATACTGAGCGTCGAAGCCCTTTTCTAGCAAGAAGTCCTTGGCAGTTTGAGGCACGATCAGTTCCACCTGTTGCTCAGTCAGTTGTGTGCGAACACGCTTGAGCAGTAGCTCAACGATGGAATACATCTCTTCGATGCGCAGTGAATGGAAGACGATCACCTCATCGATGCGGTTCAGGAACTCGGGCTTGAAGGTGTTCTTCAATTCGCCAAGCACCTTGGCCTTCATTGATTCGTACTCAGACTGATTGGCTTTGGCCCTATCTTTCGATTGTTTGAAGCCAATGGAGGCTTCCTTGTTCAACAAGACCGCACCGACGTTTGAAGTCATGATCACAATGGTATTACGGAAGTCTACAGTGCGACCTTTGGCGTCGGTCAATTTGCCGTCCTCTAGAATTTGCAGCAGCATATTGAAGACGTCAGGGTGAGCCTTTTCGATTTCGTCGAGCAGGATTACACTGTAGGACTTGCGGCGTACCGCCTCTGTAAGTTGCCCGCCTTCTTCATAGCCAACATATCCGGGAGGGGCACCAACCAGGCGCGCAGCCGCGTGACGCTCCATGAACTCGGACATGTCGATTTTGATGAGAGCTTCCTCGCTACCGAACATAAATTCGGCCAGCGCCTTTGCGAGTTCGGTCTTTCCGACACCCGTTGGGCCCATGAAGATAAACGATCCTATGGGGCGCTTGGGGTCTTTTAGACCAGCGCGCGCGCGCCGCACTGCACGAGAGATCTTCTCAATGGCTTCATCCTGGGCGATGACGCGCAGATGCAAGGCCTCTTCCATCTGCAGCAGGCGCTGTGACTCCTCCTGGGCGATACGCATGACGGGGATACCCGTCCACATCGAGACAATCTGGGCGATTTCCTCTTCACCGACTGCGGGCTTCTCAGTGCCGCGCTCCCGATGCCAGCCCGATTCTAGCTTGGCAATACGATCGCGTAGTTTTACCTCGCGGTCACGCAGTTCAGCCGCCAGTTCATACTCTTGCTGCTGAATGGCCTGTTCCTTTTCGCGCAGCACAGATTCCAACCCCTTCATGGCTTCTTTGAGGTTGAGAGGGGCGAGCGAGTTCTGCATGCGCACGCGGCTGGCTGCTTCATCGATCAGGTCAATCGCTTTATCAGGCATGAACCGGTCGGTAATGTACCGGCTTGCCATATCGACGGCGGCTTTGAGCGCTTCGTCTGTGATAATCAGGCGATGGTGCGTCTCGTAGCGTTCGCGTATGCCTTTGAGAATATCGAGCGTCTCCTCCATCGTAGGTTCGCGGACGATGACTTCCTGGAAGCGCCGTTGCAGGGCAGCGTCGCGCTCGATGTACTTGCGGTACTCGTCAAGCGTAGTAGCGCCAATACACTGCAGCTCACCACGAGAAAGCGCAGGCTTCAGGATATTTGCGGCATCAACCGCGCCCTCGGCGGCACCAGCGCCAACGAGGGTATGAACCTCATCGATAAAGATGATGCAATCCCTGCTGTTGCGAATCTCTTCAATGATCTTTTTCAGGCGCTCTTCAAACTCGCCACGATATTTTGTGCCTGCTACCAGCGACCCAACATCCAGTGTCAGCAAGCGCTTATTCGTCAAAGTTTCGGGTACCTCGCCAGCGATGAGACGCTGCGCCAGGCCTTCAACGATAGCAGTTTTACCAACACCAGGTTCACCAATGAGTGCCGGGTTGTTCTTGTTGCGTCGAGAAAGAATCTGAATGACTCGCTCGATCTCTTGATGCCGGCCGATAACGGGGTCTAGTGTCCCGGCACGAGCGGCAGCGGTGAGATCGATACCCATCTGGTCGATGGTGGGGGTTTTTGAATGCTTGGCATCTCGTTCATGTGGAGCGCCAGATTGACTGAGCACCTGAATGGTTTGCGTTCGTACCTTCTCCAGGTTAACACCCAGGCTCTCCAGAACGCCTGCCGCGATGCCTTCACCCTCACGCACCAGCCCTAACAAGAGGTGTTCTGTCCCGATATAATGATGATTCAGGCGACGGGCTTCATCGACGGCTAGCTCAATCACCTTTTTGGCGCGCGGAGTTAGGCCAATCTCGCCCAGGACGATACGATCCCCACGCCCAATAATAAATTCAACGGCGCTACGAACCTTGTTCAGCTCAACACCGAGGTTACTCAATACTTTAGCAGCGACACCCTCGCCTTCGCGCACAAGACCTAGCAGCAGGTGTTCTGTCCCGATGTAGTTGTGCTGGAAGCGCTGGGCCTCTTCCTGAGCAAGACTCAAGACTTTCCTGGCTCGCTCTGTAAACTTATCAAATCTGTCTCTATCGTTCACCTGTTTGTCACCCCCCTTTCAGTGGCAGAGGGTGGAACCGAGCCCTCTGTGATGCTCAGGTAAACTATGTTGTTCATCATACAACACCCATTTACTAGCGTCAAGGATAAAACCCCTGACTCCTATCTGGTTAACGCCATTTACTTATTCTTTATTACTGATTCTTAAACAGTCGACCTCCCCGCTGCTATACATTGGCGTATACGCAGCAAGGAGGTCGCCAGATCATCTGTTCCGGTACAAAAGGTCCGTACGCGAGTAACAGCTACTCCTGAGATGCCTCCGATTCTTCTTTAGTGCGCTGGAGAGCTGCAGCGCGGAACGCCTCAGCCATAGCTGTAGTCTCTTCCTCATTGCTCACAGGGAGGTTGTTCAGCAGCCGCCTGTCGTTATTACGCTCAGCGCGTTCACGACGGTCGCTTTTGTTTTCACGACGAGATGCGGTGGTTTCCTTCTCTGAGAGTGAAGAAGCCTCTTCTGCTTTCGCCGGCGCTGTCTCTATAGACATCATATCACCTTCAGCCTGAGTTGTGCCAGTTTCTGCTGAAGCGGCTTCGGCTGCTGGCTCTTTATCCGGTTCCTCGACCTGGCGCAGGCTCAACCCCAAACGTCGTCTTTCGGCGTCGATACGCAGAATGCGTAGCTGGAGTTGATCACCCTCGTGCAAGCTCGTTTTGGGATCCATCCCGGGCGGTAGCTCTGAAAGATGGATGAGTCCCTCGATGCCATCCTCGATACGAGCAAAGGCTCCGAATGGCGCTATTTTTGTAATCACCCCGGTGACCACCTGGCCAGTCGTATAGCGTTGTTCTACCGTTGTCCAGGGATCAACCTCAGCCCGTTTGATCGACAACGCGATTTTCTTCTTCTCTTTATCAACGCTAAGCACCTGGACTTCGACCTCCTGGCCGACCTTGAGCACTTCGCTAGGATGGTTGACGCGGCTCCAGGCGAGTTGGCTGATATGTACCAGTCCGTCTGCGCCTCCCAGGTCAACAAAGGCTCCAAAATTAGCGAGGTTACTCACGACACCATGGCGTACTTCACCTGGTTTCAGCTCGTCAAGCAGTTCTTCACGACGGCGCAGTCGCCATTCCTGAGCTGCCAGCCGCTCCGAAAGAATCAGGCGGTTACGTGCCCGGTTAATCTCGATGATCTTGAGTTGCAGCTCCTTGTCTTTCATGCTCTGCAGCTTGGCCGCCGTCTCCTGATTATCGCCGCCGGAGGCAACTTCTTCGCGCTTGAGGTTGAGGATCTGTGAGATTGGCACAAACCCACGAATGCCGGATACATCGACAATCAAGCCCCCCTTATTGTAATCGATGACTCGTGCCTTGAGCAGTTCGTTATTCTTATACTGCTCCTCTGCAATGCGCCACTGCCGTTCTGCATTCGCTCGTTTGAGGGAGAGAATTGCATGTCCATCGGGTGTTTCTGGTTGAATGACATACACCAGCACTTTGTCATTCAAATGAAGCTCATTGAAAGACCAATCGCCTGTTGCTGGAAGCTCTTTGGTTGTAAGAACACCCTCGGACTTGAGACCAATATCGACCAGAATCTCATCCTGGTCAATACGCACGATTACGCCATCGACTACATCGCCGCGCTTGATATTGATCGGGGTGGTTGATGCCGCCAGCAACGCCTCCATCTCATTGATCTCGCCCGTCTCCTCGGGGCCGTTGCTTTGGGCTTCCGGATCATTTTCTTCGAACATCGTTTGTACCCGTCCGCTTTTAAGATTTTCCGCAGGCATTGTCGAAAGGTCGCCGTGCTTCTGTGAGTGCATGGGTAAAATACCCCCTTCGATCCACGGTTTTTGCCTGCCCTCCTGAGTACCCTTGTGATCCTGCTGCATGTGCCGTTGTCTTATACACTTCCATCCAGGCTCTAACCCGTAGGAAAGTGACGAAAAGGCGCGCATCATTGGGACCTTGGGGATACGTCATTGGACATGGATTTATCGGAGGAGGCTGCTTAGGCTGGAATCGCTTTCGCAAATTTCCGTCTCAGATTTTCCATTTTGACTGAGACTTAGTTTAACTGGACAACTAAATTTGTCCTACTGAACAGTCATACGAAACTACGCTCGCAGACAGGTAAGCCGCATTACAGACATACTAGAGCCTGAGCACAGAATACCCCCACTCGATGCTCTAATTATACCAAATGCCCTCCATGAATGCAAGACATACACAACCTATTTAGCAGATTGCTCCGATCTTTTTACCTGCAATATTGTATCACAGAGAAACAAGAGCTACCAGGAAATACACTGGCTTGCTCTCCATCCTTCCGGGGAGAAACACCTTTCCCGTAGGGGCGAGGGCGGGGTAGGGGCCCGATTATGGAGTTTAACAAATTAAACTGGTAATAGAACGTAGGGGCCGATAAATGACTCTGTTGGGAAATGGTGTAGAAATGACTGACCATCAAGAGGCCTCCTGGTCTTGCAAGCGAGCGAACGGTGATTTGCGGCGAACAGGACGGCTGGGTTTACCGAGGGACTGAGCAT
>Ga0187846_10000911_pt1 | contig 16921 bp, 17 predicted proteins | sample TC_taG_FD_161473 | JGI IMG/M metagenome (GOLD analysis project Ga0187846, IMG submission 161473) | Biofilm microbial communities from the roof of an iron ore cave, State of Minas Gerais, Brazil - TC_06 Biofilm (v2) | ecosystem: Environmental > Terrestrial > Deep subsurface > Cave > Wall biofilm...
AACGATGGCCTCGAGCATGCGTGCGCGCGCTACGGTGCAGCGCTCGGAACCGCGTTCCAGATCATCGACGACGTGCTCGACTACGACGGCGATCCGCACGAGATCGGCAAGCGCGTGGGTGACGACCTGCGCGAAGGCAAGCCCACGCTGCCGGTGATCCACGCGCTGCGCCAGGCGAGCGACGGCCAGCGTGCACAGGTGGAGCGGGCGATCCGGGACGGACACGGAGATTTCGCCGAAATCGCGCGCATCGTGCACGCACACGGTTCGATCGACTACGCGCGCCGCCGCGCGCAGGCCGAGTGCAACGCGGCCGACGACGCAGCGCTTGCGCTGCCGCCCTCGGCGTACCGGGACCGTCTGTTAGACTTGGTTTCGTTCGCGATGCGCCGCGGGGTGTAGCTCAGCCTGGTAGAGTACTGCGTTCGGGACGCAGGAGTCGGAGGTTCAAATCCTCTCACCCCGACCAGCTTTCCCTCACCCGCCCGCGCGCCCCAGTGTCCTGAATCGGCGACTGACAGCGGCGTAGCCCACTCAACCGGCGCAGTGGAACATCTTCCCCTGTGGGCTCAGGTCGCCGCGCTCGTTGCGCTGCTGCTGGTATCGGCGTTCTTCTCGATGGCCGAGACCGCGATGATGGCCCTGAGCCGCATCCGTCTGCGCCACCTGGTCCGGCAAGGCAACGTTGCGGCCCGGCGAACGCAGGAGCTGCTGAACCGGACCGACCGCCTGCTCAGCGTGATCCTGATCGGCAACTCCTTCGCCAACGCGGCGATCACGGCTCTTTTCACGGCCCTGGTGCTGCTGTACTTCGGCAGCCACCATTTGAACCTGGCGATCGCCACCGCGTTGATCGCGTTCGCGATCCTGGTGTTCGCCGAGCTCACGCCCAAGGTGGTCGGGGCTACCTACCCGGAGACGCTGGCGCTGCTGTCGAGCGCGCTGCTGAAGTTCCTGGCGTCGGTGGCGACACCGGTGGCCTGGTTCGCGGACCTGTTCGTGCACGCAATCCTGCGCCTGCTGCGGATCCCGCGCACCGCCGGCGAATCCTCGACGCGGCTGACCCCGGAGGAGATGCGCACCGCGGTTCTCGAGAGCGGCAGCTTCATCCGCGGCAAGCACCGCAGCCTGTTGTTGAACGTTTTCGACCTGGAGCAGCTGACGGTGGACGATGTGATGGTGCCGCGGGCGACCATCGAAGCGCTCGACATCGAGCAGCCGATATCGGCCCTGCTCGACCAGCTCACCTCCTGCTATCACAACAAACTCGTGGTCCATCAGGGCGACATCGGACGCGTGCTGGGCGTACTGCACGTGCGCAAACTGCTTGCCGCGCTGTCGGCGGGAGACCTGACCCACGAAGTCATCCGCGAGCTGCTGACCGCCCCGTACTACATCCCGACCGCCACTCCGCTTCTGCAGCAGCTGCAGATGTTCCAGGAGAATCGGCAACGCCTGGGGCTGGTGGTCGACGAATACGGCGAACTGGTGGGTCTGGTGACCGTCGACGATATCGTGGAGGAGATCGTTGGCGAGTTCACCACCCCCGGCGCCGGCACCGGCCAGGCCGGTCTGCGCTGGGGCCCTTCCGGCCAGGTGGTCGTCGACGGCGCAGCCATGCTCAGGGTGCTGAACCGGCGACTGGGGCTGTCGCTTCCGCTGGACGGGCCCAAGACGCTGAACGGGCTGATCCTGGAGCAGCTCGAGCAGATCCCGGATGGCCCATGCTGCATTCGACTGCCCGGCTGCGTGCTGGAGATCGTGCAGGTGCAGGATCAGTCTGTGCGGAGTGTCCGTCTGATCCGGACCGCAGGCACCTAGTGGCCCTTCCCTCCCGAACCGGTGTTGGACCCACCAGGACAGGTGTACCGGCCGCAGTTTCCGGGGCAGCCCACCCGTGAGCGGCGCCGGCGCCCGCCCCCCGTTCGGCCGGACCTTGCCCCTTTTCGCGGGATTCAAGCTTTACAATTCAGGGCCTTACCGGCACCATCTTTGTGCTTAACCCGCGTGGGTGTACGCGCTACGCTCTCGCCTGCCCTCTTGCGCCCACGATGTCCGCCGTCACCCAAGGTCCATCCTCAGCCGCCGGTGCTCTCACGGGGCTCGCCCGCGCGCTGGTTCAGCAGGGTCGCCTGAGAGCGGATCGGGCCGAGGCGCTCGCGCGCAAGGCCACCCAGAGCAACACGCTGTTCGTCGACGAGCTGGTCGGCATCGGCGAGACGATCGGTCTTTCGGCGACGGCGATCGCGCGTTTCGCCGCCGACACCTTCGGGCATCCGCTGTTCGATCTGTCGGCGATCGACGCCGAGCAGCTGCCCAAGGATACGATCGACAAGAAACTAGTTTCGTCGCTGCGCGTACTGGCCCTGCGCAAGCGCGGCAACCGCCTCGCGGTCGGAGTGTCCGACCCGACCAACTACCAGGCGCTGGATCAGATCAAGTTCCAGACGCAGCTGGCCGTCGACATCGTGGTGGTCGAGCACGACAAGCTCGTGCGGATGATCGAGGCGACCACGCAGAACGCCACCCAGTCGCTCGAACGCCTGATCGACGACGATGTCAGTTTCGAGGACCTGCTCGCCGAGAGCCCTGAGGCGGAGACCGAGGAGTCCTCCGCTTCGTCGGAGGTCGATGACGCGCCGGTCGTGCGTTTCCTGCAAAAGCTGCTGCTGGATGCGATCGGCGACGGGGCGTCCGACCTGCACTTCGAGCCGTACGAGAAGTTCTACCGGATCCGGTTCCGCGTCGACGGGGTTCTGCGCGAGGTGGCGCAGCCGCCCCTGGCCATCCGCGAACGGCTGGTGACCCGGATCAAGGTGATCTCGCGGCTGGACATCTCGGAGAAGCGCGTGCCGCAGGACGGCCGCATGAAACTGGCGCTGACCGGCCAGCGCGCAATCGATTTCCGCGTCAGCACGCTGCCGACCCTGTACGGCGAGAAGATCGTGATGCGGATTCTCGACCCGTCGCAGGCCAAGATGGGGATCGAGTCGCTCGGATACGACCCCGACCAGCGCGAGGCGCTCGTCAACGCGATCAAGCGCCCCTACGGAATGGTGCTGGTGACCGGTCCGACCGGCAGCGGCAAGACGGTGTCGCTGTACACCTGTCTGAACATGTTGAACCAGCCGGGCGTGAACATCTCCACCGCTGAGGATCCGGCTGAAATCCAGCTTCCGGGAATCAACCAGGTCAACGTGAACGAGAAGGCGGGCCTGACGTTCGCCAACTCGATGCGCGCGTTCCTGCGGCAGGACCCGGACATCATCATGGTGGGCGAGATCCGCGACCTGGAAACGGCCGACATCGCAATCAAGGCGGCGCAGACCGGCCACATGGTGATGTCGACGCTCCATACGAACGACGCTCCTTCCACGCTGACGCGGATGTCGAGCATGGGCGTGCCCGGCTTCAACATCGCCTCGTCGGTGATCCTGATCACCGCGCAGCGTCTGGCGCGCCGCCTGTGTGTCTGCAAGCAGCCCGCCCAACTGCCACTCGAGGCGCTGCTGGCCGCCGGCTTCACGCAGCGGGACCTGGACGGCACCTGGCAGGCTTTCCGTCCGGTCGGCTGCGATCGCTGCAAGGGATCCGGGTACAAAGGGCGGGTCGGGATCTACGAAGTGATGCCGGTCTCCGAGGAGATCCAGAAATTGATCCTGCGCAACGCCAGCGCGTTGGATATCAGCGCGCAGGCGGCACGCGAAGGGGTGCGCAATCTTCGCACCTCGGGACTGTGGAAGGTCAAACAAGGAGTCACTTCGGTCGACGAGGTGCTCGGCTGCACCAACGACTGAGGGCAACGGAGACGAATATGGCAACCAGCGCAGTCGCGCGCCCGCGCGAGATGGTGCGCGAGTCGATGTACCTGTGGGAAGGCCGCGACAAGGCGGGCCGGGTCGTTCGCGGCGAGATGCGCGCCGGAGGAGAGTCGGTCGTGGCGGCCTCGCTGCGACGGCGCGGAGTCCTGGCTACCAAGATCAAGAAGCAGACGCTTCCCCGCGGTCGCAGGATCTCGTCCAAAGACCTGGCGCTTTTTACGCGCCAGCTGTCGACGATGCTGCGTGCCGGCGTTCCGCTGATGCAGTGTTTCGACATCGTCGCGCGCGGCCATTCCAATCCGTCGATGGCGCGCCTGCTGAACGACGTCCGCAATGACGTGGAAACCGGGACCAGCCTGAACCAGGCGTTCCGCAAGTACCCACTGTACTTCGACGCCTTGTTCTGCAACCTGGTGGCGGCCGGAGAGCAGGCCGGTATCCTGGAGTCGCTGCTGGATCGGCTGGCGACCTACCAGGAAAAGACGATCGCGCTGAAGGGCAAGATCAAGAAGGCGCTGTTCTATCCGACCATGATCATCCTGGTGGCGATCCTGGTGACGTCGGTCATCATGATCTTCGTGGTACCTGCTTTCAAGAGCGTCTTCACCAGCTTCGGCGCCGATCTCCCGGGTCCGACACTGATGGTGATCGCGATGTCGGATTTCTTCGTCAAGTACTGGTACGTGCTGCTGTTCGGCACGCTGGGCACCGGCTATTTCCTGCTTCAATCCTGGAAACGGTCGCCAACAGTGCAGATGGCGGTCGACCGCGCGCTGCTGCGGCCGCCAGTGATCGGCCCTCTGATACAGAAGGCGACGATCGCGCGCTGGACGCGCACGCTCGCCACCACCTTTGCCGCCGGCGTTCCACTGGTGGAGGCGCTGGATTCGGTCGGGCCGGCGTCCGGCAACGCGGTTTACAAGGAAGCTACCCGCCAGATCCAGGGCGAGGTCAACATCGGCACGAGCCTTGCACAGTCGATGCAGAACTCCGGGGTGTTCCCTCCGATGGCGGTGCAGATGACCGCGATCGGCGAGGAATCCGGTTCGCTCGACACCATGCTCTCGAAGGTCGCCGATTATTTCGAACGCGAAGTCGACGAAACGGTCGACGCGCTGGCGAGCCTGATCGAGCCGATCATCATGGTGGTGCTGGGCGCCATCATCGGCAGCATCGTGGTGGCCATTTACCTGCCGATCTTCAAGCTCGGCCAGGTGGTCTGAGCCTGGCGTTCGGCCGCCGGACCGGCTACCGGTGGCTGTCGAGCTGACGAAACTGTTCCCGTGGCTGGCGGCCGTGTTCGGGCTGGTGGTCGGCTCGTTCCTGAACGTCGTCGTTCACCGCCTCCCGCGCATGTTGCAGGCCCAGTGGAAGGCGCAGTGCGCCGAACTCGAGGGTCGCGAGGTGGCGCCGGAGCCGCGCTACAACCTGTCCGTTCCGGCTTCCCATTGCGCGTCGTGCGGCGCCCGACTGCGCGTCCTGCACAACGTCCCGGTCGTCTCGTATCTCGTGCTGCGAGGCCGCTGCGCATTCTGCGGGGTCGCCATCTCGCCCCGGTATCCGGTGGTGGAAGCGTCGACCGCCCTGCTGTTCGCCTGGGTTGCCATCCATTTCGGCTGGTCTGCTGCCGCGGCGGGCGCGCTCGTGCTGACGGCGTTCCTGGTGGCGCTGGCGCTGATCGACGCCGACACAACGCTTCTGCCCGACGACCTGACCCTGCCGCTGCTGTGGCTGGGCCTGTTATGGAACCTGAGCTCGGTCTACACGCCGCTGCCGCAAGCGGTGATCGGTGCGATCGCCGGTTATCTGTGCCTGTGGGCCGTTTACTGGGCCTTCAAACTGGTCACCGGCAAGGAGGGAATGGGCTACGGCGACTTCAAACTGCTCGCGGCGCTGGGCGCATGGCTCGGCTGGAAAATGCTGCTGCCGATCGTGCTGGTGTCGTCGCTGGTCGGGGCGGCAGTGGGTGTGGCGCTGATCGTGCTGGCGCGGCGCGGCAGGCACATCCCGATCCCCTTCGGCCCGTACCTGGCAGCGGCCGGCTTCCTCGTGCTGTTGTATGGCGACCGCCTGGCCCCGTTGATTGGCTTGCGTTAGGTAGAACTGACCCGACCACCCGCCCAGCCGAGGCAGCGAGCAGCGTGGATTGGCGGATCATCCGACCATGACTCTTCACATTGCACTCACTGGCGGCATCGGGTCGGGCAAGTCGACGCTGGCGAAGATGATGGTCGATCTGGGGGCGGGATTGGTGGACCTGGACGCGATCGCGCACGACGTAACCACTGCCGGCGGCGCGGCGATCGAGGCGATCCGCGCCGAGTTCGGCGATGCGGCGCTCACTGCCGAAGGTGCACTGGACCGCGCGGGCGTGCGTGCCCGCGTTTTTGCCGACCCGTCGGCGCGCGCGAAGCTGGAGGCCGTGCTGCACCCGATCATCTGGCGGCACGCCGAGCAGCGAGGCCGAACGCTCGAAGCGGAATCCGCGTACCTGCTGTTCGACGTTCCGCTGCTTGCGGAGAACCCGGACCAGGCGCGCCGGTTCGATCGCGTATTGCTGGTCGACTGCCCGGCTGAGCTGCAGATCGCGCGCGTGCTGCAGCGAGGCAGCATGTCACGCGCGCAGATCGAAGCGATCGTCGCGGCCCAGGCGAGCCGGGCCCAGCGGCTGGCGCTGGCCGACGACGTCGTGTTCAATGCCGGCGACCTTGCCGAGCTCGCATCGCACGCGCGCCGCCTTCACGCGCTGTACCGCGACCCGGCGCTGCGACGCGGGGCCATGTGATATCTTCGATTTGAGGTCTTTCAGCAGCGATGACGCAAGGCGAGCAGGTCCTGTACGAATACCCGTTCAACGAGCGGGTGCGAACCCTGCTGCGCCTGGAGGATCTGTTCGAGAAGCTGAACTTCTTCTGCCAGCAGGAGCACAGCTTCTGCCACCACACCGCACTGCTGACGCTGTTCGAGGTCCTCGAGGTGACTTCACGCTCGGACCTGAAGGGCGAGCTGGTGCAGGAAATGGAGCGTCACAAGCAGTCTCTGCTGGCTTTGCGCAACAATCCCCAGGTAGCGGAGAACGTGCTGGCGTCGGTGCTCTCCCAGATCGAAAGCGCGCAGGCCACCCTGAGCGCGACGGCCGGGCGCGCCGGGCAGTATCTGCGCGACAACGAATGGCTGATGAGCATCCGCTCGCGCGCGATCATTCCCGGCGGCACGTGCGAATTCGACCTGCCTTCGTACCACGCGTGGCTTACGCGGCCGGTAGAGGAGCGCAGCGCGGACCTGCAGACCTGGGTCGGCCCGCTCGCGCAATTCAGCCAGTCGCTCGGGATCGTGCTGAAGCTGCTGCGTGAAAGCGCCCAGCACAGCGCGCGCGTGGCGCCGGCCGGTGCGTTCCAGCAGATGCTGCAGGGGCGGACCTATTCGCTGCTGCAAGTGCGCCTGGACAAGTCGCTCGGCGCGATCCCGGAGATCAGCGCCAACAAATACATGCTGTGGATCCGCTTCACGGCGTGCGACCGTGACCTGAAGCCGCGCCCGATCGAACGCGACATCGAGTTCGACCTGGCGCTGTGCTCGTTCTAGATGGACGTCAAGTGTCCGAGCTGCGGCGCGCAGGTCGCGTGGACCGAGTCGAACCGATTCCGGCCGTTCTGCTCCCAGCGTTGCCGCACGATCGACCTGGGAGCCTGGGCGGCCGAGCGGCATCGAATCGCGGGAGATTCGCTCGATGCGCCGCCCGACGGCGGAACGCAGACGGAGGGTGAGACGGGCGAATCGGGCGAACAGAAGGGTCGACCGGCGGGCTGACTGCGTACGGATCCCGGTCAGTCATCCGCGTCGCGGCCCAGCTCCGCGGCGACACCTGCGCTCCCTGCTTGCAAACCTTCCAGTCGGAGCGGATTCCAACCTGTCCAGAGCGCCGCCACTGCCCCGGCCAGCAATGCGGCGACGACCCAGCCTGCCGCCTCGGCCCGCAACTGCCGGGGCGAGCCGCGCTTGAAGCCGGTCAGCATCGAGCGCACCAGGTTTTCCCGGTGCAGAAGGCTGCTCAGGATCACCGCGGTCACGTGCACCGCGACCCATGCGACCGTGATGTCGGCCAGCGCTTCGTGGGCATGCTGCAGCCACTGCGGCCCGGCTTTCGCGATAACCCCCCATCCCGACAGCACCGTCGCCGCGACCAGCGCCAGCATCGCAAGGATGGCCCAGCTTCCGGCGGGATTGTGCCCGGCGTGACGCTCCGGCGAACCGGACCGCAGCGAGCGCAGATAGCGCAGCACCGCTCGCGGGCGCAGCGGGAAGCTCGAAAAGCGCGCGTATCGCGTCCCGACCAAGCCCCATAACAACCGGAACGCGATCAGTCCGCCGGCCGTGTACCCGAACAGCACGTGCAGGCGTTGCCACTGCTCCGACTCGGCCGTCGCGAAGGCACCGGCGAAGCTGGCCGCCAACAGCCAGTGGAACAGCCGTGTCGGCACATCCCAGACCAGGATGTTGGGTCGCAAGTCGATCGGGGTCATCGTAGGGCACCAGCAACCGTGACGGTTCGCATCGATCTCATTTGATGGTCCTTTTTATCCCAAGTCCAATGCCAACGTTACTGCGCGCCGAGCTGGACGAGTTGATCGCGATCGAATGGGCCGTGATAGCTTGCCTAGCGCGGCGGCCTTGCATCCACCGGCGTAACGAGATCGAGTCTCAGCTCGCCGAGCGCGGGACCGCTACGAGGTTCCGCGAGGTGCGCTCCGATCCGCTTCGCGCGATGCCGCGCCGGGCGCCAGCAGGTGCCCGAAGGCCCGGCGTGCAACGAAGAAGACCGCTCCGGCAGCGCCGACCAGCGCGGCGTGGAGCAACCAGAACTGCTCCGCGCTCCAGCGCTCGTACAGGCCGCCCAGCCACCCTACCAGGTTGTTCGCCGCGAAAAGGTGCAGGAAGTACAGCCCTAGCACCGTTCCTGCGAGGGACTTCGGCGCAGCGCGTGTATACAGCGCCAGTCCGACGGGGAACACGTTGGCGAAGCCGACGCTGTTGATCACGTGGAAAGCGAGTGCCCATCCGATCGCTGCCTTCTGCCCATCTGCGGACTCATGCGAAGCGGCCGCCAGCATCAGCAGCGCGCTCGCAGACAGCAGCAGGCCCAGTGTGATCTTGGTCACCTCGTCCACCGGCGCGAAGCGCTTGTCCCACAGGCGCCAGAACGCCAGCACACCCAGCAGCGCCGCGAGCGACAGCGCCGAGTCGATCGTGATCAGCCAGGTGGTCGGCATCGTGCGGCCGAAGAACACCAGGTCGACGTGCGCGGGCGCCCACAGCAGGTACGCGTTGAAGATCTGCTGATTTCCCACCGACCCCACTGCGAGCACTGGCAGGAGCAGTACCAGCAGAACGAGCGCAGCGCGCTCGTCGCGTTGCAGCGGCGGACGCTCCGCGTGCACCCGGCGCGAGCGCACCGGTTCCGGCGGAAGCCAGCGCCGTCCGGCCGCGTAGATGGCGATGCCGACCAGCATGCCGACGCCGGCAGCGCCGAATCCGTAGTGCCATCCGTACACCTCGCCGAGTGTTCCGACCACCAGCGGCGAGACGATCACGCCGGCGTTGATGAACAGGTAGTAGATCTGGAATGCGTCGGCGCGACGCGGATCGCCCTCCCGATACAGTTCCCCCACCTGGCTCGCCAGGTTGCCCTTGAAGCAGCCGACGCCGGTCAGCAGGCACGCAAGCGCGATCAGGAACGAGGCGTCGAACGCCATCAGGAAGTGCCCGGCGGCCATCAGCAGCGCTCCGAGCGTGATCGTTCGCGTGCGGCCCAGCCAGCGGTCGGCAACGATGCCGCCGGCGATCGGTGTCACGTACACCAGACCCGTGTACAGCCCGAAGATCGCCGAAGCGAGCGCTACTCCCGACGCTCCGGCGAGAGCGCCGCCGTACACGGATTCGAGCGCCGCCCGAAACGCGGTGAAACCCAGCACGCGCTCGACATGGCCGGGGTGCAGCAGCTGCCCCACCATGTACAACACCAGCAGTGTCTGCATGCCGTAGTAGGAAAACCGCTCCCACGCCTCCGTGAAAGCCAGATAGGCCAGCCCGCGCGGGTGACCCAGGAAGCGCGGCTCGACTCCGGCCCGATGTGCGGCCGCGGTGTCGAGGGCGGTCTCGGTTTCGCTCATCCACGGTACATTACCGGACCACGATGCGGCTCCTGGACAACCCGCCTGCGCCCGGCCGCGGCGCGCCGCCTGGCGCGCCCGCGAGCGAAGCGCAGCCGTCCGCGCTGTGGCGGCTGGGCCTGCGGCCCTTTTACCTGCTCGCCAGCGCATTCGCCGCCGTTTCCATCCTGCTATGGGCGCTGCAGGTCCGCGGCATGCTGCCGTTCGCCTACCTGCGCGGGCCGCTGTGGCATGCGCACGAGATGCTGTTCGGCTACACGCTCGCGGTCGTCGCCGGTTTCCTGCTGACGGCGGTGCGCAACTGGACCCAGCGCGAAACGCTGGTTGGAATGCCGCTGGCCGCACTGGCCGCGCTGTGGGTCGCTGGACGCATCCTCGTGCTGACGCCGTTCGGTTGGGCGGCAGCGCTCGCCAACACCGCATTTCCGCTCGCCGTCGCCGGCGCGATTGCGGTGCCACTCGCGCGCAGCGGCAACCGCCGCAACTACTTCTTCGTGTCCCTGCTCGCACTGCTGGCGGCCGCCGTGCTCGCGACCCATCTGGTACAGCTCGGGCTCCTCTCGTTGCCGGCATGGGCCGGCGTGCGCCTGGGACTGGATGTCGTGCTGTTCGTCATCGCAGTTATGGCCGGTCGCGTCGTGCCGATGTTCACCAACAATGCGATCGCGAACGCCGGCGCGCAGCGGCAGCCGTGGGTGGAGCGGGCCGCGCTGGGCAGCGTGTTGCTGCTGGCGGCGGCCGATGCGGCGCAATTGCAGGGTCCATGGCTGGCGGCCCTGCTGGCGGCGGGCGCCGTCTGCCACGCGCTGCGGTGGCTGCTGTGGCATCCGCACCGGACCTGGCGCACTCCGCTCGTCTGGGTCCTGCACCTGGGCTACGCATGGGTGCCGGTGCACCTGGCGCTGCGGGCGCTGGTCGAGTTGCAGCGGGTCGCACCACCGCTGGCGACGCACGCACTGACGGTCGGAGCGATCGGGGGATTGACGATCGGCATGATGACGCGCACCGGGCGCGGCCACACCGGGCGACCCTTGACCGCACAGCCACTCGAAGTCGCGAGCTACCTGCTGGTATTCGGAGCGGCGCTGGTGCGGGTGGCGCTCCCATTGCTGTCCGACTCGCTGTACCCGGATTCGGTGCTGCTGTCGGGCCTGCTGTGGTCGGCAGGGTTTGCGCTGTACACGGTTCGCTACTGGCCCATTTTGACGCGCCCTCGCCTGGACGGGAGGCCCGGATAGTCCTGCCATACATGTTGCTCAAGACGATCCACGTGTCGGCAGTCGCGCTATCCGGTGCGGGCTTCTTCGCGCGTGGGCTGGGGCATTTCACCGGCGCGCAATGGGTGCGCTCGCGCGCCTCCCGCGTGCTGCCGCACGTCGTCGACACCGTGCTGCTGGCCTCGGCAGTCGCCCTCGCGGTCGCGCTGCGGATCTCGCCGCTGGCAGCGCCCTGGCTGCTCGCCAAGATCGTGGGCCTGTGCGCATACGTCGGGCTGGGCACAGTGGCGCTGCGGTTCGGCCGTTCTCGCCGCATCCGCATCGGCGCGTGGTTGGCCGCGCTGCTGGCGTTCACTTACATTGTTTCGGTCGCGTTCGTCAAGGACCCTCGCGGGCCGTTCGCGTGAACCTGACCCGCCCGCGCGGCGATCGCCCGCGCGTTGCGGTTTTTGCAATACGATTCGGCCCCTCGGCTCCCCCTTCGGGACAACAACAATGTTTCTCCAAAAGTACCTCGATTACTCCGAGTTGTCGGCGCAGCTGGCGGACTGGTCGAAGCAGTATCCGGACATCGTGCGCGTCGAATCGATCGGGCGCAGCTCACAAGGGCGCGACATCTTCCTGCTCACGATCGGCCGCGACCCCGATGAAGGGCGACCGGCGGTCTGGGTCGATGGCAATATGCATGCCACGGAACTGTGCGGCTCAAGCGTGGCGCTGGCAATCGCCCAGGACGTTCTCGCGATCCACCGGGGCCGCACCGAAGCGGGCGGCAAGCCGTTTCCCGCGCACATGGCACAAGCCATTCGCGAAACGCTGTTCTACGTCGTTCCGCGCCTGTCTCCCGACGGCGCTGAAGAGGTTCTGAAGCGCGGACGCTACGTGCGGTCGAGCCCGGTCAACGACCGCTCCAACAAGGATCACGCCTATTGGGAGAGCGCCGACATCGACGGCGACGGCTTCTCCGGCTACATGAGGAGGATGGACGCCGAAGGCGAACTGGTGGAGCTGCGCGACGAAACCGGCGTACCACTGGATCCGCCGGTGCTCGTTGCGCGCCAGCCCGAGGATCCCGGCCCGTACTTCAAGCTGTACCCGGAAGGGCGGATCGTCAATTTCGACGGGCGCAGCGTCCCGGCGCCCTACTTCCTGTCCGACAACCTGTACGACTTCAATCGCAACTTCCCGTATTCGTGGGCGCCTGAGCCGCAGCAGGACGGCGCAGGGCACTACCCCGGCAGCGCTCCCGAGACGCGCGCGCTGCTGGATTTCGCGACAAACCACCCGAACATCTTCGCGTGGCTGAACCTGCACACCTTCGGCGGCGTGCTGATCCGCCCGCTCGGCGACAACCCTGACAGCAAGATGGACCAGGGCGATCTTGCGATCTTCGAGCAGGTCGAAGCCTGGATGACCGAGCACACCGGGTACGCATCGGTCAGCGGCTTCCACGAGTTCCTGTACGAGCCCGAGAAGCCGCTGCACGGTGACCTGAGCGACTACGCCTACCACCAGCGCGGCGCGCTGGCCTACGTGATCGAGCTGTGGGACCTGTTCCACCAGCTCGGAATCGAGCGCAAGAAGCCGTTCGTGGACCACTACTCGAAGCTCACCCGCAAGGACATGCTGGCGCTGGCCAAATTCGACCGCGAGCACAACAAGGGCCGCGCGTTCGCGCGCTGGAAGAAGGTGACGCATCCGCAGCTCGGCGAGGTCGAGGTCAACGGCTTCGACCCGCGCGTGGGCATATCGAACCCCCCGTATGAGCGCATCGCCGAGACCTGCCGCGCGCAGAGCGCGGCGTTCCTGCGCGTGGCGTCGCTGCTGCCGCAGATCACCGTCGAGGTCGTGAAACAGGAGAAGCTGGGCGGACATACGCGAATCGACCTTCGCATCGCCAACCGCGGCTACCTGAACACGTACGGGCTGCCTTCGGCGAAGAAGCTGCCGCACGCCGAGCCGCTCCGCCTCGCCGCCAACGGCGATGGTGTCGCCCTGGTGGCGCCGGCCGAGTCCGTCGTGCAGATCGGGCAGCTCGACGGCTGGGGTGCGGGCCTGTACGGCGGCCCGAGCATCTTCCTGCCGTGGACGCGCGGCAACGGCCACGAGCGGTTTGTGACGCTGGTGGCAGAAGGTTCCGGCACGCTGAAGGTGAAAGTGGGAAGCTGCCGCGTCGGGTATCGCACGGTCAGCGTGCAGGTTTGAAACCTGATCCTTCGGCACCGATGCCTCACTCCTCCGCGCCGATCCTCGCGCTCGCGATCTTCGGGAGCGTGGTCGCGGCGGAGCCGCAAACCGCGATCGACTGCGATCTGGCGGACGTCAAGGGCGTGCACTACTCGTACTCGTTCCTGTTCGATCCGGCCAAGGGCACGCTATCGTGGGTCCAAGGAGGCGAGGAGCTGAAGATCGAACGCCACACTTCGAACGAGATACTGGCGTCGCGTCGCGGCAAGTTCGGGGAGACTTCCGCTCAGATCGCGTTCTTCGACCTCGCACTGACTGGGGGAGGCGCGACGATGAGCTACTTTCGCGACGCGACGGCGGCCGAGATCGCAAAGTGCCAGGCGGAGCAGTCCGCCCCGGACTGCAAGGAGCCGGTGGCGCTGCCGAAGTACGAAGAGGGTGGCTATTGCACCTTCGAGGAGCGGCCGGCAAAGTGACTTGCGACTGGCGAGGGACATGGCAGAGTTTGCCGAATGGGACAGCTTCTATGTGATCATCGGCTCGGCCGCAGGCGCCCTGATCGGATTGCAGTTCGTCGTTCTGACGCTGATCGCCGAGAGACCTCCAGCCGACGCGGCGGCCGCGGGCGCCGCATTCGCGACACCGACGATCGTTCACTTCGGCACCGTGTTGCTGCTGTCGGCGCTTGTGCGTGCTCCATGGCACACCGTTGGGGTTGTCGCACCTCTTTGGGGGTTCGTCGGCATCTTTGGAATCGCGTATACGCTCCTCGTGGTACGGCGAATGCGGTCGCAAACCGCCTATCAGCCGGACCAAGAGGATTGGCTGTTCCACGTGCTCCTTCCGCTGGTTGCGTACGCCGGCCTGACGGGCTCGGCATTCGCGGCTTCCTCCCACGTTCGCGAGGCGTTGTTCGTGGTCGGAGCCGCGGCGCTGCTGCTGCTCTTCATCGGCATTCACAATGCGTGGGACAACGTCGCCTACCACGTATTGGTGCACAAACCGAAACCGAAGACCGAGCAGAGCTGATTTTCGGACCGCCGTCGCCGATCTGCACGCGCTGATCGGATTGACGAGGCCTTCACGCAAGTGTACAGTTTTCCTGTACAATTACATGTACAGATCGGATGTACACCATGGCGGACGTCAAGGTGACCGAGCTTCGACAGAAACTCCCTTCCTACCTTGCGCGGGCCCGACGCGGCGAGCGCATCCGGGTCTTCGCACGTGGCGCCGCGATCGCTGAGATCACAGGGCCCAAGGCCACCGAGGAAGAGGCCGAGCTGATCCGCGGGCGCTTGCGCGGGGCGCTTACACGGTACGAATTGCCAACGGAGCCCGCGTACGCCACAGAAGAGTGGTCGGCTAATCGGTGATCGTCCTCGATACCCACGTTCTGGTGTGGTGGATCGATCAGGACAACAGGAAGCTCTCGCGCAGGGCTCAGCAGGCTCTGGGGCAACACGGCAAGCGTGGCGAACTCCTGATCTCGAGTATCAGCTTTTTCGAGATCGTTACATTGGAACGGCGTGGCCGCCTGGGTTTCAAGATGCCGGCTTCCGAGTGGCTGGCCAACGTGAGAAGGCTGCCTGAATATCTGCTCGAGCCCGTTACGGATGACATCGCCGAACGAGCGGCCCGGTTCGGTGACAATTTCCCCGGCGACCCCGCGGACCGAATGATCGCGGCGACCGCCCTCCTTCGGGGCGCGCCGCTCGTGACCCACGATGCGCGTCTGCGCGAGGTCGATGTGCTACCGACCATCTGGTGAAGCGCTATCTCATCGTTACCTGTCTTTCGGTAGGACCGTTGCTCGCTGGAACGGAGCGACCGCGACCGGCCACGAGCAGTCCGACGCGTCGGCAGCCTGGTTAGCCGACATTGGTGCCAAGGTGGTTCGTCTCTGGCGTATATTATGGTAATATACACACATGATCGATCTTGCGACAGTTTCCGGGTTCGATTGGGACGCCGGAAACGCGCGCAAGAACGAGAAGCACGGCGTTTCGATGGCCGAGGCCGAGCAAGTCTTTTTCAACGTGCCGCTCCTTGCAGTCGCGGATAGTCGACATAGCGAAAAGGAAGCTCGCCTTCACGCGCTGGGAAAGACTGACGGCGGCCGCCTGCTGCACGTAACCTTCACTCTGCGAGATAGGGGCCATAAAATCCGCGTGATCTCCGCGCGAGACATGCATAGGAAAGAGCGGGCAGTTTATGAGCAGCAAGCAACCTAAGCCGATTCCGAAATTCCGCACCGAGGCCGAAGAAAGGGCATTTTGGGAGTCGCGCGACTCTTCGGACTTCGTCGACTGGTCCAGGGCGCAGCCGATCGCGTTCCCGAACCTGAAGCCGAGTACGAAGACTATTTCGTTGCGCCTTCCCCAGCATCTCTTAGACTCGATCAAGGCCGCAGCCAACGCTCGCGACGTGCCATATCAATCGCTCATCAAGGTTTGGCTGCAGGAGAAGTTGCGCGGCTGAGCGGCCGATGGGCCACCCTTCGAGCTCTATACGAGGGCGTGATTATGACTCCGCCCGGTTGCTCAGCCGACGATCCGGCACGTCAGGGTGCGGCCATGAACGGAAACGCGTGGGCGCAGGCAAAATGGGCCCCGAAACGGACATCCACACACGTTGCTCGCGGTGTGGCATCGCGCGCCAGTACCTAGCCCGGACGTTCGGGCGCGACTTTCACTTCGCGTGACAGTCGGACCCGAGGGCCGCTACGGGTAGAATCTTGCTGCTGTGGGGAAAGGGACCAGATGGTTCAGTTCGGCTTATCGGTTATCTGCTGAAGCGGGATCAAGGTGATTCTTCGACTCGTTCTCGCTTCTTTGCTTCTCTTGCTCGACGATTCATCGACCGCGGCTGAATCGAAGCGGCCAGTCGGCCAAAACTGCGACCTTGCAACTCCCCCGAAAAGCGCAGGAGAGGATACTAATCACGGACTGTTGTTATTCGTGTTTCCTCGTGCTCGTGATATCGGGGTGAACTACACCGGTTGCCAATTGATTTGGACGCAGAGCAAGACGGAAGTGACTCTAGGCTGGTTGGTTTGGATTCAGAGTGGGAAGGCGGTTCGTGTTTGGTCTACGGACGCAGAGATGAACGCCATGCTTGGCCAATGCTTCTGGGAAAAAGGCATCCTCAAGAACGGGCGCGCGGAGACGTGTGGGAATTCCGAGGACACGGTTATGAAATCGTACTTGCCGGGCTGCATATCAAAAGGTCCCAGGCAGCCGCTATCTAATTCCGAGTTCGACGCTTATTGGGAGAAGCATTGCGGGGAAGCCGAGTGACGAGATCGAACTGCGAAGCACACCCATTCCAAGGTAGCGGACGCCAGCAAGTTTCCGCTTGACCCGTGCTGCTGCTTCCATAGCTTCACAAGATCCGCTTTCCGCGAGTGCGTGTGTCAGCTCCGGGTCGAGGTTGTGTGAAAACGCTCGTCTGAGGCGCACAATAGCGAATCTCGGCGACGGAGAGGCTGAATGGGCCGATTCATCGAAGGTGAGGAGCGATCGCA
>Ga0187846_10000912_pt1 | contig 16911 bp, 14 predicted proteins | sample TC_taG_FD_161473 | JGI IMG/M metagenome (GOLD analysis project Ga0187846, IMG submission 161473) | Biofilm microbial communities from the roof of an iron ore cave, State of Minas Gerais, Brazil - TC_06 Biofilm (v2) | ecosystem: Environmental > Terrestrial > Deep subsurface > Cave > Wall biofilm...
ATCGCGCCCAGCAGATTCCACCCGGTCATAAATCCCTGGCCTTCAAGCTCACCTACGAGAGCCTTGAAAAGCCCCTGACAGATGCCCAGGTAACTGATATACGCAACAGGATTATCCGTCGAGTAGCCGAATCTGTTGGCGGGAAGCTGCGGGAGTGAGAACCTGTCGTGTAGGGGCGGGGGCGGTGTAGAGCAGGGAGGGGGCGCTTGCGCCGCCCAGCGCCCGTTGATACCTTTGAGGATCAATCGAACCAAAAGCCCATCATTGCCCGTAGGGGCGGGGGTGGAGCGGAGAAGGGAGGGGGCGCTTGCGCCGCCCATGTTGCTTTTCAAGCATTTAAGGAGGATCGTCAATGAGTTCGCAAAATCAGGCCGTGAGTACTTTTGCCTCTGAACTCCAATCATTGGCGAATCCCGATCAAGTACGCGAAAAAAGGCGTGAATGGCTTGCCTGGGTCCGGCAGCAGTTTCAGAGTCTTAGTTCCCTGGAACCCGCCGAGAAGCGTAGAGTTGGCCAGGAACTGAATCATGTAAAGAATGAGATTGAACGGTTGACGACAGAACGCTTGCGTGAGCTTGATATAGCAGATCGTCGCGATGGGCAAGCGTTCGATCCAGAACTACCTGCGCCACCGGTGCGACTGGGCCACGCTCATCCCACTATTATCATCTTGCGCCAGATGAACGCCTTTTTCCAGTCATTAGGCTTCGAAGTGGAAGATGGACCAGAAATTGAGTCTGATTGGTATAATTTCGCCGCGCTTAACCTTCCTGCCAATCATCCGGCACGAGAAATGCAGGACACTATCTACATACAAGAACCGGACATGTTGTTGCGTACTCAATCCTCCGCGGTCGAGACACGAGTGATGGAGCGGCAGAAGCCTCCTATCAGGATAGTCGCGCCCGGTAAGGCCTATCGCTGTGAAGATGTCAACGCCTCGAATAACTATATGTTCTACCAATACGAGGGCCTGGCCATCGACAGGAATATCAAAATGAGCCATCTTTACTATGTTTTACAAGAATTCTTACGCTACATGTTTGGCTCGCAGCGCAAGAGTCGTTTTCGTGCCAAGTATTATCCTCAAGTGGAGCCTGGTTTGGGCGTTGACCTGGCATGCGACTTCTGTGCTGGATCCGGCTGTTCCGTTTGCAAACAGAAAGGATGGATAGAGATACTTGGAGCGGGGATGGTTCACCCGAATGTATTTGCCTGCATGGACATCGACTGGAACCGGTACTCTGGATTTGCTTTCGGTATGGGCCTTGATCGATTAGTCATGGCTGCGACGGGCATCTCAGATATTCGTGAGCTATACGGACCTCGCATGTCCTATATTCCAGAGGTGTAGCGCCTATGAAAATACCGCTATCCTGGCTTGAAAACTACGTGCAACTCCCTCCTACGAGTGAACTCTTGCCACGCTTGACCGAAATTGGTCATATGGTAGATGGGTTTGTTCGACTGCCAGACGGCCAATGTATCGTCTCGCTAGAGATACGCACCAATCGCCCGGATTGCCTGTCCATCCTTGGCATAGCGCGTGAGGTTAGCGCTGCTTTCAGAACTCCTGTGCGCGAAGTTCGTCTTGCCGCGCAAGATTCATCAATCTGCTGCCGGGGGACCCGGCTATGTGTGTTTCTTGCGTATCAAAGACGCCGGGCTAGATAGCCTGCCTGAGGAGATGCTAGAAGCGCTCGATCAGTATGGGCAAGTTTCGGTAAACCCATTTGTAGATCTCGCAAACTACGTTATGGTTGAGTGGGGACAGCCACTCCACGTCTATGCTGCATCTAAGGTCGATATCGCGTCGGCTCAATGCAGACTGGCGCGAGCGGGCGAACACTTGACTTTGCTAAATGGCGAAGCAGAGGTGCTTTCTGAAAATGATCTGATTATCGCGGATCGTTCGGGTCCTCTATCCCTGGCAGGTATCATGGGCGGGGATGCAACTAAAGTAGTATCGACAAGCTGTGACATCATTGTAGAAGCAGGCAACTTCCGTCCGGAGCTCGTTCGACGGACTGCCCGTAGACATGGATTGATGACTGAAGCTTCTCAACGCTGCAGTAAGTTGCTGGCGCCTCAGTTTGTTCCTATAGCCATTCAACGCTTTCTGGCCTTGCTTTTACAGTATGGAGAGGTTGGGGAAACCGAACTGTGGCAGAGCGGATCGGCGGCAGAACGAGGCAAGAGTGAAGGTGGAGAGATCATACTGAATCACCGCGACATTTGGCGCATAGGCGGGGTACGAATTTCGATCGAAAAAGCCAAAGATATTCTGGCTTCACTGGGTTTTGAACATGTCGGGAGTGCCCAGGAGGGAAAGATTGCGACTGTGCCACCCTGGTGGCGTACAGACGTAGAACACCCGGCTGATGTGATAGAAGAAGTGCTACGTATCAATGGTTATAGCAAAATTCCGCTTGCACGCCTGGACAGTGAGAAACTTCTTGCTAACCCTGATTACGTCTGGGAACAGGAGGAATCTGTTCGGAACGCCTTATGTGCCTGGGGTTACGATGAGGTGATCTTGGACGCTTTCTTAGTCGATGATGCTGGAGGCCTTGATGTGAGACAGGATATCGTTAGAGTTGAGAACCCGCCCGCGGGGTCCAGGAATGTATTGCGCCCTTCCCTGGTTCCAAATATGCTCAGTAGTTCTCGCTTTTTGCCACTTTTGGTTGGACAACGCCGCCTCTTTGAAATAGGTCGCGTGTTTCACTCTGTGGTCGGAAAACCTGTAGAAAGGCGTGCAGCATCGTGGGTCATTTTGATGGCTGGTAGTCCTGCAAACTGGCATCAGACTTGCCAACCGGATTTTTACACCATGAAGGCCGAGGCAGAGGCGATGCTTGAGGCCCTTGGGCTATTCGTGTTCTCAGAGACCTCAAGTCCAATTCCTTTCCCATTTCTAGGGGGAAAGAGCTGTTGTCTGCTGGATAAGTCCGGGCAAGTTGTGGGCTACGTTGGTGAAGTAGACCATCGAGCCTATCATCTCAAACTTGTTCGTAAGAGCTTTGCCGTGGAAATCTACCTGCCTGCTCCCTCATTGAGGCAAGCAAAGCGGGTGAGCACTCCACGCCGTGAAGTAGACAGTTTTGATATCTCTGTTTTGGTCGACGAAAATACCAAAGTATCAGCTATTCAGGAGCTAGTAGGAGAAATGCTTGGACAGACCTGGTCGCCATGCGCTTGATAGATATATTCACCGGCAAACAGGTTGAGGCCGGTTCGCGTAGCTTCACTTTTCGTATTGTGTATGCCCGTTCTCGCGGTGAACCAGGCATGATCTGGCGCGAAATTGTTAGCATCATCACGCAGAGACTGCATGCCGGGGTTCGGGGAGCTAATTGATGCAGATGAACAAAATCATCCGGCCATCCGTAGGGGCCCGATTTATCGCGGCCCCCGATTTATCGCGCCCATCGCCGATTCATCGGCCATCGGTGGGCGTTCCGAAATCCCGATTAACTCGATAATGTCTATAGATAAATGGAAGAGTAGGGAATCATACATGCAAGACATCGTCCTCAGTGACAACGAAATTCAAATGCTCAACACCCTCGCTGCCAGGGCAATCGAAACAGCGCTGCCTGTCGAGGACCTTATCGAGGGCAGGCAGCTTACATACTCGCAGGGTCTCTCCGCTATCGGCTATCTCTGCGCGAAGGGCCTTGCCGAATCCGTCGAAATCGGCACCGAGCAGAAGTGTGTGCTCAGGAAACCCGGTCAAGAGTACGAAGAAACTGGCTTGCCGGAAAAGCGGCTCTGGCAGCACCTGGTCGCAACCGGTTCTCTTAGCCTCAAAGATGTCAACGACTTTCTTCCTCCCTCGGAAGCTAAGTTTACCATCGGCATGTTTCTTGGCACGTTTCAGAAAGCTGGCCTGATAGCCTTCTCGAATGGTAAGATCACTGCGCTGCAGCAGGAGCTACCCTCATCTATCATCGACTTGCAGCGCTATTTGACGCATGTCAAAGAAACATCAACGCGAGACCCGCACAATCCTGCCGGGGAGGAAGCAAACAGGCGTAAATTAGTTGAAGATAAACTCATAATCATACCTGGCCATCGTTTAACCAGCCTGGGGCAGCAACATGCTCCTCTTTATGCGGGTGCCGGGATGCAGTCGATGATTGGTAATATCACTCGCGAGATGCTGCTCAATGGTGAATGGCGCGGCAGGCAATTCCGCCCGTTAAGCGTCGTGGCTCCGCCGGAAATTCGCCTTGAATTGCGGCATCCCTTGCCGCGTTTCCTCACCTATTTACGACGTTCACTGGTAGCTTCTGGCTTTCGCGAGGTCTCAAGCCCCATTCTGGAGACACAATTCTGGAACCTGAATGCTATATTTATGCACAAATATCATCCTGTACGCAGTTCCAAACACCTGCTGGCAATCGATGGTATCACCTTGCCGGGGGATAACCCCGAAATTACCGCCGGCACACTGGCTTGCCAGGAACGTTTTACCAGGGAGTACCAGGGGAAAGGTACATCGGGGTCTCGCGGCTGGGGCAACCTGGATGGCTTCAACAACGACCAGGTTGTCATTCGCAGCCACAGTACCCCGGTCACAATCAAGCAACTGGCTTATGCAAAGCAACTTCCCGTGCGCCTCTTTGGCTTTTCGCGCTGCTGCCGCGCGCGCCCCGAAAAGCCTGAATTTCTTCAGATGGACGTGCTGGTTGCCGATGAGGGGCTGAATGTCATCACCCTGATGGGCACGATCAAATATGTCTGCCAGGCTATTTTCCCACAGGCCATGGATATCCAGGTTCAGTCTGCCTATTTCCCGTTTGCGGAAATCTCGGTCAATATCTGGGTAGTCTATGCCGATGGCGCTATCCACGAGGTAGGCTCCAGCGGCTTAATGCGCCCGGAGTCGGCAGCAATCCTGGATGTTCACACTCCTGTCGCGCTCATTGGCTTTAGCGTGAGCCGCCTGGCACATATCTTAATTGAGAATGCAAAGGCCGTTGATCCCAACAGTATCGGCTTTGAAGGCTTCAATGAAACGGAGATACCTGCCCATGCCCAACATTGATTTTGAGCGTAGCATATTTTCCAGCAGGCTGGCAAAGACCCTTAACTCACCTGATTTTAAGCACAGGTTGCTCGGCGTAAAAGCCTATCTTGATTACGAAGATCAGGACATCGTGCGCATAAACTTTCTGGATACCCTCCGTCCCGAGCTCTGGTGCATAGAAGGACTGGCACGCCATCTCGAGCCCTTACCAGAACAGCAATACGGGCTGCACCTGGTCGAAAACCTGCCCAGGCTTCCTGTACAGTTCGAGTCCTTGCCGCTCAATAACAGCGCCTGGGTTCTATACGTTCAAGTGAAGCCCGGTCAAGAACCACTCGACGATGCTTATTTCTTGAAAAAAGTACGAGACCAGATCGGCTTCGGCAGTCCTCAGAACATCAATGTCACTATTTTTCCTGGCCTGGAACACACCCTTTCTATCGAACCGCCAGCAGACGACACCCGTAGGGGCCCGATTTATCGCGCCCCCGGTGACGAAGAAGACCCCCCGACCCTCCGTAGGGGCCGATTTATCACCGCCGATTTATCGGCCCCCAGCGAATTGTCCGATACAATCGAACCACCAGGCGAAGAAGAATCCCCGAACCTCCGTAGGGGCCCGATTTATCGCGCCCCCGGTGACCAGGAAGCCCCCCCGAACATTCGTAGGGGCCGATTTATCGCGCCCACCGCCGATTTATCGGCCCCTGGCGCCTATTCCGATACAATCGAACCACCAGGCAAAGAAGATCCCCCGACCCCTCTGCTCCCTCTCCACGCAGTGGAGAGGGAAGGGGTGAGGCCGGCCCCCGGTGCCTATTCCGATAACCAGATAGAAATGCCGCCTGCGATCTTAGAAACAGGCATCAACACAGTCGTGATCACGGCGCTTGATCAGCGCGTAGGCGCCTGGCTGTTCTTTGCGCTCCTTTGCAACTACCTTGATAGAGGCCACGAGATCACCGGCTATGCAACCTCGCTTGACGAAACAGAGGTGTTTGCAAAATGGAGTCCTTTTGTCATCAGCGACCAGCAAATCGCCAAGACCTATGGATTTCAGCCTGGCCATGAAAGATTTCGCGTAGCGTTGCAAAGCATGCATTATCACGTGCAGTATGATGAACATGCCCACGCCTGGCATATCACTCCTCCCATCTTTCGTTTCGACATCATCCATCCCATCGATATACTTGAAGATTACCTGGTTGCAACATACTACGAGGAGGCCAGTCCTCTACCCTTGATTTCTGTGAACTCGATGGGATCGCAAACCAGGCGCAGTATGCTGGAAGAGCGCTTAATAGACTATATGCAGGTCTATGGTGCCAGGCAGACCATCGGGTTGCTGCTCGACTCCTACGAGAACCTTGTTGAGCGCATGTGCCATGACGCACCGGAGAGGCTCGTTCATCTCGTCAACGCTGTGAACAAGAATCGTGAGTACGCCGTTGATGGCAGCCTGCCGCCGCTGCTCAGAAACGCCGCGCATCCTTCCGCGCCTCTGCCCCCGGCGACGTTCTATCTGTTCACCGAAACTATGTTCCTGGATGAGCAGAGAGTCGCGCACTCCCGCTGGAAAATGGGCATTTTGCTTGTCGGACCCGACCACCCTTTTAATAACGCCCATACCCTGCTCGATGCACTCTGCTTTCACCTGCATTTAGACTACACCCTCAAGCGAAGCACCAACCAGGCGCTCATCCCAGGACGACAGATGACTGTTTCTGTGGGAGACACCCCCGTCGGACAATTAGGTGAAGTTCATCCAGAAGTCTTAACGCGCTGGGAGCTGTTCTACCCGGCAAGCTTCATCGAGCTGGATTTAGACGCCATAACTAAGATGTGGGTGGGGGAAAAAGCCTGATGAAGATTGCGCTGTACTGGCATAATGGACGTAGCCTCGGCCATACAGTACGTTGCGCAACGCTTGGCCAGGCGCTGTTGGATCATCTGCCAGGCAGTATAGTGGTAGGTATCACAGGCGCTTCGCGAGGCTATGAACTACTCCCTCCGGGGATGGACTTTGTAAAAATACCATCATATTTGACCTATGACGAATCAGGTGGCGTGCGAACCGCGCCAATCATCTCGCTAACACAACAGGGAGAGTTCCAGCGTATCCGCGAAAACCTGATCGCCTCGTTTGTGAGAGACTTTCAACCAGCTGCATTGGTGGTTGATTTTCAACCCGCAGGAAAGAACGGCGAGTTGATCCCAGCGATTACCGGTTCGCCTGACACCAAAAAAGTTTTGGGCTTGCGCGGCATCCTGGGCAGTCCGGCGGAGACGAACCGCGAATTTTTTAATTCGCGCCTGGTTGCCTTTATACAGGACTATTTTTCTGCTATCCATGTCTACGTTGATGAGCGCGTTTTTCGGCTTGAGGACTACTATTCGATCCCGCCTTCATTAAGTGCAATGTTTAAATATACGGGCTATGTGGCACGTCCCACCATAGCCAGCAAAGCGGAAGCGCGAGCAATGTTACAGCTAGACCCGCGTGCCCGTATCATCGTCGTTAGTTTTGGAGGTGGGCAGGGAACCGAACCAATCTGGCAATCGATCCTGTGCAGCCTTACAAAAATTCAAGATCGTTTCGACTTTGCCTGCTTATCCGCCGGGCCATATCTCGAAGCGGGCTCGTACGAACGCGTGCGTACGCAGGTGTCACAACATCCGAACTGGACATGGGCAAGGCTGCTGGATCCCCTGCCTGTCTGGATAAAAGCCAGCGACTTCTTCATCGGCTCTGGCGGTTATAACTCCTTAGCCGAAGTCATAGCCACAGGCGCAAACGCACTGATCATCCCGCGCCAGCTGAACGAGCGCGAACAAGAGCTTCATGCCGCTAGGCTGTCAAACCTGAACATTCTTCGTATAGCCAACCTGGATACCATCCTGAGCAAAAACATTACATCGTTATTGGAAATGTGCCTGGCAGAGCCATATCCTCACGGGAATAACCTAAAAATTTCAACCGGCGGAGCCCAACGCAGCGCCCAATTGATAGAAGCAATAATCGCGTAATTCGCGTAGGGGCGCTTGCTCCGCCCATGTGTGCCCCTCATTCACAGTTGCCGAGACGGTATGCCATGCAGCTCGCCTGACCGCGAAGCGGTAGACGCGTTAGCGTCGTTGGCCAACTGTCTATGCTCAGCCACGCCAGCAGCATGGGTTACGCTGTTTTAGCCGAGCCGAGAACTTCCAGGTAGTGTGGATTGTACATGATGCCCAGGATGTTGCCGAACGGATCGACGTCGGAAGCGGTGATGTACCCATGACCACGGTCGAGGGGCGCTTCGAGCTGCTTTGCTCCCAGGGAGAGTAATCGGTGAAAGGTGGCGTTGACATCGTCCACATGCCAATACATGAGAGCGCCAGCAGGGACATGCGCCTCTTTGTTGAAAGGCGCGTATTGACTATCGATCAGGCCCAGTTCGTGCTGGTAGTCGCCGATGCGAAACTCACAGTATCCCGGGCGTTGGAAGTACGGTTCGATGCCCAACAGTTCAGTATAGTAGTCTGCTGTGTATCATATTCGGCTGTTTTCTGTTGATCTAATCGGCGCGGCTGTTCCTTTTGCCCCTCTTCAATGATACACTCTACTCAGCTTGGCGAGCTGGCTGGACAGCCAGACCACCTCCATGTGCAGTCCGTCTGGGAGTGCCCATGCGGGCGCAAAGCCAAGGTCCGTGCGGGCTGCTGTCGTGTCGGCGGCTGTATGCATCGCGTCCCCGCGTTGGCGTGGATGCACCACCATCCGCGCACGCTTCCCGGTAAGCTGCTCCAACAAGTCCAGCACCTCGTTGACGGTCACCTGAACGCCACCGCCCAGATTGTAGCACGCTCCAGGCACACCGTGTCGCATGGCAGCAAGTGTGGCAGCGACGATATCGCCGACGTACGTGAAATCTCGCGACTGCTCCCCGTCACCGTAGACGGGGAGCGTCTCATCCCGCAGCAGCGCGTGGATGAACTTGTGGAAAGCCATGTCCGGACGCTGGCGTGGGCCGTAGACCGTGAAGTAGCGCAGCGCGATCGTTGGCAGCTTATGCTCCATGGTATAGAGCCGGCAGAGGTGTTCTGCAGCCAGTTTCGTCACTCCATATGGCGAAATGGGCGAGGGGGGGCTGTCTTCCCGTGCGGGCAGGGTCGGCATATCCCCATACACTGAGGAAGAGGATGCGTAGATCACGCGCCGCACCCCCCTCTGCTGCGCTGCCTCCAGCAGGCGTTGCGTGGCGAGCACATTGTGCTCAACATAGGCCGTGAAGCCATCGCCCCAGCTGGTGCGCACACCCGCCTGCGCCGCCAGGTGGAACACGTAATCGATCCCTGTCAGAAGGGCGAGCAGGTCCGAGGTGCGCAGGTCCGCCTCGATGAACTGGAAGGTTGGGGCCTGACGAAGATGAATCAGATTGGCCTCTTTCATTGTGCGCGGATAGAAGTCCACGAAGGCATCTACGCCGATCACTCGATAGCCGCGGGCCACCAGCTCTTCGGCCAGATGCGAACCGATGAATCCGGCTGCACCTGTTACCAGGCACGTTTCTTGTTGAGCAAGGTGATTCATCCTCCCTCTGCTCCTCTCTGTGCAAATGGTCATGACCGTCGCCTCTCACCAGGCTCTGCACTCTCTCCAACCAGTGCAAGCCCCCTGGTCAGCTCAGGTGAGGAGGTCTGAACTGGCTCGTCACCGTTGAAGAGACCGGCGTGCTTAAACTGGCGTCGAGGAACGGACCCGTCCTGTGTGGGCCCGTCACTGTTGAAGGGACTACCATCAGGTTGAACAGGAGAGCGTGGCTCTTGCATACCGAATTGGAGTGTATAAAATCGGTGGTAATGTCCACGTGTGGCCAGGAGCTCCACGGGAGTGCCTGCTTCGACGATGCGGCCTTTGTCGAGTACCAGGATCAGGTCGGCACGCTGAATAGTGGAGAGGCGATGCGCGCTCACCAGCGTTGTGCGCCCGGCCATGAGTCGCTCCAATGCCTCGACCACCAGCTGCTCGGATTGTGCGTCCAGGCCCACCGTTGGCTCGTCAAGGAGCAGCAAAGGGGCTTGCCGCAGGATCGCCCGCGCAATCGCCAGGCATTGCCGCTGTCCGCCGGAAAGTCCTACGCCACCCTCCTCCAGAATGGTGTCGTACCCCTGGGGAAGTCGACGAATAAACACATCGGTATGTGCCTGCTGGGCTGCGGCAATAATCTCTGCTTCGCTTGCCCCCGGTCGCCCATAGGCAATATTTTCGCGCACGCTGGCACGAAAGAGCATAGGCTCTTGCGGGACCAGCGCTATCTGCTGGCGCAAACTGGCCAGAGTGTAGTTGCGGATGTCTCGCCCGTCAATCAGTATCTGCCCTTCCTGGGGATCATAAAAGCGCTGGATGAGGTGAAGGATACTGCTCTTCCCTGAGCCCGTGTGCCCAACCAGGGCCACCATCATCCCCGGAGAGATGTTGAACGAGATATTCTGCAATGCCGGACGCTCCTGTTGATAGCGAAAGCTCACACGATGGAACGTGAGAGCGCCTTGCAAGCGGGGTATTGCTATTGCTGTGGGACAATCAACAATCGCCGGAGCAGTATGTAGCAGATCCACCACACGCTCGGCACAGGCAGACGCCCGCGTCAACATATTGCTGAATTTACCGAGCTGGCGCAAGGGGCTATACATGGTGCGCAGATAGGCACTGAAGACCAGCAGATCACCAATGGTGACACGTCCCAGCATGACCAGTATGCCGCCTATCGTCAATGCCGCCAGGTTTCCCGAGTCGGTCAGCAGGCCCACGACAGATGGCAGGCCCGACTGGAGAGCGGCGGCAATGGTACCCAGGTGCAATGCTCTAGTAGCATGCTCCTCATACTTTTGTTGGGAGTGAGACTCCATGCCAAATGCCTGCACCACGCGGATGCCCCGCAGGTTTTCTTGGACCAGCGCATTGGCGTCACCCTCGCTGTGCCGGGTCTTCCGTGCCACCTGCTTGATGGTGCGCAGGTACCGCCGCAAGACAATATAGACGATGAACGCGCTCACCAGCCCAAGCACACCAAAGGGAAGGCTCACAATCAGCAAGATGGCAAGCATGCCGGCAACGAGCATCACATTGAGCAGCAGCATGGGCAAGGCAGTCACCAGCATGTCCTGGATCGATTGGAGATCAGAGGTCAGGCGCGTCAAGAGATCACCCAGGCGCTGTCGGTCATAGAAAGCCGCACTGAGCAGCTGTAGATGGGCGAAGAGTGCGCAGCGCAAATGGAAAATAATGCGCTGCCCTGTTGTTGCCAGCATACGCATGCCCACGTAGGTAGAACCGGCGCTGATCAGAGCGAGTAGGAGTAAAGTACCGCAGAGCACGAGAAAAAAGAGCAGGTGATTCTGGGTCAGCGCCTGGGGGATCAGCAGCGACCAGGGCCAGCGCAGGGGCTTGTTGAGCAGCACATTATCAAAAATGAGCTTGATTGGCCAGGGCGAGGCCAGGTCAGCCAGGGTATCCAGTAGCAAGATCACCAGGGCCAGGCCAATCTTCCAGGTATAGGGGCGAATATAGGGCCAGAAGACCCGCAACACCCCTCGCCGTTGCTTGAGGCGTTTCATGTCTGTACCACTTGGGAAAGATGCTGCTTCTGCGCATTGTGTACTGTGGGCAATGCGCATGCCCGTGCAATGATATGCAGGGCTACCCTCTGCCAGGAATAATGCTGCTGTGCCTGCTCTGCCGCTCGTATACCAAGTACACGGCGCAGCTCTTCATCACTGATGAGCTGCAACAGTGCCCTTGCCAGGTCTTGATGATCGTCGGCGCGGTAGAGCAGTCCACAAGGGCCATCGACTCCCTGCAACAGCGCAGGGAGTTGTCCTAGCCTGGGGGCGACGATTGCCCGGCCCATCGCCAGGTACTCCATCACTTTCAGCGGGGAAAAGTAGAATTCGTCACTGAACAGGTAGGGAGCCACGGCAATATCGAACACTGCCAGGTGTGCTGGGAGCTCAGCGTGCGGCAAGGCACCAGTAAAGGTCACTTGCTTGCTCACTCCCAATTCGTGACTCAGGCGCATCAGCACCTCACGCTGCGGCCCATCGCCGATGATCAGCAGATGAAGCGCCGTCTCTTTCTGCTCGCAGCTTGGCGTGCGCTGGCGTAGGGCGGTTTGCACGTCGGCAAAGGCGCGTAGCAACATATCTACTCCATGCCAGGGCTTAAGACTACCCGTAAAGCCGAGCACGACCTGCCCCTCTAGCCCGTAATGACGGCGCATGCCAGCGCCATCCACAGCAGGATGAAAGCGTGCCAGGTTGACACCGTTTGGCAGGACTACAATGCGATCTCTGGACGCACCATAGTGCAGCAGATAGGTGCTAAGCTCCTCAGAGACAGCAACCAGCAAATCGGCACCAGCAAACGCAGTGCGCTCAGCCTGCTCCGCTTCCTGCTGCAGCGTCAGTCCCCAATAGCGGCGACGTTCTTCAACCAGCGGCGCGTTGACTTCCAGTACACAGGGGCAACCGAGTGTGCGTGCCATTTCCAGCCCCGCTAAGCTGAAAAGCGCGTGACGAGCAATGAGCAATTCGGGCGCAAAGTCATGCAGCAAAGGCAGGGCTGCGGTCACAAAAGCTGGATCAGCAAGCAGATGCTGTACCTCTGAGAAGAGATACGCTGTATCATGCTTCCAGCCCAAGCGCGACAGACTTGTAGCAAACAACTTCGCCGCGTCATTGGTCAACTTGGATGGTGCCAGTATCGTCAGAGTCGCCCTGGCCCTGTTCTGATTGGCACATTGTCCATCCTTAGCGGCTCCGGCAGCGCCGTAGATACGCACCTCATGCCCCAACTCGACCAGGGCATCGGTGAATTCGCGTACGTGCACCGATGCTCCCTTATGGCCCAGCACGGGAACACCCTGATCCGCACAGATGTAAGCGATTTTCACGTTACCTCCTTCAGGAAACCTACACGATCGCCCCCGTCACTAGCCGCTGCTGGTCATACAGAGCACGCAACCCCTCGAGCACAGCCTGCGCTGCCCTGGTTTGTCCATGGAACACAATCCCCGCCTCGGCGAGCTGCTCCGCCTGCGGTCGCGGCTGTGCGAGACTGTGTAGCACGAGGTCTATCAATCGTTCCGGGGTCAAATGCTCCGGGTGGAGCATATGCACCAGTCCGCGTTCGGCCAGCAGGGTTGCGCGCACCAGTTGTTCTTGACGCGGCATGACACGCGGGACCAGCAGGGACCGTTGGCCCAACGCCAACAGTTCGCAGACGGTATTGTATCCCGCCATAGACACCACCAGGTCTGCGGCAGCGAGCAGGAGCAGAGGATCTGGCAAAAAGGACTCGATACGTACTGTGCCCGCCGGCAGGGTTGCCGCGAGCTCGCTTAGCATACACAGTTCATTCGCCTCCATCATGGGCCCGGTGACCAGCACACTGCTCAAAGCGGGCGTTTCCAGTCGGCCCAAACCCAAGAGGTAGGCATGCATCAACGGGAAGCCATCACCCCCCCCACCCGCTGTGAGCACTACCAGGCGATCAGCATATGGGGCCAACTCGCGCCGCAGTTCGGTGACACGCGGGTCTGTGTGCGTGGTTACACTCTGAGGGAAGGCCGTCGTCAATCGATCCAGGTAGCCGCAATAGTGAACATGCTGGGCCACCGTCGGTGACAAGGCGTATTCCGCGACGATATCGAAGAACCGTTGGGAGCCATAGACCAGGATCAGATGGTAGGCCTGGTCCAGTATGCTATAGACGCCTTCCTGGATCCAGCTGTGTCGAACGAGGTGGCTCGCATCGAGGATATCGCGCAACCCGAGCACGCGCAAGCATGCGGGGCGCGTGGTCCGCAGGAAGGCGAGTGTGGGCAATGCCTCCCTTTTCAGGCCCAGTGGTGCATGATCGACCAGGAAGACGTCGGGGTGATACGCCTGTGCGGTCTCACGCAGGAGCGCGGCGCGCAGGTCACGCATGGCTGCGAACTCCAGCGTGAGGCTGTGTGCTGCGTATGTCCCATCACTGCGCTTGGTTACTGCCGGAAGCTTGATATAATCGACACGTGGGGGCAACTCAAAGGCATGGGCCAGTGGCGACCCGGTCACAATCAACGCTTCTGCACCAGGCAGCGTGGTCGTGAAGTGCTTGGCCAGCGAAAGTGTACGCCGGAAGTGCCCCAGGCCAAAGGTATCATGGCAGTAGAACAGAAATCGCAGACCCATCAATTTACCCCTTGTGGCTGTTGTATGTTGCTCCAGCCGGTATTTCGTTGGAGAATGTGTTCTGGAGCGGTGCCGTATGCACAGCAAAACTTTCGCCAGTGGTTGGTAGGAGGTCAGCTGTGGATCCCTGACCCAGCAACAGCTGCAAGAGGCCCGTCACGTTGCGCGCCATATCAAATCGTGCTACCACCGTCTGGCGTCCGGCGAGCGCCAAACGACGGCACAGCAGGGGGTCGGCGAGGAGGCGTGCGATGGCAGTCGCAAGGGCAGTGCTATCACGCGGCGCAACCAGCAAACCATTGACCTCCGGCGTGATTAACTCAGGGATACCGGAAACTGGCGTAGAGACGACCGGCACACCCATATATAGTGACTCAACCAGCACGTTGGGGATGCCATCGCGGTCACCATTCTCGCCAATGACACAGGGCAGGGCGACAAGCGTGGCATGCTGATACATCTCGATCACTCGCTCATGCGTCTCTGCGCCCCACAGTGCTACCCGGTCAGTCAGCGCCAGGTCGCGGATTTCCCGCTCCAGCACCGGGCGTAACGGCCCCTCGCCGACAATGCGGCAGGTAAAGTCGTAGCCCTGGTCGGTGAGCAGGCGGCAGGCACGCAACAGATACGATAGGCCTTTTTTCTCGACGAGGCGGGCTACCGTCAGAATGAGCGGGTGCGCTGGCGGCACGGCAACCTCAGCAGGCATGGCTCGCAAATTCAAGCCATGGTAGATACAGTGAATATGCCCGTCCAGGCCTTGATCGGCCAGTGCCGCAAGATAACGCTGGTTATAAGCCGTGCAGGTCACCACGAAGCGAGCCATGCTTATCTTTTCAGCGAGAGCTGCTGGCCGCGAGAGGTAGATATCTTTGGCGTGTGCCGTGAAGCTGTAGGCAATGCCGGTGAACTGGTGCACGAACTGTGCTACAGCCGTGGGCGTGTTGGCATAATGGGCATGCACATGAGTAATGCCCTCGCACTCGAACTGACCAGCGAGATAGGCAGCGTACAGCAGATGCTTGAGGAGCACAAAAGGCTGTCGATAGTGGACGATGGCCGACCGAACGACACGCAGAAAGCGCCAGGGGGCCGTGAGAAAACGCCGGACGGCAGCCGTGAGCAAGGTCAGCCTCCCGAGTGGAAAGTCGCGAGGAAGATAGGTGACCGGTGCCTGCACCTCCCGTACCGCCTCAGCCACCTTAGTTGTAGACGGCTCACGCAGGGAAAAGATACGCAGCGGTAGCCCCTGGTGCTCTAGCTCGAGAATCTCATTCAGGATAAAGGTTTCAGAGGTAGTGGGAAAGCATTTGATCACGTAGGCGATCCGCGACCCATGCTGCGGTTGAGAGTGATCCATCGTCCATTCCTTCCCTGCTGAGCTGTAAGAGATGTCGTAAATATTCAGGCTTGAGTGAAAGGTCTTTAGAGACAGCATTTCTAGAGAGATAGTTCTACGTTGCCAGCCATTTGTTACGGACCCAGTACCTTTGTCCAGTTGAATTGAAGAGACAGAGGAACGATTTTAGATGTGAAATTGTTCTGTGAACCCCTCGAAGGACAAAAGGGAGATCCGCCAGCGCTCACAAATGCTCTGGCTAACAGGTCAGTGGAGAGAATACCTGTCTGCATTATCACAAAACGCCCACTTCATGCATCTTATAAGTGTTATAATATCACCAGAGAAATGCATTTTAAGTGGTGCGTTCGCTAAATCCTGGGGAAACCGTAGGGGCCGATTTATCGGCCCTGGTCCTCACCCACGCATTTCCCGAATGCGCCATCAAGTAAGCTTGTGGAAATAGGATGACATTCGTTCCCATACGATACTGTCGCATGGCTTAGCAGAGTGCTTGGTACATAGACGAGAAAGAAGGTGACGCACCATGTTAGGACTCCGCCCAGAAGAGCTTATCATCATCTTGATCATTGTCCTCCTGATCTTTGGAGCGAGGAAGCTGCCTGAAATAGGTCGTTCTCTTGGCCAGGGTATCACACAGTTTAGAAAAGGCATAAGCGAATTGCAGGAACCTGAAGAGGAGAAAAAATCACTAGACGCGGCAAAAAATGACCAGCAGACCCTTGCGAGCGATATAGCCAGCAAAAAAGCTACCGCTGCACCTCAAGAAGTTGCCCCATCTGAGGGTGACAAACAGCCTTAAGGCAGCAGAATTTTGCTTTCTCTACTCCAGCCCGGCATCTTCGTCAACTATTTGCGCCAGCGAAGTCCAATCCATAGTACCCCGGCCTTTGGCAACACCCGCTAACAAGCGATTATGCACCAGGCTGGCAAAGGGCATGGGCATCTTCACCTGCTCAGCAGTATCCAGCACGAGATTAACATCCTTGAGTGCCAATCGTGTCTCAAATCCAACCGGTGTGTAGCGTTTTACGGCAATCATCTTCCCGTAATTCTGGTAAATAGGACATGCAAACAGGGTCTGCCCAAACATATTGATGACCATCGTTCTGTCCAGGCCATTTTTTTCAGCGAGGGTCAGCGCTTCGCCCATTGCTTCCAGCGCTGAACCAATCAGGAAGTTGCCACAGAGTTTCACCACGTTTGCAGCCATAGGTTCCTCGCCGAAGTCGAATATGCCCTGCCCCATAGCCTGGAGCACTGGCCGTACCCGTTCCCTGGCTGGAGATGCCCCGGCGCA
>Ga0187846_10000913_pt1 | contig 16907 bp, 20 predicted proteins | sample TC_taG_FD_161473 | JGI IMG/M metagenome (GOLD analysis project Ga0187846, IMG submission 161473) | Biofilm microbial communities from the roof of an iron ore cave, State of Minas Gerais, Brazil - TC_06 Biofilm (v2) | ecosystem: Environmental > Terrestrial > Deep subsurface > Cave > Wall biofilm...
GCCGGGCATCGACACCCAGCGCTGGCAGGATTTCTTCAACACCGCTTCGGGCTCGATCTTTGGCTTCTTCGACCTGTTCGCCGGCGGTAATATTCGCCGCCTGACGATTTTCGCACTGGGCATCATGCCGTACATCACGGCATCGATCATTCTGCAGTTGCTGACGGTGGTTGTCCCGACATTGGAGAAATTGCAAAAGGAAGGCGAACTCGGCCGGCGCAAGATTACGCAGTGGACCCGCTATCTCACGATCATCCTTTCGATAATCCAGTCATTCGGCATTGCCCAAGGCCTGATGTCCATGCAGCAAGGGATCGTGATTAATCCCGGCTTCGGCTTTGTGATGCTGACGATCATTTCGCTGACTACCGGCACGGCGTTCATTATGTGGCTGGGCGAGCAGATCAGCGAGCGCGGCGTCGGCAATGGCATGTCGCTCATCATTTTTACGGGAATTGTCGTTGGTCTGCCGAACGCCATCAGCAACATCTATCGCAACACTTTCGAGACGCACGAATGGGGTCCGCTGACGTTGATCACTCTGCTGGTGATGATGGTCGCGGTGGTGGCGTTCATTGTCCTGGTGGAGCGCGGCGAGCGGCGCATTCCGGTGCAGTATGCCAAGCGCGTGGTGGGACGCCGGGTGATGGGCGGCCAATCGACGCACATGCCGCTCAAGGTGAATGCCGGCGGTGTGATCCCGGTGATCTTTGCCTCCTCGATTCTGGCGTTTCCCGCAACCCTCGCGCAATTACCGTGGGTGAAGGGCATCGCCTGGCTTGCCAACATGCTACGCTCGATCCAGTACGGCGAGCCAATGTATTATGTGCTCTACGTAGCGGGCATCATCTTCTTCTGCTTTTTCTACGTTTCGATCATTTTCAACCCCAACGAAGCCGCGGATAACATGCGCAAGTACGGCGGGTTCATCCCAGGCATCCGGCCTGGGCGCAATACGGCCGATTACATGAATGCCATCTTGACCAAAATCACGGTAGTGGGAGGCATCTACCTGTCCATTTTGTCCGTCATCCCCGCCATCATGATTTCGGGAATCAAGCTGAACCATCTGCCGCTAGTTGGCAACTGGATCGATCGTGTAGCGCCACGCTTCCTGTTGGAAGGCATGAACGTCCAGTTCTACTTTGGGGGAACGTCGCTTCTGATCGTGGTTGGCGTAGCGATGGACACAATCAACCAGATTGAGGCGCAGCTCATCATGCGGCACTATGAGGGGTTCACTCCCCGGTCCGGCCGCATTCGTGGCAGAAGGAGCACATTCTGAGCACAAAAAGTCAAAGGTCAAAAGTCAAAAGTCAAAAGTCAAGAGTAAGGTGGTACGCCTCCCTTCGCTCGGCATCCGGGGCACCCGCCGCCTCTGACGGTCGAGTCCCCTACCCATGCGCGCGGACCGGCGCGCAAGCGCCCACTAGAGACCCGCGAAGCGACACCAAATCACTTTTGACTTTTGACCTTTGACCTTTGACTTTTGACTTTGCCCTTTTCTTATTGGTCCACCCCGTGCACGCAATCGTTTTATTTGGCTCCCCAGGTTCCGGTAAAGGCACGCAAGCCAAGGTGCTGGAGCGGTGTTTGAAGATACCCCACGTCTCCACCGGTGATATGTTGCGGGAGAGAATCCGGCAAGGGGCGGAAAGTGGAACTGCTGTAGCCGCTGTCATGCATGCGGGAGCGCTGGTGGCCGACGAGGTGGTCAATGGAATGGTGGAGGAGCGGCTAAGCCGGCCCGATGCCGCGCACGGCTTTATTCTGGATGGCTACCCACGCACCAAGTCACAGGCCGGCCACTTGTGCCGGTGGTTCGGCCAGCGGGGGATTCGCGAGGTGGTCATTTACCTCGCGGTTGATTACAATATAATTATCGCCCGCTTGACGGGGCGGCGGCAGTGTCCGCATTGCGGCGCTCTGTATAATATTGTCTCCCAACCTGCCAAAGTGGACGAATTGTGCGATTTGGACGGCCATCGGCTAGTGGTTCGGGAGGATGACCAGGAAGAGGTGATCCGGGAACGCTTGAACGCTTACGAGCGTCAGACCCAGCCTGTATTGGATTACTTCCGTGAAGCGGGGCGCTGCGTAGTGGCAGTGGAGGCCGCCAACGATCCCCCGGAGCAGATCTATCAGCGAATTTGCCAGGCTTTGGAGTCCGATGATTGTCAGAAAAACCGCCGCTGAACTGGAGAAGATGCGGCGCAGCGGTCTGCTCGTCTGGCAGATTCTGGAGACATTGAAGGGGATGGTGGTGGAAGGGGCCTGCACCATGGACCTCGAGATTGCCGCCGCAAGAATGATGGCCGAGGCCGGGGCGCGGCCCGCTTTTAAGGGGTATTATGTGCCGGCGGCCGGCGAGACGTACAGATTTGTGTTGTGCACCTCGGTTAATAATGAGATCGTCCATGGAATCCCCAGTACGAAGCGCGTGCTCAAAAAAGGCGATATCGTCTCGGTTGACACCGGGGTGAAGCTGGACGGCTACTATGGCGATTCTGCCATTACCGTCCCAGTCGGAGAGGTGAGCGAGCGGACCAATAAGCTGCTGCAGGTAACCCAAGACTCCCTGGAACTGGCTATCCAACGGATACGGTCGGGGAACCGCCTCTTTGATGTTTGCGGGGCGGTGGAACAGTATGTGCGTTCCAACGGATTTTCGATTGTGCGTGAATATGTGGGACATGGCATCGGAACGCAGCTTCATGAAGAGCCGCAGGTTCCGAATTACGTGGACCGCAAGAACGAGAATCCGCGTTTGAAGGAAGGCATGGTGTTGGCCGTGGAGCCCATGGTGAATGCCGGCGGTCCCGAAGCAGTGGTGCTGAAGGATAAATGGACGGCGGTGACCAAGGACGGCTCCAATTCGGCGCACTTCGAGCACTGCGTGGCGGTGACCGGGAATGGTCCTTGGGTTTTGACGAGACCGTGACTGTCGAAGCGAAAGTAATCGAGGATCGCCCCCATGCGGTCTACAGGCTTGTGATCGACAACCAGAGGCAGGTTTTGGCCCACCTCGTGGGTACTGCGGAGCGGAATTTCGTCCGGCTGGTTGTGGGCGATCGGGTCGAGGTCGAGCTGGCGCCGGGCGATCCCGGGCGTGGCAGGATCATTAGGAAGCTGCCGCTCTCTTACGGTCGCGGTTCTGTTTCAACACGGAACCGCGACCGTGAGGGAGCGGAATCGAAAACTGTATGAAAGTACGGGCGTCGGTCAAAAAGATTTGCGATAAATGCAAGGTGATCCACCGCGAAGGCGTGGTACGGGTCATCTGCGTAAACCCGAAACACAAACAAAGACAGGGATAACGAGGAAGAACTATGGCGCGCATTGCCGGTGTGGATCTGCCGCCCGCCAAGAGGGCTGAGATCGGATTGACCTATATCTACGGGATAGGGCGTACCCGTTCCCGCTCACTCCTCTATCGGGCCGGTATTGATTTCGATAAGAAAGTTCGGGATTTGACGGAAGACGAAGTCAATCGCGTCCGGCAGATCCTGGAGGACGAGGGCGCTGTGGAAGGCGACCTCCGCAAGGAAGTCTCGATGAACATCAAACGTCACATCGAGATCGGGTCATACCGTGGCTTACGCCATCGCCGCAGTCTGCCGGTGCGCGGGCAGCGCACTCATACCAACGCCCGCACGCGCAAGGGCCCACGGCGCGGCACGATAGCGAACAAGAAGAAGTCGTCAGCAAAGACATAATATATGGCCAAAGCACCAGCCAAGACCGCCAAGAAGAAGAGCTTCAAGAAGAAGGAAAAGCGCGTCGTCCACAGCGGGATCGTGCACATCCAGGCCACGTTCAACAATACTATCGTGACTATCGCCGACCAGGAGGGTAACACTCTGGCCTGGTCGAGTGCCGGCTCGCTGGGATTCCGCGGGTCGCGCAAGGGGACGCCCTTCGCGGCGCAGCAAGCCTCCCTGACGGCCGCGAATAAGGCGAGCGAGAGCGGGTTGCGGACGGTGGAAGTGCGGGTTAGCGGACCGGGCTCGGGACGGGAATCGGCTGTGCGCGCGCTATCCACAGCGGGTATCGAGGTGCGAGCGATCAGGGATGTAACCCCCATCCCGCACAACGGCTGCCGGCCGCCCAAGAAAAGGAGAGTTTAAGCTGAATGCTGATGGCTGAAAGCTGACAGCTTCATGTAAGCGGGATGGAAGGCCGCCATGGCTGTAAACCGCACCAAACAGAACTGTAACCGGTTAAGTCCGGAGCGGTGGTAAGGAGTCGAAATTGGCACGATATATCGGCCCGGTTTGCCGGCAATGCCGGCGGGAGGGCATGAAACTTTATCTCAAAGGCGAGCGCTGCCACAGCGAAAAATGCGCGATCGAAAAGCGCAACTTCATTCCCGGACAGCATGGGAAGGATCGCAAGGCGAAGCTGGTGGGCTACGGCCTGCAGCTTCGCGAGAAGCAGAAGGTGCGGCGCGTCTACGGTATTCTGGAGACGCAATTCCGCAACACCTTCGAGAAAGCGGCGCTGATGAAAGGCATCACCGGCGAGAATCTGATGTCCGGGTTGGAGCGCCGGCTCGACAGTGTGATTTATCGCATGGGCTTTGGTACCAGCCGCGCCCAAGCCCGCCAAGTCGTCCGGCACGGCCATATCGAAGTCAATGGCCGGAAATGCAACATCCCTTCGTTCCAGGTCAAAATTGGCGATGTGGTGGCCGTGCGCGAGAGCAGCAAGAATAATCCCACCATCCTGGCTGCCCGCGACGCGACGGCGCATGCGCCGGCCCCCAACTGGATCGATGTCGATCGCGACGCCTTGAAAGGCCGTGTGCAAGCTCTGCCGAAGCGCGACGAGCTGGTGCAGATTCAATTGAATGAGCAGCTCATTGTGGAGTTGTATTCAAAATAGCGGTGCAATCAGCGGTTAGCTAGACCGGTTTTGGCTGACTGCTGAGTGCGTAGAGTTGCAAGCTTCTAGAAAGGCTTTATGTTTAAAGGTTTCCAAAAACCAAAGCGTTTGGTCGCCAATACCGAGACTCTGACGGACCGGTATGGCATGTTTACGGCACAACCCTTTCAGCGCGGGTTCGGCACGACCATTGGCAACGGGCTGAGGCGCGTCCTGCTCAGCTCCATTGAAGGCGCGGCGATCACAGCCGTGCGTATCGAGGGCGTAGAGCACGAGTTCAGTCCCATTCCCGGTGTGGTGGAGGATGCCACCGACATCATTCTCAACCTGAAGCAAATCCCTTTCAAACTGATGGGCGAGGGTGTGAAAACCGTGCGGCTGAACGTCGACCAACCGGGTGATGTCCGCAGCGGCCAAATCGAAACCGATGCGGACGTGGAAGTGCTCGATCGCGATGTCCACATCGCCACAGTCAGCGAGGGCGGAAGGCTGCATGTCGAAATGCGGCTGAAAGCGGGGCGCGGCTACGTGAGCGCGGATAAAAACTTCGACGAAGATCTCGCTTTAGGTTACATCCCGATCGACTCCGTGCATTCCCCCGTGCGCAAGGTCAATTTCCAGGTGGAGGCAGCCCGCCTCGGCCAGATGACCGATTACGACAAGCTGACCCTGGAAGTCTGGACCAACGGGGCGGTTTCGCCGCAGGATTCGATCGGCTACGCGGCTAAGCTCCTCAAGGATCACATGTCCATCTTCATCAACTTCGAAGAGGTGCCGGAGCAAATGGAGGAGGTTTCCGAGCGCGGCCTAGATAAGATGAACGAAGTGTTGAATCGCTCGGTGGAAGAACTGGAACTGAGCGTCCGCTCTTACAACTGCCTCAAGAACGCCAATATCCAGACCATCGGGGAACTTGTGCAGAAGACCGAGGCCGAAATGCTGCGCACCAAGAATTTCGGCCGCAAATCGCTCAACGAGATCAAAGAAATTCTGGCTAACATGGGTCTCTCGCTGGGGATGCGGATTGACGCGCATGGCCGTCTGGTAGCGCCGCCGCCGCAGGCCGGGGGCATGCCGCAGGATCTGGGTCCCGAGGAGCAGGAGAGTTATCCGGAGTAGTCATGAGACACAAAGTTGCCGGATTCAAACTCAAACGGCCGGTGGATAGCCGCAACGCGCTGCTGCGGAATCTCGCCACCAGCATCATCGAACAGGAGCGTGTGATCACCACGGTTCCGAAGGCCAAGGCGGTGCGCCCGCTGGTCGAAAAGATGATTACGCTGGCCAAGCAGGACACGCTACACACGCGCCGCCAAGCCGCGGCCGTGCTGCGCACGCCGGCTTCCGTCAAAAAACTCTTCGATACTCTTGGCACCCGCTTTGGCCAGCGCAACGGCGGTTACACGCGGATTACACGCCTTGGTCCGAGGCAGGGCGACGGGGCGGAACAGGCCATGATCGAGCTGGTCGGTTCAGAGCTTGTCAAGCGGGCTGCCGAGCGTGCCAAGCGCCGCGAAGAACGGTTGAAGGCACAGCGCGAAGGACGCGAGGAAGAGACCAAGGAGGAGTAGAGGCGAGCTACGTCCGCAGACTCGCACGATCTGCTTACCGGCCTGCTTTTCTGGCGCCACCAGCGCCTCCAGCCGTGCGATCACGTCCAGCGCCAAATCTGCGGCGCGGGCTAAATCGTGTCCCGCTCCCTCAACTGGCAACAAGTCCGTGGGAGCAGGAATGAGCGCCATCGCATCGCGCAATTCTTCCAGGGAAGCAAAAGGATCGGCGGTACCATGCACGAACAGCGCAGGCGTTCGCAAGTCGGGGAAGAAGCCGATGCGCTTGTTTTCGGGTTTCTTCGGCGGATGCAGCGGGTAGGAGAGCAACAGCAAAGCGGCCGGTAGACCGGGCCGCGCCGCCGCCAGCATGGCCGTTTGGCGCCCGCCATAGGAATGTCCTCCGGCCACGACGCGCCCGCGAGAGATTCCCGTCATGGTTTCCAGGGCGCGCGCAATCCCCTCCCGGTCCCGCGCGGCAGCAGCGGGAAAAGGAGGTCCCTTTGGCCGTTGCTGCCGGAACGGTAGGTCGTACCGCAGCACCAGGTAGCCAGCGTTTTCGAAAGCTCGCGCCAGCCGCACCAGCAGGGGAGCGCGGCAGTTCGAGCCAGCGCCATGGGTCAGCAACAGCGCGTGGCCGCTCGCCGTTTCCGGGCGGTGGAGAAAGCCATGGATGCCATTAGCTTCAAAGGGCTCTTCCACTTACTCCTTCTTTTTGAGACGGTGGTCGTTTTCGCGAATGAATTGCCGGATCTCGTCCGACATTCCCAGCAGCTTCTCCCACTGCTCGCGATATAAAGTGACGGGAAAGCGCCCCAAACCGTACACAGAGAGCGCGCCTTTCTCACTTACGCGCAGCGAAGTTTGTCCGCGGGGCCGCTTCAATGCTTCGTTCTCGGCGCGAAGGCGCTCGATTTCGGCTTGCAATTCTTCTTCGTTAGGCATGTGCTTTAGATTCAGTGATACCACACCGGAGCGTGCCTGTAGCGAAAAATCACACGGCATGTCTTGCGAGCGGAAGGAGTCTGGTCCCAAGCCGGGGGCTATCCTGGCGCGAGCTTCTGCATCCAGGCCTGCAACTCGGGCGGCAGCGGCGATTCCACGGTAATCGCTTGGCCAGTGGAGGGTTGGCGAAAGCGGATGCGGTGCGCATGCAGGAAATACCGGCCAAGCAAAGGTTGGCCCTCAATCTTGGCTGGCGCGCCATAGAGCGTATCACCTGCGATGGGGTGGCCAATGCCCGCGAGATGAACCCGGATCTGATGAGTTCTGCCGGTGCCAATGCGGACTTCGAGGAGCGTAAATTTGGCGAACCGCTGCAGAACCCGGTATTCCGTAATGGCGGCGCGGCCGTGACCCAGACGCGCGGTCATACGGGTCCGCCGGATGGGGTCGCGAGCGATGGGCCGCTCGATTCGGCCTCTGTCCGCTTTCGGCGCGCCGTGTATCAGGGCCAGATAGGTTTTTTCGACTTGCCGGCCGGAGAACTGAGCGGCCAAGGCATGGTGGGCGGCATCGTGCTTGGCGACCAGCAACACACCGCTGGTGAACCGATCGAGCCGGTGAACGATGCCCGGCCGCAGCGCCCCGCCCAAGTTGGACAGCGTAGAAAAACGATACAGCAGCGCGTTGACCATCGTGCCCGCGGAAATGCCGGCCCCAGCGTGCACCACCATTCCAGCGGGCTTATCAATAGCCACCACATCGGCGTCTTCATACAGCACGCAGAGAGGGATCGGTTCGGGAACGGCACGCAAGGACGGCGGCGGGGCGGGTTCGACCTCGATAGCGTCCCGGGGACGGATGGGCTGCGAAGCGCGGCCCGGGCCGCCGTTGATCAGAATGCGGCCGCTTTTGATCCACTCCTGAATCCGCGCGCGGCTGAACTGCGGTAGCCGCTGGTGTACGAACTGATCCAGCCGCTGGCCGGAATCCCCGGGGCAGGCGGAAAGCCGTATCACGTCTGACCAGTAATCCCTTTTCTGTTGGGGCAGCCCATCCGCTCAGCGCTGGGGCGGCTGCCGCACACCCGATTTCGGCCCCTCGATCCCCAGGGAACTGGGATCCCGAATGGTCTTGTTGAAGTCCTTCTCGTCCATCGGAGTGAAGATCACTTCCAGCATCTCCGCATCCGGCATGCCTTTCGTTTGCAGGCGGAAATGTTTCGTCTCGCTCGTAAAGGGCCGGGTGTACATCTCCGGATCCGTGAACGTCAGCGTCAATTCCAGGTTGTCGCGATCCAGACGGTGCCAACGTTCACGAACGCGCATGTTCTCGCTGAACGGCATCCCCCACTCATCCGCCCAGAGCCGCGAGTCCAGACCGAACGTGTCTACATCCAACACGTCCCCATCCCACTGCGCCACCGAATACCCGTAGAATCTGGGTCCCGGATCCTCGGGCATCTTCCGGCCGTCAGTCCAGATTTCCCGCCAGATGCGGAACCACTCGAAAAGCTGTGCGACTTTGTCGCTGGTCTGGATGAACTGAAAAGGTCTGCTGTACACCAGTGTGCGCAGTAGGCCGGGCACGTTGGCGTCCGAGATCGGGTCGTTACCCTTTGCCGGGACGTCGCCGCGGGGGCCTTTCGCGGCATGGTTGCCGTTCAATTTTTCCAGCCCGGCGGGCGTCAGGGGAAGCTCGCCCTGAATCCATTCGCTTCCCAACCTGGGGCGGCCAGCGCCGTTTCCGGCGCCCCCAGCCAGCAGCCACACACCATTCAAATCGTGCGGGTCGTGCGGCGGGCCCGGGGGAGGCGTGGCATTGCGTGCCCTAGCGCCCGCTCGCGCTCCTGCTGCGTCTTGTGCCGATGCGGCAGGCGCCAGAATCAGGAACGACAATAGCGCGGCGCCAATTGACCACAGCATCCATTTCCGCATTGTCCAAGTCCTCGATTGCCGCCTTTAGAACTGCTCGTTTCCGTCGGGTGCTTTCACGGTGTTGTCCACGCCGTTCACGATCACCTTGCACCTGCCGATGCAGGAGCCGACCAGCGCGCCCGATTTTGCCGGAAACACCGTGATCGTGATTTCGTCTCCCGGCTTGAATTGGCGCCTGGTCCAGCCCTGTCTGATCATCACTCCCGGACTGTTCATCTCCACGGCCCAACGTTCAATCGCTCCATTGGGGCCCTTCGCATCGATAAAAAGCCGGGCATGCGGGTTTAACCATTGGAACTCGGTGACGGTGCCTTTCACTTCGGTCGGTTTTTCGGAATCGTAGGCAATGCCCGTTCCATGATGGCCGAAAACCGGCAGGGATACCGCTACCAAACCGGCGCTGAGAAGCAGACTTGCCCGTCGAGCGCTTGTTATTTTTCGCATGGCTTAAACCTCCCCTTGCGTGACGAACCCTAGTCTCGCACACGCGGCTGGTCCTGTCAAAATGCCCCGAGTCGGCGAACCCGCGTTGGACGCTCCAGTGGGGCTAGGTTTAAGTACTACCCATGCAAAGGCCGCGGCAATCCGGGCCGGTTTCCTTCCAAGTCGAGTTTCGTAGACACCAGCTTCAGCAGATCTTTCAACGAAATGATGGCAAGCAGGTGTTCATGGTCGGTCACCAACAATCCGCCGGCGCCCGATTCACGCATCTTGGCGAGCGCATTCAAAGCATCCGCATCCGGGCCAATGGTGTTGGTATTGGATGGTGGGCGCACAATCTCTTCAATATGATGTTGTTCCCATTCCTCCCGCGGAATGCGCTTTACATCTTGCGCACTCACACAGCCTTCCAGCTTGTCCCCGTCAGCCACCACCGGAAACATTCGAAAGTGATACCGGTAGAAGTAATCTTCCACTAGCTCCCGGATCGAGATGCCAGAGGGTACGGTTACCGGATTCGGTCGCATGAACTGCCGGATTGGCTGGCCCTGGAGAGCATCCCTGAGAAGCAACTGCTCGTAGGACATCCGTGAAGCTCCTCGGATAAACATGCCGATGAGGAAGTACCAGACTGCCGAAACGAAGTAGCCATAGAAGAACTGATAGACAGCAAACAGTATGAGCAAAATGCCGAAACCGGATCCAATCCGGGAAGCGAGGCGCGTGGCGCGGCGAAGGTCGCCATGAAAATGCCAAAGAGCCGAGCGGAGCACGCGGCCACCATCCAATGGAAACGCAGGAACGAGATTGAAGGCAGCCAGGATCCAGTTAATCCAGGCAAGATATGCGATTACCCCGACCACCGGCCGTGGCCAATGGCCGGCAGCGGCATTGCCGATTCCATAAAAGATAAACCCCAGCACGATGCTGGAGACGGGACCGGCAATGGCCATCAGGAATTCTATTTTAGGGCTTTGTGGCTCGCCGCCCATTTCCGCGACGCCGCCGAAGATGAACAGCGTAATCCCTCGCATTGGAAGCTGATAGTGATTCGCCACCAGCGAATGGCATAATTCGTGAAACACAATGGAGCCGAACAGGGCGAATGCACCCGCCACGCCCATCCACCAGTAATCGCCCGTCGGGAGCCCGCGAAATTGACGGGGAAAAACGCCCGTAGCCAAGGACCAGATCACGAGTATGGCGATCAGCAGCCAACTGGCGTCAATGCGCACCTCGAAACCAAATATTTTGAAAAGCCTTAAGCGTTTTCCGAACATTTGTACCTCGGCCGATACATCCCATATGGTTTGAGCAATTACACGGCTATTGTCTTAAGGTGAACATTGATGTCCACGGTAGGACCTTAACTAGACGGCATAATTGGACATGACATTTCCAAAATCCTCCGCGATGTGGATGTTATTGGTCATGGTAATCCTGGCGTGGCACTTATATTGCTCGTTTATTCTTATATTGAGTCCTCTCCCACGCGCTAAATTGAGAGGTGCGCGGGCGAGAGGACAAAAGGAATTCGGATGTCTCTGGAAGCAACCGAAGTGAGTGCCTTCTTGGAAGGAATCGAGAACCACGCTCGAGCTGGCAATTTTGATCAGGTATCGCTTCAAACCAGTATCTTGCTGGAAAAGATGGAATCTGCCATTCACCATGGAGCGAATGAGAGCTTCGAATTTCGCAACGCGTTACCGCCGGTGCGTGCGTTGATTCCGGACTCGACGCGGTCCGATTCCGCGTCGGTGATCGAACACGTGCACCAGGCGCGAGTTGCTCTCGGTATCGCCGCACCGAACGCAGGGCTTTGACACCTGGACGTTCGACCGCTGAGCGCTGGAGGCTGAATGCTGCCCTCACACCAGAGGACGCCACTCACGGCCATCTCGCCGCAGCAAATCCTCTGCTTCCCGTGGTCCTTCCGAACCGGCGGCATAGGAATGCAAAGGGCAGGCGCCCTGGGCCCAACCTTCGATGATCGGATCGACGATGGCCCATCCACCTTCAATGATGTCGCCGCGCTTAAACAGGCTGGCATCCCCGATCATGGCATCATAGAGCAGGGTTTCGTAGCCGGTTTTGGGCTCCGCCCCGAAGTACTCGCCGTAGCTGAAGCGCATGGCGACTTCGGAGGGAGTGATTTCGGGACCCGGCACTTTGGCGGCAAACTCGATATCGATGCGCTCCTCGGGCTGCACATTGATCACCAGGCGATTGGCTTCCGGCAACGTGGTCGAGGAACTACGGAAGAGAGACAGGGGGACGTTGCGGAACTGAATCGTAATTGTGCTGCGGCGGACAGCAAGCCGTTTTCCAGTGCGTAGATAGAAAGGCACGCCGGCCCATCGCCAGTTATCCACCGCCAGCTTCAGAGCCGCATAAGTCTCGGTCTGAGAATCCGGCGAGACAAATGGCTCCTGCCGATAACCCGGAACCGGCCTGCCGTGAAGAGTACCGGCCTCGTATTGGGCTCTGACCACGCGCGCATCGCACTGCGCCATCTGTACAGGCGGGACCACTTCCAGCACTTTCATCTGCTCGTTGTGCAGGGCGTGGGCGGAGAAAGAAGTAGGCGGCTCCATCGCGGTGAACGTTAAAAGCTGCACGAGATGATTCGGAACCATGTCGCGTAACGCGCCCGTCCGATCATAGTAGTGCCCGCGTGCTTCGACACCCAAAGTTTCCGCCACGGTAATCTGCACGTGGTCGATGTATCTGCGGTTCCAGATCGGCTCGAAAATTCCGTTTCCGAAACGAAATACCAGGATGTTTTGGACGGTCTCTTTACCGAGGTAATGGTCGATACGGTAGATCTGCGATTCAGCGGCCAATGCCGTCAATCCCCGGTTCAGTTCGCGCGCGGAATTCAGGTCCACTCCAAAGGGTTTCTCGATGATCAGTCGGCGCCATTTGCCTTCCCTTTCATCGAGCAGGCCCGCTTCGCTGAGGCGCCGCGCGATTTCCAGAAAGAACTGAGGGGCCGTCGCGAGGTAAAACAAGATGCGGCCCTCCGTCTGGTATTCCTGCTCTACTTGCGCGAGCATTGAAACGAGCTGCTGAAACCCAGTCGAATCGTTGAAATCGCCTTTAATGTAGCGGAGCCGTGAGATCAGCCAGTCCACCGTTGCGGTCTCCAGCGAGGTGCGGACGGATTGGAGCGCTTCGCGTATATGAACCCGGAGGTGCTCCTGATCCGGAATATCGTTGGCGAATCCGATCACCGCGAACTGCTGGGGCAACAGACCGGCATGACCAAGATTATACAGAGAGGGGAACAGCAACCGGCCGCTCAGATCGCCTGAAATCCCGAAGATGACCACAATACAGGGACTGGCGGCTTTCGCCGTGGTGTGTACTTCCGGGGCTGCCTTCGCTGGCGTCGTCTCCCCGGAGCTAATCCTCGTAAGAGCCACACTTTATCATACCGGCGGGTGAGGGTGGCACGCCAGAGCCACCTCCTGCGCCTGCCCGCGAATCACTCCGGGTTCTCCGGTTCCAAGCGTGATCGGCTGCATGTCCTACGGAGCACACTATCTGGCCTTAGGCGCCGCCAGCCATGCCTTAGCCTGCTGCCCGACAACTTCCACCAGGTTACCTATTGCCAGACTCACATCCACCAGATGCAATCCCCAATTGGCCTGCACCTGGCCGTTGGCGGTGAGGTCGCCGCTGATATCGTCCGTGCGCCGGCCCTGCGGATCGCCATGCAGGGTCACTTCGAGATAAGTGGCGTTCTCGTTGGACCGGCATTGCGCAGTCAGCAAACCGCGAACGCTGACCCAGGGCGTCCCGATCGATCGCGCCGCCGCCACCCAGGGTTTAGGCGTGCTCGTGCCCACGATGGTGCGTCCCTCGGTGGAGAGATATGGCCGCAGCTCTCCGCTGCCCCCGCCGAGCGCGGAGGGATTAGTGCATGCCGCCACCATCTCCGGATCGGCTACTTTGCCAAACAGAGTATTCGGAGGTGGCGGAACGGTCGAGCGAAACGAAGCGTACGTCATCACACATTCAGTCTGCGAGGCCGAATGGCACAGCGGTACGTGCTGGAACACACCACCCACATCTTTACCGCGCGGGACAGCCAAGGTGGTCCCCAACAGAATGGCGGAAACCATGCGGGCCTGGACCGGCTTTCCGTCAATTTCCTGGCGAATGAGTTCGGCTAGAATAAACGAGCCCTGGGAGTGGCCGATCAGGACGAACCCACGCCCACGGTTATCGTGCTCGAGGTAGTGATGCCAGGCGTCTCGCACGTCATCGTATTGCAGGCCGTGCTCGAGTGATCCGCCACCGCCTCCCAGAATGCGCCGCAGCCCGAATAAGGTGACTTGCCGGTACATCGGAGCATACAGGCGGCACTTGGATCCGAACCGTGCAAACTGCTGCCGGATGACGTTGCGTTCGGCCTCATCCGGGATCATATCGCTGTAAGGCGCAGGGTCGGTCGACACCGTGGGATAGACGTAGAAGCAGTCAACGGGCGCGTTTGCATCGGCGCTCCAGGTTTCACGGCTCAAATTGCCGTCGGAAGCGATGATGGTGGCCGAAAGGTCGGTTTCGCAGGCACCGTGCTCAAGGCCCGGCCGGCAGAGCCAGGACTGGGCATCGCTATAGTTGTTGGGTTGGGCCAAGCCGACAAGTGCGGCGATCGCCAGCAGTAACAAACATTTCCACATACTCACAGCCTATGGTTCCCGTTTGGCTTTGGCCGCTGCTTCCTCAGCCTCCTGGCGCCGGGCGCCGCGCAATATATCTCCGAGCGCATAATTGCCCTCGTGGCACGCGTACTCGTAAATCGGCTTGTCCGTCGCTGGCCAGGTGTACTCGCCGGTCCAGGGCCGGTCCCAAGTGTCGGGGTCCTCGACCGTGAAGCGGTACAGCAGCGTTCTGGCGTCAATGCGCGTCAAGCGTTCCATCACGTGGAGGTTTTCGGTAGATCCACGAAACCGGGTCTTGTCGTTGAAATTGGTGGTGTCGATCACCAGCGTGTCCCCTTCCCAATGACCCACCGAGTCACCCATCCAGCGGCGGATATTCTTCGGAAGATGCTGCGCGTTCATACGTACGATTCGTGCATCATGCACCATTTCGGTGAGAATCATGATCGAGTCCGGAGTTTGCACGATCTGATGGAGATCGTTATAGAAGTAGTCGGGCAAGGCGGGCGGGCCGGAAGTGGAACCGAAGCCGAGCAGACAGCGCTCGCCGAGCGGGCGCTGCTCCGGATTATCGAAGGCCCCGGGCGGCTCGGCCGTGATATCCTGGCTCTCGCGCGTGTCCGACGTTGGTGTCGCTCGGGCCGCCGCGAGCCGCTGGCGCGCGGCCGTATTGTAGGCGGGCACATGGCCGTCCGGTGGATCGACTACGATGGAGGTTCGAATCTGTCCATCCACCACGGTGTATGAGGTGCCTTGATTCAGCCAGAAACGATTATAGCCGCCGACCGCGCCGCCGCCGGCCCTCTCCAGAACTTCAAAGAACGACTTGGGCGCGTTCGTAACGCCGCCCACTGGAGGCGCTGCGCGGTCCGGCCGCGAGGGCAAATTGTCCTGGGCCCTGCGCGCCGCCTCGGCTTTCTGGCGAGTTTCCGCCTGTTGTTTGGTATAGAAGGGCGGATCCCCAGGCAGCCTCTCGAGTGGGGTCATGGTGGCCAGATCATAAGTGCCCTGCAGGTCCGGATGTCCATCCGGCATGCGGGGAACGGCGGACTTTGCCGCAGTCTTCGCCACTTGGCCCGCCAGGGGCAGAGTGGTTAGAGAGATCCACGCAAGCGCCATTACCATTCGGTTCATATCCATACCTCCTCCAGTTATTTGGTCAGCGGATGCTTCCGGTACTGGCCATATAGAAGTTCCTCGACGAATTCGACGCACTTGAAATCCAGAAGCTGTGCGTTCTTCTCCTGCCGCCGGTACAGCGCCATACTCATCTTCCACGGACGTGTGAACACCTTTGGATCCTCGATGGTGGCTTCATAGGAGATTATATCCGGGCTCGTGCGCGTGTAGCGCTCGATGACATGTAGGGCATCACTATGATAATTGCCGGAGCGGTCGAACCAGGTCTGATCGTTCAGGCCCTTGACATCGATTACCAGAGTATCTCCCTCCCAGTGGCCGACCGATTGCCCCATCCAGGAATCGGCTGGCGGCGGTCCCGGATCTCTCAAAAAGATGTTACGCACCGCGCCCGCGTATTCGTAAGTGAAGACAATGGCGCCAGCGCTTTCGAAGATTTGGAAAGGATACGGCATGTAGGTGGCGCGGGGGACACCGGGGAGGTAGCACTTGATTTCCGGATCGGAGGTCAACCAGTTTTCCTGATTCTGTTTTTTCCGGGCCAGAGCCTCGGGGCGGTAGGGAAGTTCTCCGCCCTCCACCACGCCCTGACCGGGAGGCACGGAACCGACCGCGCCCAAGGCGAGAACCGCGGCGGCCGGGACGGGTCCATAGGGTCCTGGCCGAACTGCCAGCGCGGGCCGCGCTACGTGAGCTTCGATGTCGTAGTTGGCTTCATTGAGCGCTTGCCAGATGCCATTCAGGTCAGGCTTGCCGGCAATGCGCGGCGGCCGATAGGGGGCTTGGGCGAGGAGCGGGATGGCCGCGAAAATCAAAAACGCAACAGACCGCTCCCTAACGGTCGCGGCTCCGAAACGCCATCTGACAGAGCCGCGACCGTCAGGGAGCGGTCTGCATGCTGACCGCTTCATTAACTCTTTCCTACGGCGATTCGCAGCTCTGCCACGGTGGTCTTCCGATTATCCGCCGGGTAGTGGATCGGAATGATCCGGTCCGGCTCCAGATGCAGCCTTTCGAGATTCTCCACCAGACTCATGGTGTAGGGACTAACGGTAGCCGGAGGCCGTGTCAGCGGCTGAGCCGGCGGATTAAAAGCATCCGCCTCGACCAGGACTTTTTCTTTGGGCAGCCACGCCAGCAGCATGCCATCGTTGTGCCCGAAATTCTGCATGTGGTAAAGCTCGATGACTTTACTGCCGTCCGTCAATACTAATTTCTCTTCTACGGTCTTGAACGTGGGCTTCTTGGGATTCTGCGCGAGCCTGTCGGGGACCAGCGAGTGCGGGTTCGCCCAAACCTTCTCGTAGTAGGGCTTATTGATCTTGTGAGTGACCACCGTAGCG
>Ga0187846_10000914_pt1 | contig 16894 bp, 10 predicted proteins | sample TC_taG_FD_161473 | JGI IMG/M metagenome (GOLD analysis project Ga0187846, IMG submission 161473) | Biofilm microbial communities from the roof of an iron ore cave, State of Minas Gerais, Brazil - TC_06 Biofilm (v2) | ecosystem: Environmental > Terrestrial > Deep subsurface > Cave > Wall biofilm...
CGCCTCCTTCCCAACGGAGGCGATTTCCTGGGCGGACAAGAAAGCGGAAGCCGCCGACATTGCTCACATCATCGAAGAAATTCGCCGCCGTCTGCGCTGCCAATGGAAAGACTTCGGCATCCTCTACCGCATTCACAGTCACCGCGACGAAATTGTTCTGGAACTCGCCCAACGCGACATTCCATTCACCATCGAAAGTATGGACGTCAGCGACACTCCCGAGGTCCGCGACCTTTTTGCCTGCTTGGCCGTGGCCGTTGATCTCGGAGACGATGCCAGCCTTTTTCGTGTCTCTGCCCTGCCGCAATTCCACGTCGATCCTAAGCAGCTCCGCGCCGCCCTCCGCGCGATTGCACTCGAGGCGAAGGAAGGTCAGGTCATTCCCCTGGCGACCGTGCTTGACGGTGTCGAAGGCGGCCGCGAGGTTCTCCAAACCGTCTACCGTGCCCGCGACGTGATCTCCAAAAGAAACGCCAGGGGCCGGCAGGCCCTCGAAATTCTTGCCCGCGAGTTCGATCTCGACCCTTCCTCAACCGTCGTGCAGGCTGCGCTGAAGTTCGTCGCCGACTGGGAGCGAAAAGCCACGACCGCCACCGGCGAACTCAGCGAGCTCGTTGAGCACCTCGGCTACTTCCGCGAAGCCGCTGGCGTCATTCCCATGACCGCGGAAGAGGACGACGCGGTCCGCCTCATGACCGTCCATCTCGCCAAGGGTCTCGAGTTTCCCCACGTCTTCATTCTCCGTGCAACTGGCGGTTCTTTCCCCGCCGGCTATCGCGAAACCCTGGTGGAGTTTCCCAGGGAGCTCCGCGACCCCGACTCGTTTTCATTCGCCGACGACAAAACCCTTCACGAGCAGGAAGAGCGCCGCCTCTTTTACGTTGCCATGACGCGCGCGAAAGATTCTCTGCACATCTATGGCAAAGAGGGGACGGGGAAAGACAAAACTCCGTCCGCCATTCCGCGTGAACTCATTAAGGACTCGAGCCTCAGTTCGTGGCTGAGATCGCGGCGCGCACTTCCTTCCCAGCCCGAACTGCTCACCATTGCCGCCCAGGCCGACACCGGCGCTGCTCGCGGTTCTCAAATCCCCCAATGGCTGGCCCTTCCGCCTCTGGAAGATCTCAGCTTGCGCTTGAGCGCCTCCGCGGTCGACACCTACGAGCGCTGTCCGCTGCAGTTCAAGCTGGAGCGTGAGTGGAAGCTGGCGCGCGAAATCCCCGCCGCCATGCAGTACGGAGCGACCATGCACCGCGTGCTCCGCACCTGCTTCGATGCCGTCCGCCTCGGCCGTCCGAAGTCGGATGACGAACTGGTTCAGCTCTTTCGCGAAGACCTGGCGTCTTCCGGAATCCAGGATCCCTACCAGCACGAGCTTTACGAGCGCCAGGGCATCGATCAGCTGCGCGAGTTTCTGGCCGCCGCTCGCTCCGCGCCGCCTCCTGACGTCCAGCACACCGAAGAATGGTTCGACCTGCAGATTGGCTCGACCAAGGTCGTCGGGCGCATTGACCGCATGGATCGCAAATCCGACGGGACGGTTGTGGTGGTCGACTACAAAACCGGCAAGGCTCGCTCTCAGGAAGACGCCGACGAGAGCCTGCAACTTTCCATCTATGCGATGGCTGCCCGCGAGAAGTGGGGATACCGCGTCGACTCACTCGTTTTGTACAACCTGGCCGAGAACGTACCCATCATCACCCGGCGCGCCGAGTTTCAATTGGCCGACGCCCGCGAGCGCGTCGATAGCGCCGCCAGCAACATCGCGCAAGGCAAGTTCGATCCTAAGCCCGACTTCTATTGCAGCTTCTGTGCGTTTCGCACGTTGTGTCCTGCCAGGGAAAAACACGTCCCGAGCCGCAAGAGCCGCCGGCAGGAGTCCTCCTGAACCGCGCGCTTCTTGCCCGCTGAAGGATCTGGGCGAGCCGCCCGACGCGTCGCGTTCTTGGCGACGCCGCCTTCGCCCGTTTGGCCGCATCCCTATTCCCGCCCCCAAAAAAACTTAGGGGACGCTATCCGCGTCCCCTTCTGACTTCGTACTGACTTCTTAGTGCTTCTTTTTCTTTTTCGCCTTCTTCTTCGTTGCCATTGGTTCTATTCTCCCTTCCATTCTTCATGGAAAACTTGCAACGGTCGTCAGTTGCAACTGATTGATTGTATAGAGTCAATGAAAATTGATGTCAAGAAAAAAATGCACGCGATGACGGCGCCCGTTGCTGTACCAAAGTCACCCGAACTCATCGTCGCAGAAAAAATCGCAACGTCGTCGCTTTATTCCCGACTTCCAGGCGCACTCTCAACGTCATACTCGCGCTCGTCATCTCGCGCGATCCGCACATCGGTCACGCGCGCCGATCGTACTTCCCTCCATCAGATCGCACGCCGGAATTCCCGGTCTGCGCCCATTCCTCTCGCCCAGCATCTATAATGGCAAGCGGCGAAATTATCCGCGGGAGCATGATATATGGCGGCTTTCGATGATGTGGTCATCATTTCCGGATGTCGGACTCCAGTCGCAAAATTCCAGGGCAGTCTCTCCGATTTCAGCGCTCCGCAACTGGGAGCGATCGTCGTGCGCGAGGCCGTGAACCGCGCCGCACTCAAACCTGACCAGATCGACGAGTGCATCATGGGCAACGTCGTCTCCGCCGGTCTCGGACAAAACCCTGCGCGACAGGCTGCCATCTTTGGCGGATTGTCTCCTGCCACAGGTGCCATGACAATAAACAAAGTTTGCGGCTCCGGGCTCAAAGCCGTCGCTCTTGCAGCCCAGGCGATTCAAACCGGCAACGGTTCCATCGTCGTCGCCGGCGGCATGGAATCCATGACCAACGCCCCCTATCTCCTGCCCCAGGCGCGCAAGGGATATCGCCTCGGCAATGCGCAGATCATCGACTCCATGGTCAACGACGGCCTCTGGGACATCTACAACGACTACCACATGGGCATCACCGGCGAGAACGTCGCCGAAAAGTACGGCATCACTCGCGAACAGCAGGACGAGTTTGCCGTCAACTCGCATCGCAAGGCGGTCGCCGCGATCAAAGAGTGCCGCTTCAAATCCCAGATCGTTCCCGTCGAAATTCCCGCCAGGAAAAAAGGTGCGCCTCCAACTTTGTTCGAGAAAGACGAATCCCCGCGCGAAGATTCGACGATCGAAGTTCTCCGCTCTCTCAAGCCCGCATTCAAGAAAGACGGCACGGTGACGGCCGGCAACGCTCCCGGCGTGAACGACGGCGCCGCCGCCGTAGTCGTCACCAGCTCAACCCGCGCAAAGGAGCTCGGCGCGCAGCCCATGGTCCGCATCGTCGCTCAGGCCACCAGCGGGGTCGAGCCCAAGTGGGTCATGATGGCTCCCGTCGCAGCCGTGCGCAAGATTTGGGAGAAGACCGGCTGGAAGAAAGACGATGTCGACCTGTACGAACTCAACGAAGCCTTCTCCGTGCAAGCCCTGGGCGTGATCGGAGAACTCGGCCTGAACCCAGGCAAGGTCAACGTGAACGGCGGGGCCGTCGCGATCGGTCACCCCATCGGCGCCAGCGGCGCGCGCGTGCTGGTCACTCTGATCTACGAGATGATCCGCTGCAACGCCAAACGTGGCATCGCCGCTCTCTGTCTGGGTGGAGGCAACGCCGTCGCCATGGCCGTGGAAAGGTAGTTTTCACACTGAGAGTGTCCTATGTCTCGCTGCTCTTGCGGGACGTGGGAAGTGAAGTCCTGAGAAGCAATCTCACAATAGATTTTGAAAGGGCGTGGCTTCCAGCCGCGCCCGCTCTGGTCGTTATCCGCGACCGCATCCTTAGTTTGCCCCCGCCGCCTTCAAACTCACCGTAAACACCGCCCCGCCCCCCGGCGCATTCGCCGCTTCGATGGAGCCGCTGTGTTCCTTCATCACGGCTTTGCAGATGCTCAGCCCCAGGCCCGTGCCGCGCCCGGGCCGCTTGGTCGTGTAGAACGGATCGAAGATGCTCCGCAGAATCTCGGGTGGAATGCCCGGCCCGTCATCCTGAAAACTTGCCCACACCAGTTCGCCATTCGCGCCCAGGCGAATCCGGATGGTTCCTTTCTCCCGCACCTCGCGGATCGCCTGCTCGCCATTGAGGATCAGGTTCAGAAAAACCTGCATCAGTTGATGCGGGTCCGCTTCCACCATCGGCACCGCCGGATCCTTCAGGAAATCCACCGTCACGTTGTTCTTGCGCAAAGAGTAAGCATGCAGGTTCAGCGTGCGGTCGACAATCTCTCCAAGATTCACGCGGCTCCTGCCCGGCGCCGGCGGCCGGGAGAAATACGTAAGATTGTGAACGATCTCCGCGGCCCGCCGCGCCTGCTGCTGCAGCATCGCAATCTGCTTGCGCGCGCTGTCGCTGGTCTGCGTGTCCTGCAGCAGTTCGCTCACGCCCAGAATGCTGGTCAGCGGATTGTTCAGCTCGTGCGCCACGCCTCCAATCATCGCTCCCATGGCCGCCAGGCGCTCGCTCTGAATGATCTGCTGCTCCAGCTTCTTCTCCACGGTAATGTCGCGCACCGAGATGATCGCGCCGCTCAGCCTCGACTCCGCGTCGAAGAACTGGCTCGCCGAGGCGCGCATCGTGCGCCAGCTTCCGTCGCGATGCCGCGCTCCATACTCCGCCGAGGCAAACGCCTGCTTCCCCGATACCACGTCGCGATACAGCGCGGCCAGCTCCGGAGAGTGATCCTGCAGGTCGGAAATCTTCTTCCCCATCAACTCTTCCGGCTGGTAGCCCAGCAGGTCGCGCACCCGCGAGCTCACGAACGTGTAATGCTCGTTCAGATCGATCACCAGAATCAGGTCCGGAAAACTCTCCAGCAGCCGCCGCCGGAATTCCTCCTGCTGCAGCAGCTGCCGCTCCATCGCCCGCTTTTCCGTGATGTCCACCAGCGTTCCCTGGTAGCGGATGATGTTGCCCGACGTGTCCCACACCGCCCGCGACGAATCCAGGAAAGTCGCCGGTGTGCCGTCTTTGCGGCGCAATTGGATCTCCCGCGTGCGCACCCCTCCGCGGTCGTTCACCGCCCGTCCTAACGCCGGCTCCTGCGCCGGATCCAGGTTGAGCGCTGCCGGATCGACCAGCAACAAGTCCTCTTTCTTCGCATACCCGAGCATGCCCACCAGCGCCGGGTTCGCATCCAGCAGCTTGCCTTCCGGAGTGCTGAAGTACACCCCTTCCTGCAGCGTCTCGAACAGTTCGGTGAAGCGCAGTTCTTTTTCGCGCTGCTCGGTGATGTCCCGCCCCAGAATGCTGGCCCCCACCACCTCATCGCCCTTCACCAGCGAGTTGACCACGCAATCAAAATAGAGCGGCCGCGTGCTCTTCTTCAGACGCGCGCGCACCACCCCCGCCCAGTGCTTTTTCTCCAGGAAGCGGCCCAGGCCGGTTTCCACCCCAGCCCGCGAAGGTTCCTCCAGAAAGTCAAAAATGTTGCGCCCTACAATCTCCGAATAAGTCAGCCCGGTCAGCTCCGCGACGCGCCGGTTCACCGTGCGCAGCGTGCCGTCAAGCGAAACTGCGCACGCCGCATCTTCGAACGAGTCAATCAGCTCTTTGAAGCTGCGCTGCGAGCGCATGATGACCTGGCTGAGCTGGTCCAGTTGCTCTTCCGATGGCGCCGCGCCCACGTGTTCCTGCAAGTCCTGCAGGAGAAACTTGAGCTCCGCCACCTCGCGCCGCCGGCCATACGCATAAACCGCCAGCAACACCGACAACACCAGCACGCCTACCGCCAGCGGCCCCAGGTGATAGGGAAGATCCTGCAGCCGCTCCCACGCCAGCGCGGCAAATCCCACCGCCAGCAGCACCATGAAAAACAGCAACCAGCGCCACAATTGGGATTCTTCGCGTTCCAGGGTTCCAGGCGACCGAGAGGGCCGAGGCGTACGAGGAGAGCCTTGCGTCATGAGCGAGCCCGGGTTCCCGCTTTCCAGGGCGCAGGAACCTTACTGACTGCGACCATCGTAATGCCCAGCCGCGTTTCGCATCAAAGATTTTTGTTGGACAACTTGGTACGCGAAGGCGTCTTCCAACAAAACACTTTTGTGGCTTAAGCACACTTGGGCAAGCCATGCATGCCTGGACGCCCGGGCTCGCCTCCATTTTCCACAGCGCCCTTGTGACATCTGTCACAGCCCCGGGACCGTCCTGACAAGTAATGTGAGTAGTTTCCCGGACCAGGCCTTCGTGTGCGCCCGCCGCGCCGCGCGCCACCGCCGCCATGCTCTACAAGACTCTCAGCGCCGCGGTCTACGGCATCGATGCCAACATCATCCAGGTGGAAGTCGACTGCTCCGGCATCAAGACCGACCAGGACCACTTCCACACCGTCGGCCTGCCCGACGCCGCCGTGCGCGAAAGCCGCGACCGCGTCCGCGCTGCGCTCAAGAACTGCGGCTACCACATCCCGCCCACCCACATCACCATCAACCTCGCCCCGGCCGACATCAAGAAGGAAGGCTCCGGCTTCGACCTGCCCATGGCGCTCGGCATCGTCGGCGCCTACGGCGGCCTCAACAAAAAAGACATCGCCGACTGCGTCTTCGTCGGCGAGCTTTCACTCGACGGCGGCGTGCGCGCCGTCCGCGGCGCACTGCCCATCGCCCTTGAAGCCCGCGGCCGCAAGATTTCTCGCCTCGTCGTCCCCGAATCGAACGCCAAAGAAGCCGCCATGGTCGGCGGCGTCGACGTCTACCCGGTGCGCTCGCTGCTCGACGTCATCCGCTTCGTCAACTCCGGCAACGGCATCGCCCCCATCAAAGCCGACGCCGACGCCCTGCTGCGCGCTTCGCAGCAGTTCTTCGTCGACTTCAAAGACGTTCGCGGCCAGATGACCGCCAAGCGCGCCATCGAGATCTCCTGCGCCGGCGGACACAACATCCTTATGATCGGCCCGCCCGGCTCCGGCAAAACCATGCTCGCCAAGCGCATGCCCACCATCCTGCCGCCGCCCACTTTCGAAGAAGCGCTCGAGACCACCAAGATTCACAGCGTCGCCGGAGTCCTCGACCCCGGCACCGGCCTGGTCGGCACTCGCCCCTATCGCGCGCCCCATCACACCATCTCAGACGCCGGCCTCATCGGCGGCGGCGTCATTCCGCGCCCCGGCGAAGTCTCGCTCGCCCACAACGGCCTGCTCTTTCTCGACGAACTGCCCGAGTTCCCGCGCAACGTTCTCGAAGTCCTGCGCCAGCCGCTCGAAGACGGCACCGTCTCCATCGCCCGTGCCTCCATGTCGCTCACCTTTCCCGCGCGCTTCATGCTCGCCGCCGCTATGAACCCCTGCCCTTGCGGCTTCCATAACGACCGCTCCCGCGAGTGCCAGTGCACCACGCCCATGATCCAGCGCTATATCTCGAAAATCTCCGGCCCGCTCATGGATCGCATCGACATTCACATCGACGTCCCGGCGGTGAACTACAAGGAAATGCGCTCCGCCACCGATCCAGAAGGCTCCGCGCAGATTCGCGAGCGCGTGCTGCGCACCCGCCACCGCCAGCTGGAACGATTCTCCGCCTCTCACGTCCGCGAGAAAATCTTCTGCAACGCGCAGATGTCCTCCCGCCACATCCGCACCTGCTGCGAACTCTCCGCCGACTGCGAGCGCCTGCTCGAACGCGCCATGACCCAGCAGGGGCTCAGCGCCCGCGCTCACGACCGCATCCTCAAGGTCGCCCGCACCATCGCCGACCTCGAAGAGGCCCCCCGCATCGAGCCCAAACACATCGCCGAAGCCATCCAGTACCGCAGCCTCGACCGCACCTACTGGACCTAGCGGCACGTGTCCGGACATCCGCCCTCGGCTCTCCGGCCCTGCCCGGCTCGGCCTAGTTCTGCCTCAGGTGGGGATCTGACTGTCTTTCGCACCCTTCGCGAACTTTGCGGTTAGCTCTCAAGGAAGCCTACGGTGTTCCCGCCGGCGCTCCCGCCACCTCCCACGAGAATCCCAGAAACGACGACGCGGTCAGATCGATCGCCGGCTCCACCGTCGAATACGACTGCACGTTATCCTGATAAACCGCGCCGTTTCCATTAAACGTCGCGAATTGATCCAGGCCGTTCGGCGGACACGCCACCATGTTGGTCAGCGTGCCTCTCGCAGCGAACGAGTTCGGTCCCTCGACCGCCGCGCCCAGCAGGAACGGCGGCCCGTTCACCGGCACGTCCACCAGATTTGTTACCTGATGCTGCATGCACAGCGGGAACGTCCCGCCATCGCCCACAATCAGCGACGTGCCCCACGCGTTCGCGCCCAGCACGTTCGCCTGCTGGCGATTTCCGAACGCGGCATAGGCCGTCGAACTCGTCAGAAAATCGTACTCATTCGCCATCACCACCAGCCCGCCGCCGTGCGACGTCGTGTCAAACGTGTTCCAGGGGAATCCGAATCCAAACGGATCCTTCCCGCCCTGCGTCACCGCTTTGTCGAGTTGCTTCTTCAAGTCCGCCAGCAGTTGTGCCTGGGTGACGGCCAGTCCTGGCGGGTTTCCCGCGAGAGCAATCGCGCGATAGAGCTCGAAGTGCGCCAGCCCGGTCACGTCGTAGAGATTCAGCGTGTCCGCCGCATCATTCGGCCCCGTGATGTAGGCATGCGCCCATGTCGCCGCCAGTGGCAGGTAGAACAGAGGGTCGGTATGCGGCAATCCCGCCGGCAGATTCGTCGCGCCTTGCAGCGCAAAGTACAACTCGGTCGCGCCCCACTCCAGGTCATCTCGCCACTCCTTCTCCGGATAGAAATCAAACGGTCCCGCCGTCAGCAGGTTCCCCGTCGGCGCCGTGTTCGCCAGATCGAAAATGTGCTCCGCCGAAAGCAGGCACTGATTCGCATAGGCCGAGTTGCTCGCGACGAAAACCTTGTAGCACAGCGCAAAACTCGCTGCCAGCCGTCCCGCAATGTTCGGGCTGATCGTCGCTCCTGCGCCTCCTGCCGTGTTCTGAAACACCGGCCGGTGGCAGATAAACTGATAGGGCGACACGCAGCTCTGAAAGTTGTCGTCCGCCTGCGGCAGCCGCCAGATGTCGTGATCGCCCGCATAGTTGTGTCCGCCCGACGCCACCGCCACCTGGTAGTAGAGAGTCTTCGTGCTGTCGGCCCACATCTTCTGCAGCCAGTCGAGCCCGAACTTCGCCTCAGCCGTGAAGTTCGCCGAACTCGATCCCGCCCCCATCTGTGCCGGAAAATCGCGCACGCCGGTCAGCATCATCCCCACCGTATAGCTGTGCGTCTCCACGAACTTCATATAGTCGCCCGCGTCCCACCAGCCGCCCGACGCGTCGATCACCGCCCCGGTCGGCGTCAGCGGACCGGCGTTGTCCTTCTTGTTGAACGTCGGCGTGAAGTACACCTTTGCGCTCTGGTCATTCACATGCCCGGCCGCCGTGCGCAAGGCATTGGCGATGAAGTTCGGGCCGTCGCGCGACGTCTCGTAGTAGAACAGCGAATTCGCCAGCGGCGTGGCGAAGATGTTCGCCCCCGTATCAATGCTGAACCCCGGCGATGTCGCCGCGATCGGCGACGCCACCGAGATCGTGTACGTCCCGGCCGTCGTAACCGAATCGAAATCCAGCGTGTACACCGTGAATGTTCCCCACGTTCCGGCGCTCGCTCCCACCGGCGCCGAGAAAACCGTCGTGCTGCCGTTCTTGACCGCGAACGTGGCTCCTGCTTCGGAGCCGCTCGCCATCAGGTACGCGCGTTTGCTTCCGGTCGCAACATAGCCGGCCTCATTGACCCGAATGAACGCGCTCGCAGCGTGGCACAGGTCTGTGCCTTGAAGCGCGACCACGGCCACGAGGAGGATTTGGGCAAAGCCGAAAGAGGAGGTACGTCCGGAGGGAGTTGCCATAGGACACCTCTCGAATTGAATGGTTTTAATAAATCGAGTGAATACTGCGCGCCCCCGCATCTTCTGTCAATAGGGAATCTCCCTGAATCCCGCTCCCAGCCTCCATTTTCGGGACCAGACCCCAGCCCGCCGGTGAACCGGCCACCCTGGCTTGAAACGATCCGCCCTTCGAAAACACCATCCGCTAGAGGTTCTACGCTATGAGCACCCAGGCGAAGACTCCCATGGAAATGCCCGGGTCCCGCGGCCCGGAGACTCGCTCGGTCGAAGACCAGCTCGCTGAGTTTCGGCTGGATCTCGATACGCTGAAAACCTCGAACAAAAGCTGGGTCAAGACCTGGGGAGTGTATCTGGGAATGCTGGGAGCCCTGATTGCCGTGCCCAAGGGCGTGCTCGATCTCGCCACACAGCTCTGGCAGCGTCCCAACACCTCGGTCGAGATTCAGGAGATCTCGATGTATCACATCCCCGGAATGGCGCCGGCCGAGAGCGTGAAACTTCAGCTCGTGATTCGGAATGAGGGCAACCTCGATGATGTCCTGCTGGCCAACGGCGTCAGCCTCACTGTGGGTGGACAACTCGTGCAGCTCTCCGACAAAGATTTTGGACTCTTCGAAGATGGAAAAGCCGTGGATGCCTCCCTCGTGGTTCCCAGGAACGCTTCACGCGGATATGAACTGCAGATCACTTTCAATCCCAGGGAACGCGAGCTGGCGGCAACGCCCGGCCCGCACAAGGTCGAACTGCGCTTCCTGGGCGACCGGCAGAATGCCTACTCCGCCAGCGTCTGCTTCCCCTTGCAGCCCAGCGACGTCCACGACATGTTCCAATCCAGCGACTACTGGCACCAGACCGTAATCGCCCAGTTGGCCCAGTGCCCCGGTCAGGGCTGAGGTGAACTTATGAACTGCATGGTGACGATCACTCTGCTGGCTTCCTTGCTCGGCTCGCTCGCCGCCCCGCCGCGGGGAGCTTACTTTCAGGCGTACCGGCCTCCCATCGAAGCCCGGACGGGAGATGTTGCCACCGGAACCGTGGTGCGTCAGGAGCCCCAGACGCTCGTTCTCAACACGAATCCCTGCAGCGGTGAACGCGACAAACAGATCGTGATCTTCCACGCGCCGTTTACCTCCAAGAATGCCGAACCCGCTTCCTGCCCGAACGGACAATCCTTCTCCCAGATCACCGCCAGCCAGCGCTAGAGCGCTGCTTCCCGACGCCGGAAGCTCCGTGCTGGAAGCTCCGTGCCCGCAGCTCCGTGGAAGAGCGGCCCCTTGGGGCCGCGTCAGCGGCCAATAAGGAATCGGGCTTTAGCCTTGGTGGTCGTTCAACGGTGGACCCACTCTCTCGTGCTCTTGCGAGAACGGTTTCGTCCCGCCTGAAAAACTAAAGAGACCGCAAAGAGCGCCGCTTCTGCCTCGCGGCGAGTGGAACCGGTCGCTTTTCCACACCCCCCTTGTGACAGGTAACCTTGCCCCTGACCATCACTCCGCGCCATAATCGCCCTGGCGTGGGCAGTGCTCGAATGGCCGAGCCTGTCTCCGTTAACTCCTTATGTTTGAAGATTTTACCCGCAACCCATTCCGGCTCAAGATTTTGCGCGCAAAACCGAGCCTAAATCCATGACTCCACAGGACCAGGGGGGAGGGGGTACCCCCTCCACCGAACCTTCCCAAAATGAGAAACAAAGAGAAAAATGACCCGCCTTCTACCGCACCTCAAAATAAACTTGACCTCTCCCCTCCTTGCGGATACATTAACCAGTTCCACCGACTTCCCGAGTCTCTGGGTCTGTTCTGCAGTACCTCGGCGACGAGCCAAACCAGAAAATCGAGCATCTTCGGGGTCCGGTTGCGCATCTATTCGAGTGGGATTTGCGCCTACCCTTTACAACTTGCCTGGAATCAGAGGTTTAGAGTCTTACGGAGTTCTGAACCGCTTTCTCAGGAGAAAGGGTAGCAGCAAAAGGCCTATTACTTAACTAGTCAGGAGAAACAAAACACATGCGTTCGGATCGTGTGTTTGACGCTTTACAGACGTTGCGGAACCGTTATATGCTGTGCCAGCTTGCCTCCAAGGCCACGCGGAAGTTCCATCGGCCCAGCACCAGAATCCAGGAAACGATGAACGGCGTTTTGGACCGGATCGCAGGCTCGGAGCGGCAGGAAGTTCTGTCGGAACCGGAGAATTTTGCTGAGGCACAACGGCGGGCTGCGTAATCATCCCGCCTCGCGTCCTCCCGTGTTTTTTGTCTTCCCTGAGTGACCCTCCTTTGAAAACCCCCGCACGCGCCAACTGAATCGCATCTGCGCGCCGGGGCTAGGTGAATCCATGACCATTGCTGAATTGAAAGAAAAGAACATTACCGAGCTGACCAAGATCGCAAGGACCTTGGATCTGCCCGGTGCCAGCGGACTGCGCAAGCAGGACCTCATCTTCAAAATCCTGCAGGCGCAGAGCGAAAAAGAAGGCCACATCTTCGCCGAGGGCGTGCTGGAAATCCTCCCCGATGGCTACGGCTTTTTGCGCTCGCCGGACTACAACTACCTGCCCGGCCCCGACGACATCTACGTGTCGCCGTCGCAGATCCGCAAATTTGACCTCAAGACCGGCGACACCATCAGCGGCCAGGTGCGTCCTCCGCACGAGGGCGAGAAATACTTCGCGCTGGTGAAGATCGAAGCCGTCAACTTCGAGTCGCCCGACGAGGCCCGCAACAAGATCCTGTTCGACAACCTCACGCCCCTCTATCCGCAGGAGCGCGTCAAGCTGGAGACCGCCCGCGAGAACGTGAGCGCTCGCGTGATGGACCTGCTGACGCCGCTCGGCAAGGGCCAGCGCGGCCTGATCGTCTCTCCCCCGCGCGCCGGCAAAACCATGCTGCTGCAGAACGTCGCCAACTCGATCACCGCAAACCATCCTGAAGTCGTGCTCATGGTGCTGCTGATCGACGAGCGCCCGGAAGAAGTTACCGACATGCAGCGCTCGGTCAAAGGCGAAGTGATTTCTTCCACCTTCGACGAGCCCGCCGCGCGCCATGTGCAGGTCGCCGAAATGGTGATCGAGAAGGCCAAGCGCCTGGTGGAACACAAGCGCGACGTGGTGATCCTGCTGGATTCGATCACCCGCCTGGCCCGCGCCTACAACACCATCGTGCCCCCGTCGGGCAAGGTGCTCTCCGGCGGCGTCGACTCCAACGCCTTGCAGCGTCCCAAGCGCTTCTTCGGCTCGGCCCGCAACATCGAGGAAGGCGGCTCGCTGACCATCATTGCCACCGCGCTCATCGACACCGGCTCGCGCATGGATGACGTCATCTTTGAAGAATTCAAAGGCACGGGCAATTCGGAAATCATCCTGGAGCGCAAGCTGGTCGACAAGCGCGTCTTCCCGGCCATCGACATTCAGCGCTCGGGCACGCGAAAAGAAGAGCTGTTGATCCCCAAAGAAGACCTGCAGCGCATATGGGTCCTGCGCAAGGTGCTGAACCCGCTCTCGCCGGTGGAAGCGATGGAGCTGCTGATCGACAAGCTCAGCAAGACGAAATCGAACGGCGAGTTCCTGGCCAACATGAGCGCGCTGTAACGCGAAGAGCAACGGCTTCCGGCTTCGCAGCCGGAAGCCTTGTCCTCTCGCGGCGTCTCGCGATTTGCAGTTTTCCCGCCTGGAAAAAGTGGCATACTTGGGCAGGCGTGCGATCGAGCACGCGTGCGAGGATGCCGTGCGCGCAAAACCAGTAGCGTGGACCCTTCTTGCTTCCCTGTTCTTGTCCCTGCCGGCAATGGCTCAGAGCCCGGGACAGCGGCCGCGGCAGCGAACTGATCCCACCACGGCCCCGATCGACCAGCCGGAAACGCCGGAGCGGATGGCCCAGGAATTGGCGAAGAAAGCGAATCTGCAGCGGCAGCTCGCCCTGAAGAACGACACCGACAGGTTGCTGAAGCTCGCCGTTGAGCTGAAGGAATACGTCGACAAATCGAACGAGAATGTTCTCTCACTCGACGTGATGAAGAGGGCCGACGAGATCGAGAAGCTGGCCCACAGCGTGAAAGAGAAGATGAAGGGGCCGAACTAGGATCGCGCGGTTTAACCACAGAGGACACAGAGCACGTTGTCCTCTGTGGTTGAGTCCTATGCCAGCGTGAACTTGCCGCGCTCGATCAGCTTCTGGGCAATCAGCTGGCGCAGTTCAATCGTGTTGAACGGTTCGTACTTGGCCAGACGGCGAAGGATCGCAAGCTGCGTCCGCAGCATGTCGCCATCGGCGACAGCGGCGATCACTTTCCTGGCTGCCGATTCAACTTTCTCCAGCGCCTGCGAGAGGTAAACCCGCGTCATGGCGATGGGCAGAGCTGCGCCGGCTTCGCCCTTGGTCTCGACGATCTTCTGCGCGCGCAGCACCGCCGACTCCATCGCGTAGGCTTCGATGGTCATGTCGGCGATGGCGCCCATGATCTCCTGCTGGTCCTGAATTGCCTGCATGTACTTTTGCGTGGCCGCGCCCGCGGCAAACAGGCCCAGCTTCTTGGCCTGCGCCACCAGCTTGCGCTCGTCGGCGAGAGCCCCCTCCAGGTCTTCGCCGCCGGAGGGCCCGGAAAGCACTTCGTCCATCAGCTTCTTGATGGCGGGCATGAGCGGCAATTGCCCGCTCATGGCGCGCTTCAGCAGGAACCCGGTGATGATGAGGCGGTTGATTTCGTTGGTGCCTTCGAAGATGCGGTTGATGCGCGCGTCGCGATACGCGCGCTCGGCGGGATACTCTTCGACAAAGCCGTAGCCGCCGTAGATCTGCACGGTTTCGTCGACGACGTAGTCGATCATCTCCGAGCCCCAGACTTTGATGATCGAGCACTCGACCGCATACTCTTCAATCGCCTTGAGCGTTTGCTTGGCGGCATCGGCGGCCGATTTGTCGACCTCGCCGAGCGCGCCGTCCATAAGCGCGACCGTCCGGTAGACAAGAGACTCGCCGACGAAGAGCAGCGCCGCCATGTTGGCGATCTTCTCGCGAACCAGTCCGAAATCCGCGATCACCTTGTTAAACGCCTTGCGCTGCCTGGCGTAAGCGATCGCATGCTCGAGCGACACGCGGCCTCCGCCCACGCACATCGCGCCCAGCTTGAAGCGCCCGATGTTCAGGATGTTGAAGGCGATGACGTGGCCCTTGCCGATTTCGCCCAGAAGGTTCTCGACCGGCACCTTGCAATCGTTGAGGATGATAGGACACGTCGACGATCCGCGGATGCCCATCTTGTGCTCTTCCGCGCCGATGGAGAAGCCGGGAAAGCCCTTCTCGATGAGGAACGCGGTGAACTTTTCGCCGTCAACCTTGGCGAAAACGGTGAATAAGTCGGCGAAGCCGGCATTGGTGATCCACATCTTCTCGCCGTTCAGGATGTAGTGCTTGCCGTCAGGCGAAAGTTGAGCGCGGGCGCGGCAATTCATGGCGTCAGAGCCGGACGAGGCTTCCGACAACGCATACGCGCCGACGATTTCACCGGTGGCAAGGCGCGGCAGGTATTTCTGCTTTTGTGCCTCCGTGCCGAAATAGACAATGGGCAGAAGTCCGATGCCGCTGTGCGCGCCCCAGCTGGTGGCAAAGCCCGCGTACTTGGCGATGTGATCGGCGATGACCGCGGCAGTGACTTTGTCCATCTCGAGGCCGCCGTAAGCCTCGGGAATCTCCACGCCGCTCAGGCCGAGTTCGCCGGCTTTTTTGAGCAGGTCGCGGGTGACGGAAAAGTCCTTGTGCTCGATCTTTTCGACGTTGGGCAGGATTTCGTTGAGGGCAAATTCTTCCGCGGTCTGGGCGATAAGTTGATGCTGCTCGGTAAAATCTTCGGGAGTGAAGACCTCGTCGGGACGGCGCGTCTCGAGCAAGAAACCGCCGCCCGAAATCTTGGTTTTGGGAACCGCTGTCGTAGTAGCCATAAAGTCAATCCTCGATATGAAAGGTCAACAATTTGAGGAAGCACTCTAATTCTAATGCTCTGGGCGAGGGAATGATAGGCCAGGAATTAGCCGGTTCTTTCGGTTTTTGTGCCGAGAATTCCGGGAATTCGCCGTTGCCGAGCTGGAACGGAACGTTGCAACGGAACGTTGCGGCTGCGCCGCCTGCGGTTCCTCGTACATCGTGCGCTAGTACATATCCGGATTCGGGAGCGTGATCCGGCACTCTGCCGGAGCCTCGTTCAGCAGCATTCTGTATTCCAGCAGTGCCGCGTCGCGCTTCTGAGTCAGTGCCTGGCACTCTTGCCCGGAGGGATCTTTCGCGCACGCCGCCTGCATCTGTTCTCTGAGACCCGACAGAGCCAGCGTATCGATTCCTGCTCTGCCGGCGAAGGGCGCGCACTCAGCAGCCGTCGGTAGGCAACTGACGCCGTTCCAGGATTCGCCCGCCTGACACTGATTTGCGCCGGGCAAGCACCCCGCGCCGTTCCAGAACTCTCCTGGCCGGCACTGGCTCGTCGCGCTGGTTGAAGGAGTCTGCGAGGAAATGCAGCTTCCGTTCTTGCTTCGAGTTTGCCCGAAAGGACACGGGCAATCGCCTGCTTTGCACGCGGGACGCCGCAGGTCAGACGCGGCGGGCGTCATCGGCTTCGGAGCGGGCTCCTTGCAGGGGCCATCTTTGCAGAGGGGACGACGCAGGTCGGACTGCAGAGGCGCATCCCCGCGATCCTTGGTCGCGTGGCCGGCGCTTGCCGCGGGCGCAGGCGGGTTGATCTTGCCTTCGGGAGTCGCGTGTCTGAGATCAGATTTCGCCTCGGTCGCGGTTTGAGGCGGATTCACACTCGGGGAGATATTCGATGCGTTGCCTGAAGAGGGCGTGAGCGAGCGCTGCTGTTGTTCGCGCTGTTCCTGTTCGCGCGCCTGCTGCGCGCGTGCCGCCTCGTCGCGCGCAGCCTGTTCCCGCTGTTGCTGCTCGCGTTGTTGCTGGTCCCGCGCCTGTTGCTCCCGCTGTTGCTCCTCACGCTGTTGTTGATCGCGCGCCTGTTGCTCCCGTTGCTGGTCTTCGCGCTGTTGTTGATCGCGCGCCTG
>Ga0187846_10000915_pt1 | contig 16892 bp, 11 predicted proteins | sample TC_taG_FD_161473 | JGI IMG/M metagenome (GOLD analysis project Ga0187846, IMG submission 161473) | Biofilm microbial communities from the roof of an iron ore cave, State of Minas Gerais, Brazil - TC_06 Biofilm (v2) | ecosystem: Environmental > Terrestrial > Deep subsurface > Cave > Wall biofilm...
CCTCCGATTCTTGTCTGCGATCCCGGCGGTCGTTGTTCTTGTAGCAGTGACGCACGCGGTGTTCCAGCAGAGACAGGAATACTTCTTCCTGACTCCGGAGGACGTCTTTCAGGACATCTACGACATCAATCCTTTTCCAGCCGCGATGACGGTTGGAGACTATCTGAAGAAGCATTCTCCCGAGGACGCGCGCATCGGGGTATTGGGCTCCGAGCCCGAAATCTACTTTTATGCCAATCGTCACTCCGCCACCGGTTACCTTTACATGTACAGCTTGATTGTCCACCAGAAGTACACCGCGCGCATGCGCGCCGAGATGATGACGGAACTCAACGCCAACCGCCCGGACTATCTGGTGTACGTCGATGAGTCCGATTCCTGGGGAGTTCGCACCGGGCCGCCCGATACTGAGGCCTTTCTCGCGGCGCTGCATGAATTTATGGACAGCCAATACGAAAAGATTGGCGTGGCGGAAATTGACGATACAACCACCTACGTCTGGGGCGATGGTGCGAAGGGCTATGTGCCGCATTCCACAGACGCGATGTACGTGCTGAAGCGGCGGGGAACCGCCGGCGCGCCCGGCGCCTCGCCGAGATAGCGCTGCAGGGATGCTATTCTGAAAGGGCAAGTGGGTCTGAAGGCCATTGCTGCGGCCATGAGCGCATCCTCACTAACCATGCAGTCACGATCGGCCGCGGCCGTGAACAGCCGATGGGACGGGTGCGTCTCGGTCATCGTGCCGGTCTACAACGAAGCCGCGCACGTGGACGAGCTCCTGCAGGCGATTCACGTTTCGCCGGTGAAGAAAGAGATCATCATCGTGGACGACGGTTCCACCGACGGCACGCGCGAAAAGCTGCAGGCGATGCCTCTGGCCTCCGACGTCACCGTCGTGTTTCACGAGAAAAACTGCGGCAAGGGAGCCGCCATCCGCACCGCGCTCGAATACGCCCGCGGCGAGTATGTCCTGATCCAGGACTCCGATCTGGAATACGACCCGCAGGACTATCCCGCGCTGCTGCGGCCGCTCGAAGAAAACAAGGCTAACGTGGTGTACGGCGTTCGCCCCGACCGGCCGGAGCGCGGTCTCCGTTTTTTTCTGGGCGCGAAGCTTCTCACGCATCTCACGAACTTGCTTTACGGCGCAGGCATCCACGACGAAGCGACCTGCTACAAGGTTTTCCGCCGTTCGCTCCTGTCGCAGGTACGCCTGGATTGCCATCGCTTCGAGTTTTGTCCCGAGGTCACCGCCAAGCTGTGCCGCATGGGAAACAAGATCGCCGAAGTGCCCGTTTCGTATGCGCCGCGCTCTGCCGGGGAAGGCAAGAAAATCCGCCACTCCGACGGCTGGCTGGCCATTTGGACGCTGATTCGCTATCGCTTTCTCCCGCGTTCGAGCTGGACCAAGCCTGCCGATGCACGCCCGCCCGCTCCGTTCGCGGTGAGCGCTTCGCGCCGTCCTCCGGGTTGAAGCGCCGCGATCATCTCCCTGATACACTTCCGCACGATGGACAGGCCATCCCTCCCGGCGCTCCCGAGATCAGTGCTCTGGCTTGTGCTGCTGTCGTTTGTCCTGCAGGTCGCTGCCATCGGCGCGTTCCGCCAATACCGTACCCGGACAGAAGACGACCACTTCGGCTTTGGATGGGAAATGGGACGCGTCGCCCGCTCCATCGCGCTCGGCCAGGGCTTCAGCAGTCCTTACGGGGATAACACCGGACCAACCGCGTGGGAGCCGCCGCTCTATCCCTTCCTCATGGGTGGCGTCTTCAAGATTGCCGGAATCTACACTTACGCCTCGGCTTGGGTGCTGCTGATCATCAACAGCTTTTTCACGGCGCTCACCTGCATTCCGATCTATTTCGTAGCACATCGAACGTTCGGCGAACCCGTCGCGACCTGGTCGGCATGGGCCTGGGGGCTCAACCCTTACGCTTGGTATTGGTCGATTCACTGGATCTGGGACACTACCTTCACTCCGCTGGTGCTTGCGCTGATCTTTCTCCTTGCGCTCGAACTGCAGGACTGGCCGGGATTGCGCGGCTGGACGGTATTTGGAGTTCTATTCGGCATCGGCGCGCTGGCGAATCCCACGATGCTCACATTCCTTCCTTTCTGCGGTTTTTGGATATGGCGGCAACGATTCAAACGCGGCCTGCCGTCGCTTTCTGGAGTCGTCATTTCGTCGGCAGTTTTTTTTCTCGTGCTGTCGCCCTGGCTCCTCCGCAATTACGAAGTCTTCGGGCGCTTCGTCTTCATCCGCGACGATTTCGGCCTGCAGTTCCGCCTAGGCAACTGGAATGGCGCCGACGGCATGCTCATGGCCTACCTGCAGCCCAATCTCAACAAACCGGAGTTCGAGAAGTTCCAGCGGATGGGCGAACTTGCCTACGCCGCTGACTGCCAGCGGCTGGCCTTCGACTGGATTCGCTCGAATCCCCGGCGCTTCGCCGTCATCAGCCTGAAGCGCTTTTTCTACTATTGGAATGGGGTGCCCAAGGCCACCGACAGCCGCCTTCCCTTCGACTTTCGCACTTCGCTTTTTCTAGCCTGGTCGGTCATCGCCATCTGGGGAGCGGGACGCGCACTGCGCCAAAAGCGGCGCGCAGCCTGGCTTTTCGCCGGCTTGCTGCTCACCTATCCCACGACCTACTACTTCGTCTATCCCCACGCCCGCTACCGGCATCCCATTGAGCCTGAGCTGTTAATTCTGGCTGTGTTCCTGTTGTCGGAAATCGGCAAACCAATGCGTGCCGGGGATTCACCGCTGTTGTAACGCGGAAACGCGGTCGTTCAAGCAGTATTTCTCTCTGTTTCGCGGTGGTTAAGCCAACCGTGGTGTGGAATCTTCGGTAAAATCGTGGTTCCTGATGTTCAAGAAAATCGTCATTGCGAACCGGGGTGAGATTGCGGTACGCGTGATTCGCGCCTGTCACGAGATGGGCATCGCCGCCGTTGCCGTCTACTCCGACGTCGACCGCGCTTCTCTGCACGTGCGCAAGGCCGACGAGGCTTATCCCATCGGTGCGGCTGCTGCTACCGAGTCGTACCTCAACATAGCCAGGATTCTCGACGTCGCCCGCCGCTCGGGCGCAGACGCCATTCATCCCGGCTATGGATTCCTCTCCGAGAACGCAAAGTTCGCGCAAGCCTGCGCTGATGCCGGCATCAAGTTCATTGGTCCGACCGCCGCGGCGATGGAAGCCATGGGCTCCAAAACCCGCGCCCGTCAGGCCATGGAGCGAGCCTCGATCCCGGTCGTCCCGGGCACGTCTCGCGGCCTGGAGTCCTTCGAGCAGGCCGGGCAGGTTGCCGCCCGCATCGGCTATCCCGTCATGCTGAAAGCCGCGGCGGGCGGCGGCGGCAAAGGCATGCGCCTGGTGCACGCGCCCGATCAGCTGAAGTCTTCGCTGGAAGCGGCTCGCAGCGAGGCCGAGCGCTCTTTCGGAGACAGCGAAGTTTACCTCGAGAAGGCTATCGTGAATCCTCGGCACATCGAGATGCAGATTCTGGCCGACGAGCACGGCAACATCGTCTACCTCGGCGAGCGCGAATGCTCTCTGCAGCGCCGCCATCAGAAGGTGCTTGAGGAATCGCCTTCTCCCATCGTCGATCCCGACATGCGCCGCCGCATGGGGGAAATCGCCGTCCGGGTCGCTCAAGCCGCGGGATACACGAACGCCGGCACCGTCGAGTTCCTCGTCGATCAGCATAAGAATTTCTACTTCCTCGAGATGAACACGCGCCTGCAGGTCGAGCACCCGGTCACGGAAGTGACCACCGGACTCGACTTGGTTCACTTGCAGATGCACATCGCCGCCGGGGGAAAACTGCCATTCTCGCAGGACGGCGTGACCCTCCGTGGTCACGCCATCGAGTGCCGCATCTACGCCGAGGATCCGGACAACAATTACTTCCCCAGCCCGGGCAAGATCACTCTGCTGATCGCGCCTACCGGTCCCGGCATCCGTCGCGACACCGGCATGTATGAAGGCTGGACGGTCCCCATCGATTACGATCCGCTGCTGGCCAAGCTGGTAGGTTACGGCACCGATCGCGCGCAGGCGATCGCTCGCCTGGCCTGCGCCCTCGACGAATATTTCGTCGGCGGGATCAAGACCAACATTTCGCTGTTTCGCCGCATCCTCCGCAATCCGGAGTTTCGCGCCGGGCGGGTCGACACTGGCTTTCTCGATCGCCTGCTCCAGCAGAGGGAAGAGGAGGGCGCCAAATCCGCGGGCGAGGCGACTGCCGGCCCTCCGCACGCCGATGTGGCGGCAATCGCGGCAGGAATGTTCGCCGTGCTCGATCTGTCGGCTGCCAGGCCAGGGGAGCGGGCGAGCGCCAACGCTTCGAACAGCACGGCAAAAACAAGATCAGGCTGGAAGGCTGCCGGCCGGGCCGAAGCGGTCCAGTAGCTGATGGCTTACCACCGGCCATCGAACACTGCCTTTCATGACTTACGACGTCACCATCAACGGCAAGAACTACCGTTTGGAACTGCACCACGCCGAGGGACGCTGGTCCTGCGTTCTCGACGGACACCCCGTTGAAGTGGACGCCGTACTAGCCCGCCCCGACGTGCTCTCGCTTCGCATCGGCAGCCACACTTACGAGGTGAAGTCCGAGCGCGTGGCCAACGACCTGCACGTGTGGGTCGGCAGCCAGCGTTTTTCGGCAGAGGTGCGCGATCCGCGCTCGCTCCGCGGACGCTCCCGCCCGGCTGACGACCACGGCCCCAGAAAGCTCACTGCGCCCATGCCCGGCAAGGTCGTCCGCATTCTCGTCCGCGAAGGGACAGAGGTTGAGGCCGGCGCTGGCGTGCTGGTCGTCGAAGCCATGAAGATGCAGAACGAAATCAAATCTCCCAAGAAGGGGACGATCCAGAAAATTCAAGTGAGCGAGGGAGGCGCGGTGAACGCCGGAGACGTGTTGGCAATCGTGGAATGAGTATTCCGGGGCGGCCCTTCTCCGCGACCTTCGCGAAAACCCTGGCACTCTTTGCGGTTAGAGTCTTTCCGCCCCGCCCTAATTCGCCAGCCCGTTGCTGTCCAGCACCTTCTTCGCGTAATAGTTCTCAACTTTGGCGGTGTTGCGGAGAACTTCGTAATACGCCGCCTTCAGCAGTTGCTCACGCCGCTCCTGCAGTTGCGAGCGAATCGCCATCTTCACCCGGTCGTCCGACAGATCGCGCTGCCCGGCCGGTTCCTTCGACACCAGCTTCACGATCCGATAGCCAACGGGCTGCTTGTTGGCGGGATTGACCACCGAAATGATCGGGCTATACTGGCCGGCTTTCAATTTCATCACCAGCTCGCGCGTGGCCGCGTCCGTATTCTTCAGCGCGGACTCCGGAATCGGCCCCAGGTCGCCGCCGTTGCCGGAAGTCTCCGGGTCCTCGGAGTAGTTCATCGCGAGGGTGGCGAAATCCTCGCCGCTGTCCAGGCGGTTGGCGATGTTCTGGATCTTCTTGCGCGCGTCGGCGTCATTCTGCGCCTTGTTGTTCTGATTGTGCACCTGGGGATTGGGAAGCGGAGTCACCATGATCTGCGCCAGGTGATATTGCGTCTCGATCAGATTGAACTCCGCCTTGTGCGCGTTGTAGTAATCGGCGATGTCCTGCTCGGTGACGCTGATCTTCGACGAGACTTCCTTGTTCATCACCTTTTCCAGGGTGATCGACCGCCGGATGTCGCGCTTGAAGTCATCCACCGTAACTTTTCGCTCCTTGAGGCGCTGCTCGAAGGCCTCCGGCGTATAGGGAGACTTGATTTCGTTCAGCTTGCGGTCGACCTCTTCGTCGGTGGCGAGAAGGCCCAGCTTTTCCGCGCGGCGCATCACGATTTCGTCGTCGATAAGCTGGTGCAGGATGTTCAGCCGCAGGATCGTCGCCTGCTCTCCGCTGGGCGGCTGTTGCGCCGATGCCACCTGATTCTCGTAGTACTTGTCGACGTCCGACCGGAAAATCTTGCGCCCGTCCACCACCGCCATCACGTCGCCGCCAACTTGCCGGTTGCACGCCGCCACACTGCTGAACAAGAGAGCAGCCATAAGGGCTGACCCAATCTGGCCAAAGCGCGATTTCTTATGCAAAGTGATCTCCCTGGAACCTCGACGGCCTTTGTCCTGTGAATTGTGTGTGCCCGCTGTGCACGGCTACCGGGATGGCGCCTGGGCCGACGTGGTTGGATGCTCCGGCACCGGCAGCCCGGCATCTTTCAAGGCGCGATCCAGCGCGGCGCGAAGCTCGCCAATCGATACCGCGCCGTCGATCTTTTCTCCGTTGATGAATAACGTCGGCGTCGCTTCCACGCCGATTCCGTCACCTTCCTTGGACGACGCCTTCACCGCGCCCTCATCCTGCGCCTTCATGCAGGACTGCAGCTTCACCGTATCCAGATTGTGACTCTGCCCCTGCAGCATGGTCAGCCGGTCGAGAGCCGCAAACCGCGCCTCCGGCCCCTTTTCCCCGTTGACCTCACCCTGATGCGTGTGGATGTAGTCGGCGAAATCCCAATAAGCATCGCTGCTCTGCGCCGCCAGGCAATTCGCGTTCACCGCGGCATGCGTCGCCCAGGGATGAATCTCCACCAGCGGATAGTCTTTGTACACAAACGTTACCCGGTCGCCGTATTCCTTGAGAAGCTGCGGAAACAGGGTCTGATGCATGCGCGAACAGTAAGGACACTCGAAGTCGTCGTAGTTCACCACCACTACCTTCGATGCCTTCGCCCCCCGCGTCGGTCGCCCGTTGATGTCGATCTTGCTCATCACCGTCGCGTAGGGATCCTTGGTCAGATCAAACTTGATCATCCTTACCATCGCATTACGGTCTTTGGAGATCAGGAAATTCAGCTCCTGCTTGTGATCTCCTCCCTCGAAGGTGACCGTCACCGTGTCGTAGTTGGGCCAGTCGGTGCTCGGAGTGACCGGACCCACTACTACGTGAACCTCGGCAGGAACCTTGTAGTAGGAACGCATTTGCCGTTCGATTTTCCTGGTCAGATCGGACGGAGCGGACTGGGCGGCGCAGCCCAGACAAATCATCAGCAGGACAAGAAAAGAGCGTCGAATTAGATTCACCATGAACCGCCTGAACATTGCAAGCTAAGGGTTGATTATCTCACAGGGGATGAAAACGGCTGTGCTGGAGGCTTCCCGGAAAGGCTCGTACTTCGCGCTCTCTGCGGCACGTTTTTGCGAGCTTCTCGGTAAAAGGCTGCTTAACTCGCGCCACAAATCTCATGCTGTCCGGCGCGCCAGTTCATCTGCCGGCAGCAGCGCGTTCATCGATCCTGAGCGAAATCCTTCCAGATCCAGCGTCACGAACTGAAAGCCCAGCGCCTTGAAGATGCGGATAAACTCGGCGGCCATGGCCGGAGTGAGCGCGCGCTCAAACTCTTCGCGCGCGATCTCGATGCGCACCATCTCGCCATGATGCCGCACGCGCAACTGCCGGAAACCGAGGCCGCGCAGCGCATCCTCGCCCTTTTCGACCATTTCCAGCGCCTCTCGCGTCACCGGACGCCCGTATTCGATGCGCGACGAAAGGCACGCGGAGGCCGGCTTGTCCCAGATCCGCAGCCCGGCGTCGCGCGCCGACTCACGGATCTGTTGCTTGGTCAGCCCGGCCTCCAGCAGCGGCGCCGCCACATCGTGCTCGCGCGCGGCCTGCTGGCCGGGACGGAAGTCTCCCTGATCGTCAACATTGACGCCATACGCGATGGCGTCGAATCCGCGCGCCTGGCGCATTCCTTCCATCACTGTGAACAGTTCATCCTTGCAGTGAAAACAGCGCTGGCCGTCGTTGCGAACGTAGTCGGAGCGCTCCATCTCGGAAGTGGTCACGACTTCCAACGGGATGCCTTGCTCCTCCGCGAAGGCGATGGCGTCCGCCAGTTGCGTGCGCGCGAGGCTGGGTGAATCGGCAATCACCGCGAGCATATTCGATCCCAGGGCCCGGTGCGCCGCCCACGCCAGATACGCAGAATCCACGCCGCCCGAATAGGCCACCAGAACCCGCCCGAGGCGGCGCAATTCCTCATCCAGCGCAGCGCGCTTCGCCCGTAAATTCTCATCCAACGGCATGCCGTTCATGTTAGCAGGGTCCGGTACGGCCGGGTCCGCCTTTGCGGCTAGTACAGCCTTTCCTGCCGCCGCAAGTTTCCGAGTCCTCCAATGTTCGCCAGGGCGAACGTAAACCGGAATGCATTCTCATTCCTCACGTTCGCAATCGCAAACCGGCGATACTCCAGGGTGAACCCGCAGCAATCCCAGTTATAGGTGGTCTGAGCGGTGGCAAACTGCAGTAGTTTACTTTCTGCGTCAAACCCGAAGCTGGTGGCCGCCGTAAACCCTCTCTTGTTGGGATGTCCATAGCCCAGTCCGGCGCGGAACTGATTGAACCGCTGCGTGAATACCGTCCCCAAAGGAGAAAACGACGGCAGGGGTATCTGCAGAAACGCGTCTCCGCCTCCCACGGTGAATGGACCTACGTGATAATTGGCCAGCAGCGTGTTGGCGTTGACCCGGCGCTGCTGAAAGTCGTAGTCCATGTCCCATTCGGCATCGGTTCGGGAGCTGGTCTCCACGCGCACGCGCGACACGATCGGCGACAGATGGCGCGGTTGCGTCACAAAGGCGATCCCGGTCAGATCATCGGTCGTGGCAAACACATTTCGCTGACCCGAAACGGCCGCTCCGCCGAACGTTGGATCGAGAAAGTACTTCTGCGCCACCTCCCAGGTCACGATCTCCCGCGCCGACGGCCCCGGCTGGCACCCAGCGTCGGTCAGCACGTTCGTTCGTTGCCAGGGTACCCCGCTCTCCGGAGCCGCCCGGCCTACGGTCAGCGCCGGCATGCTGACCACCGAGCAGTCTTCCGCTTTTGCCGTCGTGCGCTTGGCATATAACCGCGTCACCAGCCCATATTCGACTTCGTTGGTGTTCGTCAGAATGTCGCGTTCGTCAAAGTGCAGAATGCGAGCGAAGTTGTCGACCCCGCCAACGTAGCGGTAGGTCATGCGCGGCTCGATCACGTGCTTCCACTTCCGTCCCAGGAATTCCTTCTCGAACACGCGCTCCAGCGCCGGAGGCCGCACTTCCACGGCGCCTTCCAGCGCGCGCCGATTGATGGGATCGGTCACCGCAAGCCCGCCTCTGAATCCGTTGACGAACCGCTCGGTGTAGTAGGTCTCGTGAAGCGTGAGAGCCGGGCGCAGCGACCATCCTTGAAACAGCAGCGGCAGGGAAATTTGCGGGGTCAAGTCGAAGCGCGCCAGCAGATTCCCGGTACGGAATCCGGGCTGGCTGCGCGCCAGTCCCGTGCCCGACGCATCGAAGGACCAATAGATGGGCGAAGGTCCCAGGCGCCGGTCGACACTGGAAAAATCGAAGCTCGGCGCATGAGAAATCTTGATGACTTCCTCGGGTGTGGTTCCGCTCGTCGCAGATTGCGTCGAAGGCACCAGCAGAAAGTTCTGGTAACGCTCTACGAACGCATTGAGGTTGAACCCGTTGATCGACCGCGACAGAAACGCCTGTGACTTCACCTCCGAGTACACCGCCTGGCTGAAGACTTCGTTGAACGCCAGCCGGAACAGAAACGAACTCAGATAATCGATGTTGGTGACGGCGCGGAAGCCATCGATATTTCCCTGCGCATTCAGCCGTGCGTTCTCGCCGCCCTGCCGGTTGGGCGGTGAACCGAGGCCGCGATCAATGACGCCGAAGTAGGTCAGATCGACAAACGAAGTCTCGCTCGGGCGCGCCCGGAACTCGCCCCTTTGCGACCACCCGCGCATCGAGTAGTACTCCCCGCCGATGGTTGCATCCATCATCCGGTTGATGGCCCAATAGAACGCCTCACCCACGATGTTTCCCTTCACCGACGAGCGTCCTACCGACGGCATCAGAAATCCCGACTGGCGCGTTTCCCTCTCCACCGGGTGCGTCGCGAACAGAAACCACGCGACCGGGAATCCCCCCAGCTGAAACGAACTGTTGTAAATCTTCGCGTTTCCGCCGACGTCGACCACGACCTTGTGCGCGCTGAATTGCCACTTCGGATGCGGCATCTGGCACGTCGTCACCGTGCCGTCGTAAACCATGTAGTGATCGGAGCTCGTTTTTTCGACCAGCTTCCCGGTGAAAGCGAACGGGGCCGTGGATGTGAGAATCGCGCGGTTGCCCTGAAATCGCAGTCCAGTCGTTCCAATTACGTCGTAAAAGCGGCCGGTCTCCAGGGTGAAATTGTAGGTGCCGTGCGACGCCCGGATGTGATCGTCATTCAAGCCGCCGTCGAGGGCGAAATGGCCGTCCGCCGTGACTTCTCCCGTGTCGGAGTTGTAGGTCACCTCGTCGGCCTTCAGCACGTAGTTCTGGTAGTGAATCTCACCCGCCCCGTGCAGTTTGTAGACGTCGCCGTCCTTTTCCTGCTCGATGGCGCAGATGGTCGCGATGTCCCGCTCCTGCGATTGCGCGGGCGCGGCGCACGGGCTGGGCGCTTCCGGCTTGGCCGCCGGGTTCTTGCCGGGCGAAGCCTCCTGCTGCGGAGCCGCCTCCTGCGCCGCGGCAAGCAACTGGCTGGTTACTATCGACGCGCCGGGAATCAGGTGACAAAGCAACGCCGCCGTGATAAGGAATCTGTTGCGAGGGGTCATCAGCACAAGATCGCCGCGAGAATCATCGCAAATTCTTACGCCCTCTGCCGGACGGCTGCAGTCGTCGTGAACTTAGCACGCCGCCGCCCGCGAGGCAAAGTGCAAACAAAGCAACAAGACTGGGATTCCCGGCTTCCCTTCGCGGTTGGCTGTTGGCTTCTGATTTCTGGCGTTCGCGCGCACTCTGATTGATGCCTTGTCCGATTTGCGGTGAAATCTGCCGTTGCTCCGCCGGGGAATCCTCCGCCGCGTCACTTCCTGACGCTCCTGATGCCCCATGCTCTGCGGAGGCGGCGCTCGATATCGCTGCTTCCCCCACGCACTCCGGACCGTCGATTCCAAAAGACCCCGCTGCATGGCGCCAGGAGGTGGCCGCCCGTCTGAATCACTATCACGCCCGGCGCAAGCCCCGGCCCCCGCGCTATCCGTCGCTGCAACTTCGCTTCGATGTGGACGATCCGACGGCCAGCGTCAATAACGCCGCTCACGACCCTGTCCCGTCCCGTCCGGTCACACATCAGGCCCTGGCGCTGGACGGATTCAGAGTGGGTTCCACCCACGAGGGAGCGCACCTTGAATCTCAGCCCGAGATTGCCGCCCTCGCTGAAGGGCCGGCATTGCCCCGATCATCCCAGCCACCGCCTCCAACCACCGCCAAGATCATCGAGTTTCCGCGCTCGGCGTTTGCCCCTCCCGTTCCTCTGGAGGAACTGGCCGAGCCGGTGTTCGACCGACCTCGCATCCTGGAAGTCCCCGAGGTCGCTCCGCCGCCGCCGGCCTTAGGCGGAATCACGATCGGAGCGGCTCAATCGCACGAAAACGAGAAGCGCCCCGGCATCGACATTCCGCTGCTCGGCGCCCCCCTCGCCCGCCGCATCTTCGCGGGGATCCTTGATGGCGTCATCATCGCAGGCGCTTGCGCTCTGTTCGGCTGGATTTTCTGGAAGATCACCAGCTTTATCCCCGCTCGACTGGAACTCGTCGGCCTCGCTGCCGCCGCCGCAAGTCTGTTTTGGGCGGGATATCAATACCTGCACATCGTCTACTCCGGCACAACGCCCGGCCTCCGCCTCGCCGGACTCGAACTCGCCCGCTTCGACGGCAGTCCCGCGGCTCGCGGCCTTCGCCGTTGGCGCGTCCTGGCCTCTTACCTTTCCGCGCTCTCTCTGGGCATGGGATATCTCTGGGTCTTCCTTGACGAAGACGCGCTCTGCTGGCACGACCGCATCACGCACACCTACTTTGCGCCACACAAGCGCGCTGACAAGTAGTTCGGCCTGCGGACAACTTGCGCCTCGCTTTCCCCGGCGCGCTGAACTTTGATACGCTACTCGTCGCCATGCGCATCCCCACTGCTCTCCTGCTCGTCGCTGCTTCGACCTTCGCGCCGGCTCAAAGCTCCAAGCCGAGTGCCGACCGCCTCGTCGCGCAGAACGCCCTCTTCGACGACTATTACGAAACCGAATTACGCAACTTTCCCGAACGCGCCACCGCTTTCGGCGACTACCGTTACAACGATCAGCTCAACGACTACTCGCTCGACGCCATTCAGCGCCGCCACGAGTCGGACGACGCCTTCCTCAAGCGCATCCAGGCCATCCCCACCGACGGTTTCGCCGGCCAGGACCGGCTCTCGCACGACCTGCTCATCCGCATCTTGCAGCAGCGCATGGCCGACTTCAGCCTTAAAGAATACGAAATGCCGATCAACCAGCAGAACGGCATCCATACTTCACTCGCAGACCTTCCTCTTGCGGTTCCCTTCGATTCCGTCAAGCATTACGAAGACTACATCTCGCGCCTCCGCCAGATTCCGCGCGCCTTCGCCCAGGTCGTCGAAGTTTTGCGCGCCGGCATGAAAGACAAGCTCATGCCCGTGCGTTTTCTCGCCGAAAAGATCCCCGCACAGTGCGAAGGCATCATCAAGGCCGACCCGTTTCTCCAGCCGGCCAAAAAGTATCCCGCTTCGATTTCCGAAGACGACCAGAAGCGCCTGACGCAAGCCATCACCGACGCCGTCAACACCGCCGTCCTGCCCGCCTACAAGAAATTTGCCGAATTCGTTCGCACCGAATACGCCCCGCAGGGACGCACCGCGCTCTCCGTCGAGTCGTTGCCTGACGGCCAGAAACGCTACGAAAACGATATCTACGGCCGCACCACCACACACATGACGCCTGACGAAATCCACCAGCTCGGCCTGCGTGAAATTGACCGCATCCAGGCTGAGATCCTGGCCATCGCCAAAAAGGAGGGTTTCGCCGACGGCGCTTCCTTCCGCGCCTCGCTCCGGACCAACCCGAAGTACATTCCCACCTCAGCCGAACAGATTCTCGACGATTTCCGGCACTACATCGCACAAATGGAGACGAAGCTGCCGGATCTTTTCACTCTGCTCCCCAAGTCGCCGGTTACCGTCGAAGCCATACCGGAATTCAACGCGGCCGCCGCTACCCACTACGTGATCGGCACTCCGGACGGCAAGCGCCCCGGCCGCGTAGTCGTCGCCACTTCCAACTTTGCCGATCGCACTTTAGTCAGCGACGAAGCCATCGCCTACCACGAAGGCGTCCCCGGCCATCACATGCAGCTCTCCGTACAGCAGCAGCTGCAGGGTCTGCCCAGGTTCCGGCTCCACGGACTGGGATTCAACGCTTACACGGAAGGCTGGGCGCTCTACGCCGAACAGCTGGGCAAAGAGGTCGGCTTTTATCAGGATCCTGTCTCCGACTATGGCCGGCTTTCCTCCGAGCTCTTCCGCGCGGTGCGTCTGGTCGTCGATACAGGCGTCCACGCCAAAGGATGGTCCCGCGACCAGGTCGTCGACTTCATGCGCAAGTCCGGCGCGGTCGATGAACCCACCATCCAATCCGAGACCGACCGCTATATCTCCTGGCCGGCGCAGGCGTTGAGCTACAAACTCGGTCAGCTGAAGTTCCGCGAACTTCGCGAACGTGCCCAGAAGGAATTAGGCCCGAAGTTCGACATCCGCAAATTCCACGACGAAATGCTCGACGCCGGAACTCTGCCGCTGGACTTGCTGGAAGCGCGCGCCAACAAGTGGATTGAAGAGCAGAAGGCAAAATGACGGGCCTTCCGCGAGGTTTCCACGAGAAGCTCCAGCTTTCTCCCGACAGCAGCCGACTCGCCAGCCGAGACAAACTCCATCGATTCTCTTCGCCCTGTGCTATCTTCAATAGGTTTATTCATCAGGCACTCGTCTACGCATGGCTACATCCGTTGAAGGATCCAGACCGGCGGTAAAGGTCTTCGTCGCCACCACGGTGATGCTGACCTTCATCTCCTTCTGGCGAGCCTCGGCCATCGTCCTCTCCGACCTCGCTTCCTCGGCCTACTACGCCGGCGGCGACGCCGAAAAAGTCATCGGCACAAGCGCTCCCTGGTTCATCCTCGCGGTCATGCTGTTCAGCTATGCCGTGCGCGCGCTCTACATCGAGTCCAGCGCCATGTTCGTGCGCGGCGGCGTCTACCGCGTGGTCAAAGAGGCCATGGGCGGGACGCTCGCCAAGTTCTCCGTTTCTGCTCTGCTCTTCGACTACGTCCTGACCGGGCCGATCAGCGCCGTGTCCGCGGGACAATATCTGGCCGGCTTCACCAAAGACATTGGCCTCTACCTGCATCGCCCGCTGGCCTTCAACGACAACTACTTCTCCGCCGTCTTTGGCGCCATCGTCGTCATCTACTTCTGGTGGCAGAACACCCAGGGCATTCACGAGTCCAGCCAGCGAGCGCTCCAGATCATGGCCATCACCACCGTGATGGTGGTCATCCTGATCGTCTGGTGCACGGTCACGATTGCTCACTCGCCCGCGCCGCTGCCGCCCAGCCCGTTTCACGCCCGGATCCCTCTCAACCGCGAATCGATGGGATGGCTTAACAGAACCTTCTTCACCCACCTCACCTTCATCCTGCTCTTCGTAGGCTTCGGCCACTCCGTGCTGGCCATGAGCGGCGAGGAAACCCTGGCCCAGGTCAACCGTGAAATCGAGCATCCCAAGCTCAAGAACCTGGAAAAAACCGGCCTGGTGATTTTCATCTACAGCCTGCTGTTCACCTCGCTGGTGTCGTTTTTCGCGGCCATGATGATCCCGGACAACATCCGGCCCAGCTTCTTTGCCAATCTGATCGGCGGCATCGCCATGTACCTATGGGGGCCGATGTGGGCCAAGCTCATCTTCCACGGTTTCGTAGTGCTGGTGGGAGTGCTCATCCTGGCCGGCGCGCAGAATACTTCGATCGTCGGCGCCAACGGCGTGCTCAACCGCGTGGCGGAAGACGGCGTGCTCACCTCCTGGTTCCAGAACCCGCACCGCCGCTTCGGCACCAGCCACCGCATCATCAACCTCATTGTCGGGATGCAGTTGGCCACCATCATTCTCAGCCGCGGCGACGTCTACAAACTGGCCGCTCTCTACGCCTTCGGCGTGATCTGGAGCTTCACCATGAAGGCGGCGGCTGTGCTGGTTCTGCGCTTCACCGAGCCGGAAAACCGGGAGTGGAAAGTTCCCGGCAACCTGCACATCGGCAAGACAGAGATTCCGATCGGCCTCGCCGCCATCTTTGCTGTGTTGTTCATCACCGCGGTCGTCAACCTGTTGACAAAATACGAGGCCACGATCGCAGGTGTGACCTTCAGCGTGGCGTTCTTCGCGATTTTCACCCTCTCCGAGCATCACGTGGCCAAGGAACGTCACGGCAAACCCGAACAGCTCGATCAGTTCCGCGTCTACGGCAATCAGGAACTGGGCAGCGGCGCCATGGGCGTGCGTCCCGGCAACATCCTGGTCGCGGTGCGCGACCCCCGCAATCTCTACTATCTGCGCAAGGTCCTCGCCCACACCGACATCACCAAGCAGGACGTGGTGGTCATGAGCGCCCGCCTTTACCATCGCGAACACTCTTTCAGCGGCAGCAGCGTCTTCGAAGCATCCCAGGTCTTTGACCACTACGAGCAGGAGTTATTCACGGCCTCAGTCGCCGTCGCCGAAAAAGCGGGCAAGCCGGTTCATCTTCTCGTGGTTCCCGCCACCGACATTTTCGAAGCCATCGTCGTGACCGCCCAGCGCCTCGACTCCAGCCGCATCGTCTGCGGACTCTCCAACAAGCTCACCGCCGATGAGCAGGCCAGACTTACCGGCGACGCCTGGGAGCACCTTCCCGAGCCGCGCCCCCGCCTGACGATGGAAGTGCACTCGCCCGACGGCACGGTCCGCGAGTATGCCCTGGGCCCGCACGCGCCCCGCATGCGCCCGCAGGACGTCGAGCTGATGCACAAGCTCTGGTTGAACATCACTTCCGACCCCAAATACGCCGGAGCGCATCACTACCACATCGTTGCCCTCGCCCTCGAAGAACTGCAGCGCGAACTCAACTCCGAGCAGCGCGCCGAACTCCTGCAGAAACTGCAGGCCGAGATGGACCGCCCGAGCCCGAACTAGTGGTCACTGCCGGAGGCTCTCGGGGCTCGCATCTCAGAAGCCGCAACAAAAAGCCCCGGCCGATTCGGCCGGGGCTGACGACTCGACAGGCGACTACTGGCTTGCGCCCGCCGGAGCATGCGTAGCGCAGTGCTCACCCTGGACCATGCTGAGGTCTGACACGTCAGCTTCGCAGCACGTGTTCGAGCGAGGCTCGCAACTCTGGGAACCGGAACCGGTATCCGCTCGCGATCAGTCTGGCCGGTTCGATCCTCTGGCTGGCAAGAAGCAGTTCATCCGCCATCTGCCCGAAGGCCAGCCTCGCGGCAAATGCCGGCATGGGGAAAATCGCGGGCCGCTTCAGCACGCCGGCCAGAGTCTTGATGAACTCCGTGTTGGTCACGGGTTTTGGCGTGACCAGGTTCACCGGCCCTTGCAGTGTGTCTGTCTTCAGGATGTGTTCGATCGCTCCCACTTCATCCTCGAGATCAATCCAGCTCATCCATTGGCGGCCGTCGCCCATGCTGCCGCCCGCGCCCATCTTGAATGCGGGCAGCATCTTGTGTAAAGCGCCTCCCCTCGCGCTCAGCACGATGCCGGTGCGAATGTGTACGGTGCGTATGCCCGCGTCGGCGGCGGGCCTGGTGGCGGCTTCCCAGTCGCGGGCAAGATCGGCGGTAAATCCCGCGCCGGGTGCGCTGTCTTCGTTCAGGATTTCGTCGCCGCGATTTCCGTAGTAGCCGATCGCCGACGCGCAGACAAACACCGCCGGCTTCGCTTTCGCCTGCGC